>Ga0209437_100076_pt1 | contig 295194 bp, 280 predicted proteins | sample AraplaL_Cvi_mTSA_FD_184266 | JGI IMG/M metagenome (GOLD analysis project Ga0209437, IMG submission 184266) | Arabidopsis root microbial communities from the University of North Carolina, USA - plate scrape CL_Cvi_mTSA (SPAdes) (version 2) | ecosystem: Host-associated > Plants > Roots >...
TCGTGATCGACGGACCGCAGGACCACGAGCAGGCCACCCTCAAGTTCTACGACCCGCAGCGACGTGACGTGACGCTGGAGATCGACAGCAGCGCCGTGACGCCTGACGAATCCCCCCACTTGTTGAACCGCATCGACCGCGACATCACCGCCAGCGGCACGCCTATTCACGTGCTGCGGCGTGGCAAGCATGACTTTGCCGGCATGGCCGGCGAAGAGGCGCTGGGAAGCATGAAAGAAGAGGTTGATAGCGACAAAGGCTATGTGCATAGCATCCTTTTCGCGGGCGAAACTTATCGTACGGATCCAGGGCTGTTGCGCCCCTCGTTGGCGTTGCGCTTGACCGCCGGTGGGAATGTGTCTTGGATGAGTGACGCAGAACGCGCGACACGTCGGGCCGCACCGGACTACCTCATGAACCCCAGGCGCCTGCCGAACATCATCGTGGTCTACAACGATCCCGCTGACGCCGCTCCCTCCCCGCCGCCTGTCGAAGCCTCCCTCACTGACCACGAAGCCATCGCCGTGTGGGACGCCATCCTGCCAACGATTCGCCCACGTCCTGGTGCGGTGGCGCCACCAAAACCCAAAGAACCCTTGCCGCCCTCGTCCATCTCACGCGAGCAGGCCGAGCGTGATCGCCAGACGCTGGATGCGTTCATTGCCAGTGGGCCGGGCAATGAGCCAGAACATTGATCGCATGCGTGGATGGTCTTTTCCAGTCATGCGCTTCTGCCTAGGAACCGCCGTACCAATCACTCCGCCGATTTTAGGTTCCTCGGACGCCAATTACGCCGAGTCGATCGTGGAAAGTACGACGCACATCGCACCTTATATTTAACTAATAGACACCTATCTACATGCCAAAAATCGACTACGAAAAGATGCTGCTAGATTTTCTGGCAGAACTTCTGATGAAGCATCTGCTGTTCCTGATGGGTTGGAGCGTCCTCGGGTTTGGTGTGTGGGGAGCCATCAAGGTCTACATGAAAGGCTGTGGTGACTGGGGGCTGGACTGCGCGTGGTATTCGATACTCATACTCGCCGCTACCATGGCGGTGAGCGCCGTTGTGTTCTGGGGTGCAACTGCTCGACTAGGCGTCGGTTCGTATATGCGACCACTCACGCTGAGTATGGCGTGGCTCACAACAATAGTTGCCTCCATCGCAGTAGTCGGCGTTATGGCTGTCCTCTTTATAGTTTCCGCACACTGATTTTCATGGACGCTGTCGCGCACATCACTGCAGTGCATTGGAACAGAGCGTCTCGTGACTTGCTGTCATGGCAGCTCAAAGAAATTACAAGGAATGTTGTACATGGGCTTCCTCTTGAAGGCGCCGATGGCCGCCATTTGCATCGCCAGTCAGCTTCTAGCTCACAAACTACGAAGCCGCGGCCGTGCGGGAATCCACTCTGCCGCCCATCACCCGCGCCCCTGTGCGGTGGCGCAGCCAAAGCTCGAAAACACTTGGCCGCCGTCGACCATTTCGCAAGAGTGGGCCGAGAGTGATCGCAAGGCGCTCGATGCCTTTCTTGCCAGTCGGCCCGATATTGCCTCCCTACCCTAAGAGTAACCCCCATGCCTTCGCCCGTCGTCCTCGTCGGACACTCCCATGCCTGTCCCACCCACGGCAAAGGCCATGTCATTACCGGCTCTGGTAGCGGCCTAGTGCATGGCAAGGATGTGGCTTGCGTAGGTGATGAAATCAGTTGCGGCGCCAAGATCATCAGCGGCTCGCCCGGTGCGTCGATTCGTGGCAAACCCATCGCCCGCAAGGGGGACCTTACGGATCACGGCGGCGTGCTGGAAGAAGGTGACTCAGACTGCATGTTGCCTTGATCGGCTCAATCGCAGACAAGGAGTGTTGAACTATGGATTTCCCCCTGCAGAATCCCGAAGGTTATCGCTGGCATGGCAGCGACGCGGTGCAGACCGCCGTGCTGGTGCCGCAAGGCTGGGTAATTCAAGAATCCACGCACGGACCTGTGAATCAGGTGCTTGCTGCTCCACCCGAGTTCTATGACAGGGGGGAGTGCCGGGCCGCGTTGACGTTAAACGCGATTGCGAATGTATCCAAAGCGTATGGCATGACCGCCAGCGTGTACGGCGCGCAAGGCATCGCCAAGATCAAAGCCACGCATAGGACGCTGTTTGATGTCGAGCAAGCGCCGGATGTCGATATGAGATCGTGGGTTGTACGTTTTCGCAGCGTACTGTCGAGCCCGCCGCGTATCGTGCAGCGCTATATGCTGGCCCACGATACGAGCGACCTCTTGCGATGGTGCACCTTTGAGGCGCCCGAATCTGACTGGACGCAGGCATGGCTCGTCGGTGAATTTATCCTCGCCCATTTGTGCATGGTGCTGCCGGTGGATCTGGAGCCGCCGGAGGGAACATCGCTCCACTGATCGATACGCTGCGACTTTAGCAGCCGCGCGAGAGGAGTGCTCCCGACGGCTGCGACGTTGTCTCTCATGCGTCGTCACTTACTTTTAATACGAGCTTGCCGGTGTGGCTGCCGTCGAACAGGCGGTTGAGCACCAGCGGCGCGTTCTCCAGGCCTTCGGCTACCGTTTCGCCCGCCTTGATCTTGCCGCTCACCACCCAGCCGACGAGGTCCTGCACCGCCTTTGCCTGATCTTTGTAGTCGAAGGCGAGGAAGCCGCGCACGGTGAGGCGCTTGACGATGATCACGCTGTAGTCGTCGGAGGCGCGCGTGCCGCTCGCGTAGTTGGCTATGAGTCCGCACAACGCGACGCGACCGCCGTTGACCATGCGCGACAACACCGCGCGCATCACCGGGCCGCCCACGTTCTCGAAGTTCACGTGCACGCCGTCGGGCGTCGCTTCGGCGAGCTTCTGCTTGAAATCGTCGGCTTTGTAGTCGACGGCGACATCGAAGCCCAGATCCTCCACGAGATGGCGGCATTTCTCCGGGCCACCGGCAATGCCCACCACGCGCGCGCCGCGAAGCTTGCCGATCTGCCCCGCGATGGAACCGACGGAACCGGCAGCGGCGGAAACCACCAGCGTTTCGCCCGCGGCTACGGGCGCAATCTCGGCGAGGCCGTAGTACGCCGTGATGCCGCTGAAGCCGCAGGCGCCGAGCAGGGTGGGCAGCGCCACCGGCGGGTTGGGCGGGAGTTTCACCCAGTAACCCATCGCGTTCTCGTCAAGCAGGGCGTAGTCCTGCCAGCCCACCAGGCCCTGCACGAGGTCGCCCACCGCATAGTTCTTCGCCTTCGATGCCACCACGCGACCAATGCCGATGCTGCGCATCACCTCGCCGATGGCAACGGGTGGCATGTATTGCGGGATGTCGCTCATCCACACGCGGTTGGTGGGGTCCATCGAGAGATAGAGCACCTGCACCAGCGCCTGGCCGTCGGTGAGCTCGGCGGTGGGCGCCTCACGCAGGTCGAAGTTGTCGAGGCTTACGAGGCCTTCGGGGCGCGTCTTCAGCAGCAGTTGGCGATTGGTGAAGCTCATGAGTGTTCTCCGGGTCAGACGGCGCGAGCGCCGCCGTCGATGACGAGTTCCGCCGCCGTCACGTAACGGCTTTCATCGGAAGCGAGATAAAGCACGGCATACGCCACATCGTCCGGCTCGCCGAGGCGATGCATGGGAATGCCGCGTATCAATTTCTTGGTGGCCTCTTCCTCGCCCAGCTTGTCGAAGAACGGCTTGACGATGCCGGTGCGGATGAAGGCGGGATGGATCGAGTTGCAGCGCACGTCGATCTTCTGACGCGTGCAATCCATCGCCACCGATTTGGTCAGCGACGCCACCGCAGCTTTGGACGTGTTGTAGGCGGTGTAGTCGGGATCGATCTTGAACGCCGCCAGCGAAGAAATGTTCACGATGGACGCGGGCTGTGCATCGCGCAGGTACGGCATGGCGTGCTTGCAGCCCAGCATCACGCTGTCCACGTTGACGCCCATCACGCGGTGCCATTCCTTCAACTCGATGCGCTCAACGCCACCCAGCGAGCCGATGCCCGCGTTGTTCACCAGCACGGAGAGACCACCCATGGCCTTCACTGCATCGGCGAGCGTGCGTTCCCAACTGGCCTCGTCGCGCACGTCCTGCATGGCCGACCACGCCACCGTAGCGCCGTTCTCGCGATTGATCTCCGCGGCGACGGCAGCCACCGACGCTGCATCGATATCGGTGAGAAAGACCTTGGCGCCATGACGCGCCAACATGCGCGCCGACGCGGCGCCGAGACCGCCGGCAGCGCCGGTGACAAACGCACGCTTGCCGGCGGCACGCGCGGGTAGTGACGAGCTCATGCGCTGTTCCTTGGCATCAGACACTGAGATAACCGCCGTCCACGTTGAGTACGGCGCCGGTGGTGTACGAAGCGGCATCCGAAGCGAGATAGAGCGCCGCACCCGCCATCTCCGACGGCTGCGCCACGCGCCGCATCGGCACATGCGCCAGCGCCTGCTTGAGGATGGCCGGCGTGTTCACCAGCACCGAGGCGAACTTGGTATCGGTAAGGCCCGGCAGCAACGCATTGCAGCGCACGCCTTGCTCGGCGCATTCCACGGCGAAGGCCTTGGTCATCGAGATCACCGCGGCCTTGGTGATGGAGTAGATGCCCTGCTGGAAACCGGGCACCACGCCGTTCACCGACGCCACGTTGACGATGGAGCCGCCGCCGTTCTTCGCCATCAGTCGTGCGCCATGCGTGGACATGTAGAAGTAGCCGCGGATATTCACGTCCACGGTTTTCTGGAACACCGAGGGATCGGTATGGAGGATGTGTCCGAAATATGGATTGGTCGCGGCGTTGTTGACCAGGATGTCCAGGCGACCGTGCGTCTTCGCCACATGCGCATGCAACGCATCGATCTGTTCCATCTCGCCGATATGGCAGGCGAACGCCTCGGCCGATCCGCCCTCGGCGACGATGCCATCGACCACTGCCTGGCAGTCTGCCTGCTTGCGGCTGGACACGATGACATGCGCGCCATGCGCTGCCAGCAGTTTCGCGATCTCGGCGCCGATGCCGCGGCTGGCGCCGGTGACGATGGCGATCTTGCTGGTGAGGTCGAAGGTGGTCGGTGTGGTCATGAAATGTGGTTTCCGTGGCGAAGGAGAAAGCCCAACGTTGAATCCTGATCGTCGTGTCGACCGTGTTTCGAGTGACATGGACCGTTGCGGCAATGACTCATCGCAAGGTCACCAGCGCCTCATCGCGCGTTCGTTCCAGATGCGGCCACGCGTTGTATGACACGAGGCTGGCGCCGCGGGAGCCTAGCCGAAGCCTTGTCACTCCCGTGTTCACGAGCGACCAGCTGAGGTCGAAGGTTTTCGCTTGTGGAGCATCGAGCAGCGCCGCCGCAACGACGGCGATGGGACCACCGGAGGTAAATGCCCAGATGGTGTCGGCGCGCGAATCCATCAGTTGCTGGAGTGCGTCGAGCACGCCGTGGCGAAAGCTGCTCCAGCTGCGGCTGTAGTCGGCATCGTGCTCACCGCTTGTCCAGCGCTGGATGGCGTCGACGAACAGGCGCTGGAATGATCGATATGGATCGGCTTCCTGCGTCATCGCGGCGCGCAAGGCGCCGGGTGCGGCGAGTTCAGGGCGCAGCCGCGCCAGCAGTTCCAGATGATCGACTTCGTCCAGGCCCGGCAGCGTGATGGGCGATGCGGCCACACCCGCCGCATCGAGACATGGCATGGCCGTATCGCGATGGCGAACGCGCGGACCCATCGCCACCAGATCGGGTTGCTGTCCGCATTCGGCGAACCATGCACCGAGCAGCGACGACTGCTGCACACCCAGCGGTGACAACTGGTCGTAGTCTTCGGCGTGGAAGCTCGCCTGGCCGTGGCGTATCAGCAGCAGTTCGCGCATGCGTCAGTCCATGCCGGCCATGAGCCGGCGGCAACGCATCGCCATGTAGCGGGCGGCGTCGCCGAAGCCGGCAAATTGCGGGTTGGTGGTCTGTCCCAGCGCATAGCGGCGGTAGATCTGCTGGATGATCACCATCAGGCGGAACAACCCGAAGATTTCGTAGAAGCGCCAGCGCGAGACATCGATGCCGGTGCGCTTGCCGTAATACGCCACCACCTCATGGCGCGTGAGCATGCCGGCTTCATGCGTGGGCTGGCGGCGGAACGACTGGAACACCGGGTCATCGTCCGCTTGCACCCAGTAGGCGAGCGAGCTGCCCAGGTCCATCAGTGGATCGCCCACCGTGGCCAGTTCCCAATCCAGCACGCCGACGATGTCGAGCGGGTTGTCGGCAGCAAGCACCACGTTGTCGAAACGGAAATCGTTGTGGATCACGCAGCTGGCGTTGTCGTGCCTCGGTTGCTGCGATTGCAGCCACGCGATGATGTCTTCGCACGCATCGGAGCCTTCCGTGGCCGCTTGCCTCCAGCGCTCGCTCCAGCCGGAAAGTTGGCGTGCGATATAGCCTTCGCCCTTGCCGAGTTCCTTGAGCCCGGGCTGGCTCGCATCGACCTGGTGCAGTTCGATCAGGCGATCGACAAAGCCGAGGCACAAGGCGCGCACGCCATCGCGATCGAGCCCGAGTTCGGAGGGAAGGTCGCGGCGCAGTATGGTGCCCTTCAGGCGTTCCATCACGTAGAAGTCCTGGCCGATGACGGCCTCGTCGTCGCAGCGCGCAAGGATCGCAGGCACGTACGGGTAGCTCGCCTTGAGCGCATCCATCACGCGCGCTTCGCGCATCATGTCGTGCGCGGACTTGGCCTTCGCGCCACGCGGCGGACGACGCAGCACCAGCTCGCGATTCGCATAGCTCAGCAGATACGTGAGGTTCGATGCGCCGCCGGGAAACTGCTTCACCACCGGCGTGCCTTGCAGCCCTTCGATGCGTTGCTTGAGAAAGGCATCGACGCGTGCGACGTCGAACGCGTCTTCCTCGCGCACATCTCTTGCCTGGTCGGGGCGAGCGGTCATGCCTGGTTCTCCGCGGCGAGCTGGGCCTTGGCTTCGAGCTTGGCGACGACGGCGCGATGGACTTCATCCGGACCATCGGCCAGTCGCAGTACGCGCGCATAGGCGTAAAGCTGCGCCAGCGGGAAATCGTCGGTAAGGCCGGCGCCGCCGTGGATCTGGATGGCCGCATCGGCCGCCTGCTGCGCCACCATGGGAACCACTACCTTGATTTGTGAGATGAGGCTGAGCGCGGCCTTGCTGCCTTGCGTGTCCAGCGTCCACGCGGTTTTCAGCGTGAGCAGTCGCGCCTGTTCGATCGCCATGCGGAGGTTGGCGATGATGTCCGCGTTGCCGCCCAGCTTGATCAGCGGCTGCCCGAATGCCACGCGCGATTGCGCGCGCCGGCACAGCAGCGACAGTGCGCGTTCGGCTGCACCAAGCGCGCGCATGCAGTGGTGTATGCGACCTGGCCCCAGACGTCCCTGCGCAATCTCGAAGCCGCGCCCGGCACCGAGAATCACGTGGGACAACGGCAAGCGCACGTTCGCGAAATGGAGTTCGCCGTGGCCTGAGGGTTCGTCGTAGTCGTGGAACACCGGCAGCATGCGTTCGATGTGCACGCCCGGCGCATCCAGTGGGCAGATCACCATGCTGTGGCGGCGATGCGGTTCGGCGTTCGCATCGCTCAGGCCCATGAAGATGACGAAGCGGCAATGCGGATGGCCAAGACCGGTGGTCCACCATTTGCGGCCGTTCAATACGATCTCGTCGCCTTCCACCGTGGCCGTGGCGCGCATGTTGGTGGCATCGGATGAGGCCACATCCGGTTCGGTCATGGCGAAGCCGGAGCGGATCTCGCCCCGCAACAACGGTTCCAGCCACCGCTGATTTTGTTCGGCCGAACCGTAGCGGTGCAGCACTTCCATGTTGCCGGTGTCCGGGGCGTTGCAGTTGAACACCTCGGGCGCGATGAAGGAGTGGCCCATGATCTCGGCGAGCGGCGCGTATTCCACGTTGCTCAGGCCGGGGCCGTGTTCGAGGTCGGGCAGGAACAGGTTCCACAGGCCCGCCTCGCGCGCACGCGCCTTGAGCTGCTCCATCACCACCGGCTGGCGCCATTGGCGATGGTCCGCGCCTCCCACGAGTTGCGAGGCATAGACCATCTCGGCGGGAAAGACCTCTTCGCGCATGAAACGTTCGAGGCGCTCGGTGAGCGCCCGGGTGCGCTCGGACGGGGCGAAATCCATGGCAGTACTCCTCGACTCCGAAGGAGCGTACGCCTCAGGCCACCAATAATTGAAATGAATATACTTTATGGGTGTGCATTAGCCGCATGAATGGGTGGGGATGATGGAACGCGACAGCCGTATCGACCTCAACCTGTTCCGCGTACTCGACGCGATCTATACACAGGGCGGCGTCAGCGCGGCGGCGCGCGTGCTTCATCTCACCCAGCCGGCGGTGACGCATGCGCTGCGCCGGCTGCGCGATCAGCTCGACGATCCGCTGTTCGTGCGCCAGGGCAACCGCCTGCTGCCCACCGACAAGGTGCGCGCGATGATGCCGGCCGTGCAGGGGCACCTGAAGGGCTTGCTGGCCAGCACGCATGCCCAGCCGACGTTCGACGCGTCGCGCTTGCAGATGGAATTCGTCATCGGTTTTCGCGACATCCTCGAATCCATTGCCTTGCCCGGATTGATGGCCAGCATCGGTCGCGACGCGCCGGGCGTGCGCGTAGTGAGTCGCCGCGTGGCGGCCGACGAGGTGGAACGCGAACTGGGTACCGGCGCGCTGGACCTCGCCGTCGATCGTCCGCTGCGGGCCGGCGAGCGCATCTCGCACCGGCGCCTGCTCGATGAGACGCTGGTGGTGGTGATGCGGCGTGACCATCCACTGTCGCGGCAACTGCGTCGCGCGGATTATCTCGCCGCGCAGCACGTCACCGTTTCTCCCCTGGGCGAGCAGAGCGCGCTCGATGCCCTGATGGGCCAGAACGGCATGTTCCGCGAGGTGCGCATGGTGGCGCAGCACTACTTCTCGGCCTGCCAGATCGCCGCCGCCAGCGACCTGCTGCTCACCGTACCCAAGGCCTATGCCGATCACCTGGCGCCGTTGCTGCCCATCGCCATGCAGCCGTTGCCGGTGCGCATCAAGGCCATTCCCATCCTTGCCTACTGGCACGATTCCAAGGACAACGATCAGGCCCATCGCTGGTTTCGTGAACGCCTCGTCAAGTCGATTACCGGCGCCATGCAGGCGTCGCCGCAATGACTTGCGAGCGACACGCGGGCGGCGCACGATGCATGCAGCAGCGCTGCGCGGACCCGCGATGCGCGCTGATATGAACTGAAAGGACGCGTCTGGCTCGCTGCCGGGCCGCCCCCATGACGAGGTGTCTTGCATGTCCGAGCAGTCGCCAGCACCCGAGGTCGTCTACGACCCGACCGATCCGATGAACCGCAAGGAGCAGATGTTTCCGCGCCTGGAGGACGCGATGATCCGGCGCATCGCTACCTATGGCCAGGAAGAGAACGTGTCGGCCGGCACGATGTTGTTCGAGCGCGGGCAACGCGGCGCGGATTTTTTCCTTGTGCTCGACGGGCTGGTGGAAATCTTCGACGTCGACAAGCATGGCCAATCGAACGTATTCACCATGTACGCCGCCCGCCAGTTCAGCGGCGAGATGAACATGTTCAACCAGCGCGCCGTGATGGCGTCGGCGCGCGTGGCGATGGACAGCCGCGTGCTGCGCGTGCGTTCGGCGGATTTCCGTCGCATGGTGGCCGCGGAAGCGGACATCAGCGAGATCATCATGCGCGCCTTCATCCTGCGGCGCGTGGGCTTGATCCGCGCGGGCTTCGGTGGCGTGGTGCTGGTGGGGCCGGGCCATAGCGGCGATACGCTGCGGCTGGAGCGTTTCCTCGTGCGCAACGGTTATCCGCACCGGTTGATCGATACCGAGGTGGACCCCGATGCGGATGGATTCATCGAGTGCTTCCAGCTTCATCCCGACCAGTTGCCGGTGGTGATCTGCCCCGAGCGCTGCTTCCTGCAGAATCCCACCACGTCGGAGCTGGCCGATGAACTCGGCCTCACCGAAGTCATCGATCCGGACTTCGTGTACGACGTGGCAGTGGCGGGCGCGGGCCCCGCGGGCCTCGCCGCCGCCGTGTATGCCGCCTCGGAAGGTCTTTCCACCATCGTGGTGGAGGGCGTGGCGCCGGGCGGGCAGGCCGGTACCTCGTCGAAGATCGAAAACTATCTTGGCTTTCCCACCGGCATCTCGGGGCAGGCGCTGGCCGGTCGCGCGCAGGCGCAGGCGCAGAAATTCGGTGCGCGTCTGGCCATCTCGCGGCAGGCGTCGGCACTGGATTGTTCCGTGCATCCCTTCCGCATGCAGCTGGACGACGGCCAGACCATCCAGGCGCGCGTGGTGATCGTGGCCACCGGTGCGCGTTACCGCAAGCTGGACGTGCCCGGCTACGAACTGTTCGAAGGCGCGGGCATCCACTACGCCTGCACGGCGATGGAAGGGCAGCTGTGCAAGAACGAGGAAGTGGTGGTCGTCGGTGGCGGCAATTCCGCCGGACAGGCGGCGGTATTCCTCTCGCGCATCGCCTCGCATGTGCATGTACTGGTGCGTTCCTCCGGCCTTGCGGCCACCATGTCCGATTACCTGGTCCAGCGCATCCTGCTTTCCTCGTCGATCACCTTGCACACGCACAGCGAGATCGTGGGCCTGGAAGGCGAAGGGCGCCTCAAGCACGTGACCTGGCAGCAGCGCGAGACGGGCGAGCTGACCACGCGGCCGGTCAGCAACGTGTTCGTGATGATCGGCGCCGAACCCAATACCGACTGGCTGAAGGATTGCCTCGCGCTCGACAACAAGGGCTTCGTGCTCACCGGCCGCTGCGCGCAGGGGCATCTGCTGGAATCGCCGTATGCCACCACCAAGCCCGGCATTTTCGCCGTGGGCGACGTGCGCTCCGGTTCGGTCAAGCGCGTGGCGTCGAGCGTGGGCGAGGGCTCGGTGGTGATCCAGGCGGTGCACAGCTATCTGGCGCCGTCGCCCGTGTGACACGGGTGACTGTTGAGTTGACGTCGGCATCCCCTCGGGCATCCGAGGGACTAGCGCGGCGTACTGAGCATTACATCGGAGTTGCTAAGGCGTGCTGCCCAATCGCCCCATGGCAACATCGACCCTGCGGAGAGTGCACTGCCGAACAGGCCGATGGCCAACGCGAGGCGCACGGCGGTGCGCTCGCGTGGTAGGCGAGGTGCACGTGCGAGATACCAGATAAGCACGCCCAGGCACAGCAACGGCATGTACAGCAACGGCATGTACAGCAACGGCCTGTACAGCAACGGCCTGTACAGCAACGGCATGTACAGCACCTCTCCGCCGAACATGCTGCAAACGACCATGCGTCCATCACCTGGCATGGGACACATCATGCGCTGGGGATTCCATGCATGGAGTGTGGATTCCGCAAACCGGATCGCAGGCACGATCGTCGTGCTCAGGAACAGCAGTGCGAAGATCAGCGTTTGTAACCGTCGCGACCATGCTTTTTCGCTCCGTTGAGCCCATAGATATCCCGTCATGGCGAGAAGCTGAATCAGTACGATAGGGGTGCGTGCGTCTCTGCCGAACGCTTTCCCTACGACAGTCCACTGCCATGCATGAGCGGCGACAAAGGCCAGTGTGACGATCCAGCTCAACGCACTGTTGATACGGCCCATGTTGTTGGCGGAGGGATTGCCTGGATCAGGTTGTAGTAAATGCATCGAATCGCATGGCCAGTGAGGGCGTTCGCTGGACTATCAGCAACGCTGCGTTTGATCGCTAGGGCCAAAGAAGCAAGCGATCGTAGGCATACTCCCGTAAACTCGCATGGCCAACGGCGGAAGCAGCATTCGCTCGCTATCGGTAACTTTCACCTCGTCATCTGAGGATTCGCGTGTGATCGAAGTTCGCCATGCCCTTCACGATGCCACGCAGCAGTTGAAAGACCGCCTGGAAGCCGAGCTGTTGCTGCTGCATGTGCTGGGGAAGCCGCGCAGCTGGGTGATCGCCCATGCGGACGACGTGCTCGACGAGGCGCAGCTCGCCGCGTTCGGCGCACTGGTGCAGCGTCGTCGCGACGGCGAGCCGGTGGCCTATATCACGGGGCATCGCGGGTTCTGGACGCTGAACCTGGAAGTCACGCCCGCCACGCTGATTCCGCGTCCTGAGACGGAGTTGCTGGTGGAGCTCGCGCTCGCCCGCATCGTGGCGACGGCGCGCGTCGCCGATCTCGGTACCGGCAGCGGCGCGATTGCGCTGGCCGTGGCGCGCGAGTGCCCCACGGCGAACATCGTAGCCACGGACGCGAGCGCCGATGCGCTGGCGGTCGCCGAGCGCAACGCCGCCAGGCACGGCATCCGCAACGTGCGTTTTGCGCAAGGCGATTGGCTTGCGCCGCTGGCTGGCGAGCGTTTCGACCTGATCGTATCCAACCCGCCGTATATCGAAGCGGACGACCCGCATCTGGGGCAGGGCGATCTGCGTTTCGAGCCCGCGTCGGCGCTCGCGTCCGGTGCCGACGGCCTGGACGATATCCGCCGCATCGTGGCGCAGGCGCGCGACCATCTCGCGCCGGGCGGCTCGCTATTGATGGAACACGGCTGGAACCAGGGGCCGGCCGTGCGTGCTGTTCTCGAAGCGGCCGGTTACAGCGAGGTGTTCACCGAGCAGGACCTGGAACAGCGCGACCGTGTCAGCGGCGGCATCTGGCCTGGCGTGTAATGGACGTCCAAATGAAAACGCCGCGCAGGGCGCGGCGTTTCATCATGATTTCGTGGTGCGGCTGATCAGGCAGTGACCTGGCTGCGCGTGCCCACCTGCGGGAAACGCGCGCGGATCGCGTGGCGAATGCTTGGCAGGTCGAGTCCCGCCATCGTCAACACTTCCTCGCGACTGCCATGTTCGAGGTAGGCGTCCGGCAAGCCCAAATGGAGGATCGGCTTGACGATGCCATGCGCAGCCAGGCATTCGGCCACGCCGCTGCCGGCGCCACCGGCGATGGCGTTGTCCTCCAGCGTGACGAAGGCATCGTGCGTGTGCGCGAGCTCGAGGATCATCGCTTCGTCCAGCGGCTTCACGAAGCGCATGTTCACCAGCGTGGCGTCCATTTCCGCGGCAATTTCCGCGGCCGGCGCCAGCATCGCGCCAAAGCTGAGCAGCGCAAGGCCATGGCCGCGGCGACGCAGCTCGGCCTTGCCGATGGGCAGTGTTTCCAGTTCCTTCTGCAGCGGCACGCCAGGGCCGGTACCGCGCGGATAACGGATGGCGGCGGGGCCGTGATATTCGAAGCCGGTGCTGAGCATCATGCGGCATTCGTTCTCGTCGGCCGGCGCCATGATCACCATGTTCGGCAGGCAGCGCAGGTACGAGAGATCGAAGCTGCCCGAGTGCGTGGCGCCGTCCGGACCGACCACGCCGGCGCGGTCGATGGCGAAGGTCACGTCGAGGTTCTGGATCGATACGTCGTGAATCGCCTGGTCGAACGCGCGTTGCAGGAAGGTGGAGTAGATCGCCACCACCGGCTTGGCGCCTTCGCAGGCCATGCCGGCTGCCAGCGTCACCGCGTGCTGCTCGGCAATTGCCACGTCGAAATAGCGCTGCGGATATTCCTTGGAGAAACGCACCAGGCCCGAGCCTTCGCGCATGGCGGGCGTGATGCCCAGCAGGCGCTCGTCGGCGGCCGCCTGGTCGCACAGCCAGTCGCTGAAGATATCGGTATAGGTGGGCTTGGACGGGCCGGATTTCTTCACCAGGCCAGCCTGCGGGTCGAACGGACCCACCGCGTGGTATTCGATCTGCGCCTGCTCGGCGGGCGCGTAGCCCTTGCCCTTGGTGGTGATGACGTGCAGCAGCTGCGGGCCGGGCAGATCCTTCACCGTGCGCAGCGCGGCAAGCAGCTGCGGGATGTTGTGGCCGTCGATGGGGCCGGTGTAATGGAAGCCCAGTTCCTCGAACAGTGTGCTGGGCACGATCATGCCCTTGGCATGCTCTTCCCAGCGCTTGAAGAAGCGGCCGAAGAAGGACTGCCGCGGAATGGCCTTCTTCGCGCGTTCGCGCAGCGCGTTGAGGCGGCGGCTGGACATGGCGCGCGCAGCCATCTTGGTCAGCGCGCCGACGTTCTCGCTGATCGACATGCCGTTGTCGTTGAACACCACCAGCATGTCCGGTTCCACGTCGCCGCCGTGGTTGAGCGCTTCGAACGCCATGCCGGCAGTCATCGCGCCGTCGCCGATCACGGCGACGACCTTGCGGTGATCGCCCTTGCGCTGCGCGGCAATGGCCATGCCCAGCGCGGCAGAGATGGACGTGGACGAGTGGCCCACGCCGAAGGTGTCGTACTCGCTTTCCTCGCGACGCGGAAACGGCGCGAGACCGTCCTTCTTCTTGATCGTGGTGATGCGATCGCGGCGGCCGGTGAGAATCTTGTGCGGATAGCACTGGTGGCCCACGTCCCACACCAGCCGATCATGCGGCGTGTCGAAGACGTGGTGCAGGGCCACGGTCAGTTCCACCACGCCCAGGCCGGCGCCGAAATGGCCGCCGGAACTGGCCACGGCTTCAATCAGGTACTGACGCAATTCGTCGGCGACGGCGGGCAGCTCGTCATCGGACACTTTGCGAAGGTCGGCCGGCGTCTGGATGGGCGCCAGGTGGGGGTAGCGGGACAGGTCGTTCATCCCCGTATTGTTGGCCCAGCGGAGAGGCGGGGCAAGGGCGGCCAGGTGAAAACTTGCGGGCTGGCCCTCCACACGGCGCTGACGCGACAGGGGCGAGGCTGCGGCGCAGTCATTCAGCCAGGGCCCTCCCATGAGTACGAGCAAGGCTTTCCAGCGATTCGCCGGATCCGTCGCCCATTATTCCGGTCGCCCGGTGACCTTTGTCCTGGCGGTGCTGGTGGTGGCGGCCTGGGCCGTCACGGGGCCCATGTTCCACTTCGGCGATACCTGGCAACTGGTGATCAATACCGGCACCACCATCGTGACCTTCCTGATGGTGTTCCTGATCCAGAACACCCAGAACCGGGATTCGGTCGCGGTGCAGATCAAGCTGGACGAATTGATCCGCAGCTCGCAGGCGCACAACGCTCTGCTCAACCTGGAAGAACTGGACGAGGTGATCCTCGAGCGCATCCGCCGCCGCTATTGCCAGCTGGCCCAGGACGCACGCAATGAATTGCAGCGCATCGAGGACGAAGAGAACCCCTTCGGCGACGAGATCGAAACGCCCTAGGCCATGTGCTCGCGACGGTCACGCGGCAGGTGGTTGACCAGGAATTCCATCTGGTCGGCCAGGATGTTGCGGTTGGACAGGATCAGGTGCTCCACCCAGCTCGGGCGGTAGGGCACGGCCAGCAGCGGCATGTTGGCCTGCTGCGGCGTGCGATTGCTCTTGCGCAGGTTGCAGTGCAGGCATGCGCTGACCACGTTCTCCCAGGTGTCCTTGCCGTGCTTGGAGATCGGCAGCACGTGGTCGCGGGTCAGCTCGCCGCGGCTGAAGCGCTCGCCGCAATACATGCACAGGTAGCGGTCACGCGCGAACAGGGCCGTGTTGGTGAGCGCGGGCGATGGATCGATCGCGTGGTCGCGGCAATGGCCGGTGCTGGCGATGATGGGGTGCAGGTCCAGCGTGCTCTGCAGGCCGCTGAGGCGGTTGTGGCCTCCGTGGACGGTGATGCAGGGGTCGCCCAGCGTCCATGCCACGGCGTCGCGAACGTAGAGACAAACCGCCTCCTGCCAGCTGATCCAGTCAAGAATTCGGCCGGCGGCGTCCAGCGACAGCACGCGGGTCGAATGAAGGTCGACAACGCGGCCAGGTACTTCCATCAGCATGCAAAACCGTCCTTCAACCCAGGGGAATGAACGTGCGGGTGCAGCAAAGATGCTCGTGACGGCCTGAGGATAGACCATATCCATGACAGAACACACGCAAATGGTTGTCGGGGCAGGGGAAGGCGTGGTTCGAGGGGTGTTCTCGCATCCGCCGGACGGCTGATATAGTGGTTGTTCATCTGTAGACCCGGGGCCGGGTTTGGGAGGGGGAGCCTGGGTGGCGACCCCGGCGCGGCTGGGCAGAGGTAGTTAACGTGGCTGAAGTTCTTTTCTACGAGCGTCCTGTTCCGCTCAACCGCACCCAACACAAGGATCTGCGCATCAAGCCGATCCCGAACCTCAAGTTCGCGGGTTCGGTGCATTCGGTACCGCTGACTGGCGTGGAATTTCCCGCAGCTGCGCGCGACCTGCCGATCCTGTTCGGTGGCCTCACTGTCGAAGACGCCGGCCCGATGGCCCTGCTGGGCCTGCGCGAGAACGAGAACCTGTTCATCGACGCCAACGGCACCTGGGAAGCGAACACCTATATCCCGGCCTTCATCCGTCGCTATCCGTTCGTGCTGGCCGAGAAGCCGGCTGGCGCCGAAGGCGACGATTTCACCGTCTTCCTCGACGAAGCCTATGAAGGCTTCAACACCGCCGAGGGCGAAGCCCTGTTCAAGGACGACGGCAGCGAGACCGACATGCTGAACAACGCCGTGCGTTTCCTTGGCGAGTTCCAGCAGCATGTGTCGCGCACGCACTGGTTCATGGAGCAGCTGCGCAAGCACAACCTGCTCGAGCCGAGGAACATCCGCCTGGAGAAGGATGGCAAGTCCATCAACCTCAATGGCCTGTTCGTGGTCAACGAAGACCGCCTGCGCGCGCTCGACGAGAAGACCACGCACGAATTCCTGCGCGAAGGCGTGTTCGGCTGGATCTACGCGCACCTGCTGTCGCTGAGCAACATCGACCGCGTGTCGCAGCGCCTCAGCCAGCGCGAGCAGGCCGAAGAAGCCTCGGCTGCCCTGAAGAACTGATGTTCCCGGCGTCACGGCACCCGACGGTGCCGTGACGCCGTTCCGTAACGCGCAAGGCGTTGCGGCTGGTTCTTTCCATGGTTCTGTCCGGAGCCATGGTGCGCCCTCACACTGTCCACGCATGCCCAGGCGATATGCTCCGCCAGGACGGCGGGTTCGCGTACGCCGATGGTGCAGCTCCCGACTCGAGGCAGGCATGTCCGAGCAGAACAAGCGCGTGGTGATGTCCTACGTCGACGCGTTCAATCGCGGCGATCTGGATGCCGTGTGCGCGATGTTTGCACCCGATGCACTGATCTATGGCGCGCTGGGCTGGGGCGGTCTGGATACGGCGCGTCCCCTGTGGGAACAGCTGATGCGCTGCTTCCAATTGAGCCTGGAAGTGGATGCCCTCGCGGCCGAAGGCGACGCGGTGGTGGTGCGCTACACCGAGCGCGGCCGTTCGGTGCAATCGTTCCGGGGCAGCCCCGTCACCGGCAAGGATTACGAAGTGCAGGCAATGGAATGGTTCGTGGTGAAGGAAGGCCACATCGAGCGACGCTGGGGCGTGCGCGATACCGCGTCCATGTTTCGCCAGATGGCGTTGCCGTTGCCGTAACCACGTCGCGCGCGACGATGCGGCTCACTTGCCGTAGGTTAGGCTCGGCCGCCAATCCGCGCCGCGCCCTTCCGGCAGGCAATCGAGCAGGTTCCACAGCGGCCAGATCGGATCGACGTGGCGTGGATCCTGTCCGGGTTCCGGCGCCACGAACATCAGCTCGCTGCACCAGGTGTGATGAATCTGGCCGTCGCGCCGCAGGAACACATTGAGTGCCGGCATCTGCCGGCCTTCGGCGGTTTCGCCGTGGTAATCGGTGTTGTACGTGTTGTGCTCGGACGACAGCAGACGCAGATGCCGCCATCCACGTTCGCGCGCAAAATGACGAATGCGCGGGATCGGCGATTTGGCCACCACGGCCACGTTCACGCGTTGCTGCAGATGTGGCATCTCGCCATCGAGCGCATCAAGAATCGACGAGCATGACGGGCACGGCGCAGACATCGCCGGCCCGAACATGAAGCTGTAGATCACCAGCGTGTCCTTGCCATCGGCGAACAGATCGGACAGGCGCGTCTTGCGTTCGATGTCGGTATCGATCGGCGTGTCGCCTTCATCATCGAAGTAGTAGTCCACCGGCACCGGTCCGCCCAGCGGCAACGCACGTCTCAAGGCGGCGGTGGCTTCGGTCTGTCGTCGCAGTTCCATTTCCGCGCGCAGCAGTCGATCGCGCGCAATGCGGTAGGCATGGCTTTCGCCGGGAAATCGAACAGCGTGCAGGGGATCGTTCATGGCTGACTCCGGTCATGGGCCGGCCGCACGGCGGCTTAGCGCACAGGTTTGGCCAGGCGCAGCAGGTCGACGGCATAGCCTGCGCTTTCGTAGACAGCGCGAGCCCGTTCGTTGCCGGGAAACACGGCCAGCGTCACCAACTGGCAGCGATGTTCGCGCGCCCAGCTTTCGGCATGCTCGAGCAACACGCGGCCCACACCGCGACCTTCGTGCTGCGCGGCCACGGCAACATCCGAGATGTGGCAGTTGCTGCGGCCAGTGAAGTAGTCCTGCGTCTTCTGCAGGTGGATGAAGCCGACCGGCTCGCCGTCGTCGTCCTCGGCCACGAACAGGAAACTGTTCGCCGGCTGTTCGTCGAGATGGCGGCTGAGGTCCTTGCGGATGCCTTCGATGCATTCGTGGCGTCGCCGCCATGGCGGCAAGGTGAAATCCACGAAGCGGGGCACCAGGCCAAGGATGAAATCGTCGTCGTCCTCGGCCAGACGGATCAGGTACGTGGCGTCGCTCATGCGGGAACAACCGGCAGCGAGAGAGGTGCGTCGTTTCTACACCCAGCCGAGTGGGGACGGTAGTCCCGAAAGCGTGAAGACGTGCATTTTCGCGGACAGCAGTGGGAATGTGTGTGGGAATGGACGGCTATCCGCCAGCGCGCGTGCCCCATAAAAAAAGGCCCCTCCATGACGGAGGGGCCTTCGATGCATCACATCAGGCGATGGCGGGAATGGTGTCCACGCCCGCCTCGATGGCGGCCTTGTGCGTGAGGCTGCGCGGCAACAGGCGGGCGAAGTAGAACGCCGCGGTGTCGCGCTTGGCCTGCTTGAACGCTTCCTGCTGGCTGCTGTTGGCCAACGCCGCCACGCCGCGGGCCGACATGTAGGCCAGCGCGATGTAGCCGGAGTAGTAGAGGTAATCCATCGCGGCGGCGCCCAGTTCCTCCGGGTTGGCCTGCACGCGCTGAGCGAGGGTCGCCGTGAGTTCGGCCCATTCCTTGGTGACCTTGGCGAGCGGACCGATCAGGCCGGCGAGTGCGGCGTCCTTCGCGTGCTGCTGGCAGAACGCCTGGATCTCCTGCAGGAACAGCTTGAAGCCGGCGCCCTGCAACTGGAGGATCTTGCGGCCCAGCAGGTCGGCCGCCTGGATGCCGGTGGTGCCTTCGTACAGCGTGATGATGCGGGCATCGCGCACGAACTGTTCCACGCCGTTCTCGGCGATGTAACCGTGGCCGCCGTACACCTGCAGGGCTTCCTTGGTGCATTCCTGCGCCAGCTCGGTCACCACGCCCTTGGCGATCGGAATCAGGAAGGCGACCAGGTCGCTGGCCTGCTTGCGGGTGGCTTCGTCGGCGCCGCGCGCTTCCACGTCGGTCTGCAGCGCCGTGTAGAACAGCAGCGCGCGCGAGGCTTCCACGAAGGCGCGCTGGGTGAGCAGCATGCGGCGCACGTCCGGCTGCACCATCAGGTTGTCCGCCGGCTTTTCCGGGAACTTCGGACCGGAAAGCGAACGACCCTGCAGGCGTTCACGCGCGTAGTTGAGGCTGTTCTGCAGCGCACGCTCGGACAGCGCCAGGCCCTGCACGCCCACGCCCAGGCGCGCGGCATTCATCATGGTGAACATGGCGGCCAGGCCCTTGTGCGGCGCGCCGATGAGGTAGCCCTCGGCGGCGTCGAAATTCATCACGCAGGTAGCCGAGCCGCGCAGGCCCATCTTGTGCTCGATGGCGCCAGCGGCCACCGCGTTGCGCTCGCCCAGCGAGCCGTCGGCGTTCACCTTGAACTTCGGCACGATGAACATCGAGATGCCGCGGCTGCCGGCCGGCGCGTCGGGCAGGCGGGCCAGCACGAGGTGGACGATGTTCTCGGCCAGGTCATGCTCGCCGGCGCTGATGAAGATCTTGGTGCCGGTGATCTTGTAGCTGCCGTTCTCGCCGGGTTCGGCGCGCGTCTTGAGCAGGCCGAGGTCGGAACCGGCCTGCGGCTCGGTAAGGCACATGGTGCCGGTCCAACGGCCTTCGACGATGGGCTTGAGGTAGGTGTTCTGCTGCGCTTCCGTGCCATGGATTTCCATCGCGTGGCAGGCGCCTTCGGACAGCAGCGGATACAGGCTCCACGCCAGGTTGCCCGCCTGGAAGATCTCGGTGGTGGCCGTGCCCATCACGTTCGGCAGCGCCTGGCCGCCGAAGTGTTCGGCCTGGGTCAGGCCGGTCCAGCCGCCTTCGGCAAACGCCTTGAAGGCTTCCTTGAAGCCCTTGGGCGTGGTCACCGTGTGGGTGGCCTTGTCGAAGTGGCAGCCTTCCTCGTCGCCGCTGGCGTTCACCGGCGCCAGCACCGCTTCGCTCAGGCGACCGGCTTCCTCGAGCACGGCGTCCAGCAGATCGCGCGTGTGGCCGTCGCCACCCTGCAGCTTGGTGAGCACGGCTTCGGCGCCGAGCACGTCGAAGAGGGTGTAGCGCTGGTCGTCGAGGGGGGCCTTGTAGATCGTCATGGCGAAGTTCCTTCGTGGGTCATGCAAGCGCCGAGATCAGCGCCAGGTGTTGGGAATCCCCGGCACCGGCGACAGCCAGTCGTTGCCGTGGAAATTGAAATCGCGGCTTTCCTTTTCCTGCTCGGGCTTGGCGTTGGCCGTGCCCGTGACGTTGTACGGCACGCTGCCGGCGCTGCCTTTGACGGCGGCGGCCTTGAGCGCGGCGGTCATCTCGGGCGTGGGCAACAGGTCGATCTGGGTCACGTCGGCGGCGAAGGCAGGAATGTCCAGGTCGAAGCGGGCATGCAGGCGCACCGGCACGAATTCGGCCACCTGCAGCTGGCCGTCGAGCGAGTGGAAATCCATCGAGCCATAGCTGTTGTTCTGGATACGCACCGTGAGGCGCCACTGGCCATCGGGCCGGGTCGCCATCTCCTGGATGCTCACCGTGGGCGGAAACACACTCTTCTTCGCCGGCCCGCAGGCCACCAGACCCGCCACCAGCACAATGAGCGCCACACAGCCGAGCAGTCGTTTCATGGAATCACCTCAAACGATTGTTTGAATCTTAGCAGGAGGACCTTGGCGTCTGTCCATGGCCGCCTGCTCGCCTTTTTGATCTCAGCGCGGATGCGATCACGCTGGCGTGACAGATTCGCGGCGCGGCGGGAGGTTCCCATTGCGCAGCGCAGCAGGCATCATCGCGAATTCATCCCCCACATCGCGCTGCCCATGACCCGACGTATCGTTGCCCGCCGCTCTCCCATCCATGGCAATGGCGTATTTGCCGTGGCCCCGATCAAGAAGGGCGAGGAAATCATCGAATACAAGGGCACGCTGATGACCCACGCCGAGGCCGACGTGCTGTACGGCGATGGCGGCGAAACCGGGCATACGTTCCTGTTCACGCTCAACGACGACTACCTGATCGACGCCAACCGCAAGGGCAACACGGCGCGCTGGATCAACCACAGCTGCGACCCGAACTGCCAGGCGGTCATCGAGGAAAATGCCGATGGCAACCCGCGCAAGGACCGCGTGCTGATCGAAGCCATCCGCAACATCAAGCCCGGCGAAGAACTGACCTACGACTACGGCATCACGCTCGACGTCCCGCACACCGCGCGTCTGAAGAAGCTGTGGGTCTGCCTGTGCGGCTCCAAGCACTGCACGGGCACGCTGCTCAAGGGCAAGCGCTGATCCCTCTCGTGTTGCTCCCGTCGTGCCGTTGCGCTTCCTCCGCCGCGAGGAGGGCCGGCACGACGGAAACAGGCTTCAATCGTCCTTCGGGTATTCGATAGCCACGATCTCCACGGCGAGATCGCCCGCCGGCCGCTGCCACGTCACTTCGTCGCCCATGCGCGCGCCAAGCAGCGCCGCGGCCAGCGGCGAGACGTAACTCACCAGTCCGTGTTCCACGTCGGCCTCGTCCTCGCCGACGATGCGGTAGCGCGCCTCGCCTTCCTCGCTGTCCACCGTCACCAGCGCGCCGAACGCCACGCGATCGCGGGGTTGCTGCGCCGGCTCGATCTCGATGGCGCTGCCGACGCGCGTGTTGAGCCAGCGCAGTTCACGCTCCACGTCGGCCAGCTCGCGTTGCTGCGGCAAGGTATCGGCAGCGGCGCGCAGGGCATCGCGTCGGTCGCGCAAGGCAACCAGCCGCGCGCGCAGCTGCGCCAGTCCGCGCGGCGTCACGTAGTTGGGGTGTTCGCTCAGCGGGATATCCGGCAGCCGTTCGCCGACGGACTCGTCCGCATCCTTCACGAAGGAGCGGCTCATCGCATGCCTCCAGCGCCGGGTTGCGGCGCGTGTCCATTATTCACATGCGGCGTGATGGCGGCGCCTCAAGCGTGAGGGAGGCGCACGGGCGCGACGCCGGTCGCGCCCGTTCAGGCGACGAACCTGCTATTCGTCGTCCACGTGCGGCTTCCACGCCTCGGCCAGTTGTTTCTGTACCGGTGGGGGCACGGGTTCGTAGTGACTCAGATCGAGGCTGTAGCGGCCGCGGCCGCCGGTCATCGCCTTCAGTTCGGTGGGATAGTCGGTGAGTTCGGCCAGCGGTGCCTGTGCCTTGATCACCAGTTCGCCGCCGCGCAGCGAGTCGGTGCCCATGATGCGCGCGCGCTTGCCGGCGAGGCCGCCGGTGACGTCGCCCACGTTGGCCTCCGGAATGGCCACTTCCACATCCACGATGGGTTCCAGCACGATCGGCCGCGCCTTGCCCACGGCATCGAGGAAGGCTTTTTTGCCGGCGCTGATGAAGGCCACTTCCTTCGAATCGACCGGATGGTATTTGCCGTCGTACACGGTGACGCGCACGTCCTGGATCGGATAGCCCGCGATGGCGCCGGTTTCCAGCGCCTGCCGCACGCCTTTTTCGATCGCAGGCAGGAACTGGCCGGGAATCACGCCGCCCTTGATCGCATCGACGAACTCGAAGCCCGCGCCGCGATCGAGTGGTTCGACGCGAAGAAACACCTCGCCGAACTGGCCGGCGCCACCGGTCTGCTTCTTGTGGCGATGGTGGCCTTCCGCGCGCCCGGCAATGGTTTCGCGGTAGGCAATGCGTGGTGGATGCGTGGTCACTTCCACGCTGTAACGATCCTTCATGCGCTCCAGCATGATCTTCAGGTGCAGGTCCGACAGCCCGCGCACCACGGTCTCGTTGAGTTCCTTGTGATGCTCCACGCGGAAGCACGGGTCTTCTTCCGCCAGACGTCCGATGGCCTGCGAGAGTTTCTGTTCCTGTCCCTTGTGCTTGGGTTCCAGCGCCAGGCCGAACATGGGCTGCGGAAAACGCATGGGTGCGAGATGGATGCGGTCCTCTTCGTGCGAATCGTGCAGCACAGCGTCGAAATGGATTTCCTCCACCTTCGCCACCGCCACGATGTCGCCGGGAATGGCCTGCTCGATTTCCTCGTGCGTCTTGCCGCGCAAGCGGAACAGATGGCCCACCTTGAACGGCTTCTTGTTGTCGTCGATGAACAACTGCGTGTCGCGCTTCACCGTGCCTTGCCACACGCGGAACACGCCGAGCTTGCCGACGAAGGGATCGTTGACGATCTTGAACACGTCGGCAATCACGTGTTGCTTGGGATCGGCATTGACGGTGATTTCCTCGTCATCGCCATTGAGGAACGGCGGCGCGTTGCCTTCGGCCGGATTGGGAAGCAGGCGCTCGGCCAGTTCCAGGAATTCCTTGATGCCCGCGCCCGTGCGCGCGCTCACGAAGCAGATGGGGATGAGGTGGCCTTCGCGCAGGCATTGCTCGAAGGCGTCGTGCAGTTCCTGCGGCGAAAGATCGCCTTCGCCCGAGTCGAGGTAATGGCCCATCACGGTTTCGTTGATCTCCACCACCTGATCGAGGATGCGCTGGTGCGCGTCGGCCAGCGACGAGAAATCGGTGGCGCCTTCGCTGTGGAAAAAGCAGTCGAGTACTTTCGTGCCGCCCTCGGCGGGGAGGTTCACCGGCAGGCATTGCGTGCCGAATTCATCGCGTAACGCATCGACCAGGGGCCCCAGCCGCGCCACGTCGCAATCGATCTTGTTGATCACCAGTACGCGCGCGAGCCTGCGCTCGGCGGCGCGCTCCATGATGCGTCGCGTGCCGTATTCGATGCCGTTGGTGGCGCTGACCACGATGCCGACGGTTTCCACCGCGGCGAAGGCGGAGAGCGTGGGGCCGCGGAAATCGGCGTAGCCCGCCGTGTCGATGAGGTTGATGTGGCATTGGCCGAACGGGATGCTCGCGATGGCCGTGTCGATCGAATGTCCGCGCGCTTTTTCCTGTTCGTCGGTGTCCGACTGGGTGGTGCCGCGCTCCACCGAACCTTGGTTCTGGATCACGCCGCCGGCATGCAGCAGGGCTTCGAACAGCGTGGTCTTGCCGGCGCCGGCGTGACCGGCGAGTGCGATGTTGCGGATGTTTTCCGTGTTGTACGACACGATGCGACCCTCCCATGGCTGGGCGCGGGTTCGTGCCGACGTGACCTGCGGCGCCGCACGAAGCCGCGCAAGCGGCTGACGATGGCGGGCCGTCATGGTCGTCCAGGCGTGCGGGACGCGGGGGCGGTCATGGCGGGTACGGCCGGGGTGGCCGTTCGTCTAGGTTTTCGCCAATGGGCGCCGGGGTCAAGTTGCAGTGCGATGTAGGCCGTCGAGGGAGCCCCGGCGGGAACCCTTGGCGCCGGCGCGGGTCAGCAGATGTCTCCACCCCCGCAAGGCCGGCCCCGATGTTCGGTCGGCATCTCCCCGTCGTCGAACGAGAATCCCCATCGAGCACACCGAGCAGGTCGAACACCATCGCTGGACGCCGCCCGCACCGAATGCGCGCGGGCTGGCGCCACTCGATGGACCCACGCGCGCGATGCTGCATCAGCTGCGCTGGCGAAAGGCTCCGCCCAACCGCGGGCGCCGCTGGCTGGCCCTGGGCATCGTGCTGGCACTTCACGCCTTCTTCGCCTGGCTCACCTGGCATGAAATGCAGTTGAAGGAAGCGGCGCAGCGGGCGCTGGAGGAACGCACCGGCGCCCTTCAGGTACGGCTGATTCCGCATGCGGTCACGCCGCCCGGACCGATCGCGCCGCCAACGCTGGTGCCGCCTCCAGCGCCGGAGCCTGCGCCGCCGCGCCCGGTCAACCGTCCTGCGGTACACGAGCCGCCGGCGAAGAACGCGATGACGGTGAGCCTGCCGCCGGAACCGCCGGCGCCGGCCACGTCGAGTCCGCCATCGCCGCGGCCGGATATCTACAACGCATCTGGCCAAGCCGCGTTGCCCGCCACGGCGAGCACCGCGCCGCCGCCGCCTGAAGCGGACTACGTGGACCGGAAACCGCAGGGTGATTCCAAGATCATGCAGCACACGACGCCGGTGCCCTACAAGGCCACCCGTTTCGAGAAGGATTGGGAGCACGGCGGCGGCAGTTCGGTGGACGACGCGCTGAAGAAAGGCGTGGAAAAGAGCACTGTTTCGCACACGTTCCACATCGCCCCGGGCGTGCGTATCCATTGCTCCGTTTCGCTGCTGGCGCTGGGTGGTGGTTGCGGCGGCGACCCGCCGCCACCGCCGCCTTCCAACGATGGCGACATGCGCATGAACATGGCGCCGGCCAGCCAGCTCGCGCCCGGTTCGCCGCCGCCCAAGACGGTGAGCGTGGAAGAGTGCATCGCCATCTATCGTGCGGAGAAGCCGTTGCCGCAGGGCTGTCCAGTCGATACGCCCACGCGCTCGGTCGATGCCGAAATGCAGGAGAGGGCAGCGCATCCCGCGACGCAGGACGGCCACTGAGTCGAGTGCACGTGGGGGACTTCCCGGAACGTCATCGGTGCCCGTTACACTTCGCCCATGGACAGGGAATCCGCGGGCCGGCTGACAGTGACGCTTCCATCGCCCAAGTCGGCGGCGGAGAGCGCGGGCGTGTATCGCCGGCGCCGCGCCGAGCGTCCGCGCGATCGTTGGCTGCGCATCGTGGCGCTGGCGGGGGCGTTGCTCGTCCACCTCGTCTTCCTGGTCGGCGCGATCCTGGGTCCGGCCTATGAACTGGATGAGCTCAATGACGAGGCACCGCCGCTCGTCGTGCGCCTCATCGAGAAGCCCAAGGAAGAACCGCCGCCGCCCCCGCCCGTGCGCGGTACGCCGCCGAAGCAGGTGGGGCCGGTGCACAAGGGCAATGCGAGCAATGCGCCGCGCACCGCGCGCCAGAGCCGCTCGTCCACGCGCACCAACAACGATCTGTCGCCCGTGCCGGTGCCGGCCCTGCAGACGCCGGTGGTCACGGATGTGCCCAAGGCCACCGCGCCCAAGCCGGAAATCACCGCCGCGCCGCTTCCACCGGTGACGCTGCCCAAGCCCGCACCGGCCGAACAACTGCAACCCGTGCCCACCGCGCCGGAGCCGCCGCAGGTGGCGCTGGAGACGCCTGCGGTGGAGAAGCCGCTGCCGCCAAAATTCCAGCCCGAACCCATTCGCAAGCCGCGGACGGATGGCAACCAGCCGGTGCAGCCGCCCGCCTCGCTGGCCATCGCCGAAGTGCCGCCGCAATCCGCGCCCGTGGTGACGCCGCCGACCATCGCGATGGAAAAAGCCGTGCCTGCGACCACGCCGCCGAGCATCGCGCCGGTGCCGCGACCGGAAGCGCCTGCGTCTCCGCCCGAACCGGAGATGCAGGCCGTGCCCTTGCCGGCGCAAGCTGCGCCCACGGTGAACCTGCAGCCGCAGCCCAACCCGGTGGCACCGGTGGTGCCGCGCGAGCAGCCCAGGATCGAATCGCCCGCCATCCGCGTCGCGGAAGAACCGCAACTGGAAGCGGTGCCGTTGCCGCCCAATCCGCAGCCCTCGCTCGAGCGCCCTGAAGCACCGCACCTGGATGTGGCGGCGCCCAAGGCCATCGCGCTGGACAACAAGCCGTCCATCGAACGACCGCAGTTGTCCGAAACGCCCTCGGAGGCAACGCCCACGCAGAACGCCGCGTCGTCGTCGGCCGCCAATGCATCGACGCAAAGCGCTGCCAGCGCGGCGTCGAATACCGCAAGCAACGCATCGAGCCCGTCGTCCAGCGAGAGCGGCGAAAGCAGCGCGCCCAACGCCACGCCGCAAGGCAGCCGCAGCGGCACGCCGGGACAGGCCAATGGCGTGAACCAGTCGCCGAACGTGGCGGGCGGCAAAGGCCTCAACCTCTCGTTGCCGCCCGGCCAGGGCAACGGCAACAGCCCGGGCCAGGGCGGCAAGGGGCAGGGCGAGCAGGAAGGCGCCGTGGGCACCTACGTGCAGCTCAAGCCGCATGGCAATACCGAGATCATGTCGCACGGCACGCCCAACATCGGCTACACGGCGACGCGCTTCGAGAAGGACTGGACGCCCGAAGGCGAAAGCTCGATCGACACGGCCCTGCGTCACGCGGTGGAGAAGACCACCATGCGCCACACCTTCCACCTGCCGCGCGGCGTGCGCGTGGAATGCGTGGTCATGCCGCTGTTCCCGATGGCCTTGTTCGGTTGCGGCGATGGCAATCCGCCGCCGGAGCCGGTGGACGACGTGGTCTACGACAAGATGAAACTGGCGCCGGTCAATCCGCTGGTGCCGCCCGCGCCAGTCAATGCGGCGCCCACCATGGCCACGGTGAAGCTGGACAACAGCGCGCAGTGCGCCGCCGCGCGCGTCGCCGGTGGCCCGGTGCCGCCGGGCTGCCCGGCGGATGTCACGGTTCCCACCGGGCCCGCGCGCAGCAGCACCACCTGGATTCCCGCGAGCGATCAGTTCCACTGACGCGTGCCGTCCCGGCGGTCGTGAACCCGCCGCAGGTAAATCTACTTAGCTTCGTCTCGAAGATTTGCGCTATCGGCCATGCGCAGGGCGACGCATGCTCGACAACGTCACTGCGGGCAACTCACGCAGCGATGACGCGTGCCACTCTTCGAGGTTCCCATGCGCATAGTTCGCTGGTCCTGTCTGGTGTTGATGCTTGGCCTGGTGATGAACGATCCCGGCCTCGCCCAGCAGCAACCCTCCACCACGCCCGTGTCGCCACCGGCCAACGTCGACTCACGCGCGTGGCCGCACAGCTTCGACGTCGATGGCGTGCACCTCGTGCTCCATCACCCGCAGCTCGAAAGCTGGGATGGAAACCAGCTCAAGGGGCGCCTGGCCGTTGCGGTGAAGACGGGCACGCAAGTCGGCAGCGATGGCAAGTCGCATGACGTGCTTGCCTATGGCGTGGCGTGGTTCACCGCGCGCACCGTCACCGACAAAACCCTTCGGCAGGTGACGCTGTCCAACGTCACCATCGACAAGGTGGCGTTTCCCACCGCCTCCGCGCAACAGTCGCATTACCAGTCGCTGCTGCAGAAGATCGCCAGTCGCGGCAACCAGGTGGCCGATCTCGACACGCTGGAAGCCTCGCTCGCCATTCGCCAGGCGCAGAACGACGTGAAGAACGTCGCGGTACGCAACGACCCGCCGCAGATCGTCTTCTCCTTCAAGCCTGCGCTGCTGGTATTGATCGATGGCATGCCGGCGGCGCGTCCCACGGGCAAGGGCAGCGTGAGCCGCATCGTCAACACGCGTTCGCTGCTGCTGCAGGACAGTGGCCAGTATTACCTGCTGTTCGCCAGTCACTGGGTGACGTCATCCGCGCTCGATGGTCCATGGCGTGCCGTGAAGGCACCGCCGTCGTCCGTGCTGCAGGCGGCCGAAGCGGCGGAGAACGCCAAGCAGGTGGATGCGCTGGACAACCCGTCCGATGCGCTCAAGCAACTGCTCGCCTCCGGCGCGTTGCCGGACATCGTGGTGCGCACGCAGCCGTCCGAACTGATCGTGATCGATGGCGATCCGCAGTTCACCGTCATTCCCGGCACGCAGCTGGCGTATGTCACGAACACATCGGCGGATGTCTTCGTGAACCAGACGCAGGATTCGATGTGGTATGTGCTGATCTCCGGACGCTGGTTCACGTCGACCTCGACGAACGGGCCGTGGCGTTACGTCGCCGGCAGTGATCTGCCCGCGGACTTCGGCAAGATTCCTTCGGACAGTCCCAAGAGCGCGGTGCTCGCTTCGGTGCCGGGCACGCCCGAGGCGCGCGAATCGCTGATCGCCAACAGCATTCCGCAGACCGCGACGGTGAACGTGCACACCACGCAACTGCATCTGTCGTATGACGGCCCGCCGCAGTTCAAGCAGATCAGTGGCACGCCGCTGTCGTATGCGTGGAACACGCCGGTGCCAGTGATACGCGTGAGTGCGGATGCGTATTACGCGGTGCAGAACGGCGTGTGGTTCGTGGCGGCAACGGCGAATGGTCCGTGGTCGGTCGCATCGGAAGTGCCGTCGGTGATCTATTCGATTCCCGCCAGTTCGCCGTTGCACTACGTCACCTACGTCTACGTCTACGGTCACGCCGACGATCAGGTCTACGTCGGTTATTCGCCGGGTTACTACGGCACGGTGAGCAGCGGTGGCGTGGTGGTCTACGGCACCGGTTATGCCTGCGACTCGTGGGTGGGCGACGTGTGGTACGGCTGCCCCGCTACCTACGGCTTCGACGTGTCCTTCGGCTGGACGCCGTGGGCCGGCTGGGGTTTCGGCTTCGCGTGGGGAGCCGCGTGGGCCTCGGCGTGGTACGGACCGTGGTGGGGGCCGTGGGGTTATTGGGGCGGCTACTACCCGCCGTACTGGGGCGGTGCGATTTCCGCGTGGAACGTCTACGGCCGCTGGGGCAACAGCGTGGTGGCTGGCCGCGGCGTGGCGTGGGCCGATCCATGGACCGGCAACTATGGTCGTGCCGCTCGGGGCGGTTACTACAACCCTGTCACCGGTGGTCGCGGTCGTGGCTATGCGGAACGCAACACCAACGTGTACACCGGCGTCACCTCTGGGCAGGCCGGCGGCATTCGCTACAACCCGCAGACCGGGCGCGTCGTTGCGGGGCAAGGCGCGGCAGCGGTCAATCCCTACACCGGCAATGCCGTGGCAGGCGGACAACGCACGGTGGTCAACACCAACACCGGCCGCGTCACGCAACAAGCCGGCGTGGCCGGACGCACCAACGAAGGCGCCGCCGCTGCCGGTGCGTTCAACACGCAAGGTGCCGGTGGCGACGCGCGTGGCGCAGGCTACGTGACGTACAACCGCGAAACGGGCGAAGTGAATCGTGGCGGCGTGGTGCAAGGCGACGACCACGTCTATGCCGGTCGCGACGGCAACGTGTACCAATACGATCCGGGCGAGGGCTGGCAGAAGGTGGATCGCAACGGCCAGTTCGATCACGTCAGCGCGCCCGACAGCATGGACACGGCACACGATCGCATGGCGCGCGACCGCGGCGGCGCCAGCCAATCGTTCACGCCGGCAGAGCCGCGTCCGCAGTTCGACCGCAGCAATTACGACAACCGCTTCCAGGGCCAGATGGGCGGCTTCCGTCCATCGGCCGGTGGTGGACGCTTTGGTGGCGGCGCACGCATGGGTGGGTTCCGGCGCTGAGCCGTCACCCACGCATGTGCGAACCACGGCATCCTGCCTAGCGCAGGATGCCCTCGGTCTTCAGCTTCGGAATCAACGTCTGCGCCAGTTCGGTGGTGGTCTTGGGAATGTCCTTGGAGCCGATGCCTTCGGTGGTCACGGTCCAGATCAATTTCTCCGAGCGCGCATCCCACACGCTGGTTTCCAGCGTCACCACGTCGTACTGCTGCACGTCGGGCACCGAGGCCCACGCACCACCGTACCAACCGTAGAAACCGCCGTACATCGGCCCGCTCGGCGTCACGCTCACACGTTGCTCCACGCGCTGCACGCGTGTGGCCAGCACGGCCTGCGCGCCGCTGGATTTCACCAGGTCCCGCAGTCCAACAGCGCCCGTGGTGCCGGCCGGAATCTGCGTGTAGCTGGGCGACGCCTGGATACCCGCCGCCTGCAGCTGCTGCGAGAAGGTGTCTTCGAAGATGTGGCGCATGGTGTCGCTGCGCGAGATGCCCACGACCACGACGCTGGTTGCTGGTGGTCCCGGCCACGACGGATCGCGCCACTGGTTGGTAATGCTGATGGTCGAGCACGCACCCAATATGAGACCGGCAGCGATGACGAGCAGACGCAACGCTTTCATGGCGATGGCTCCTGGTGAAAGACCCACCGCGAGGGGTGGGGGCAGCGCGATTGTGCGGTGGTGATCGTGGAGACTTCGCGATAGCCACCGCACACCTTGTTCGTGGACTCAGGGCGACGGCCGCAACAGGGAGCCGAAGGTGAGGTACACCGAGTTGTGCCCGCCCTGGGCGTAGCCGTAACCGAGGAACAGCGGCCCCAAGGGCGTCTGGATGCCCAGGAACAGGCTGCTCGCGTAGATCAGCGAGTCGAGCCGCACCTGGCTCTTGCTCTGCCAGGTGTTGCCGGCTTCCAGACTGGCGCCGATGTAAATGGGCGTGGAAAAGATGGCGTCCATCCTGCCCGTGCGCCGGTACAGCACCGCGCGCGCCAGCGCCGACTGGTTGCCGTTCAAGGAGCGCTCCGGGTAGCCCGACAGGTCCAGGAAGCCGCCCAGGAAACCCTGCGTCTCGAAGAAGGTTTCGTTGTTGAGCGTGCTCGATGCGCGCAGGCCCAGCAGCAGGTGGTAACGGCTGTCGGCCATGCCGAAGTCCGGCACCCAATCGACGTTGAGCTTGACCACGTCCGCACTCACGCTGCCGCCCAGCCATGGCCGGTACCACTCGTAGTCCAGGTTGACGTGCGCGCCGCGCGAAGGGAATTGCGCGTTGTCGAGGCTGTCCCAGTCGGCGCCGACCTTGGCCATCGCGTATTCGGCCGTCTGGCTGGGTGGAAACTCGGTGGGGCTGCCGATGCGCAGGTCGCCGCTGTCGTGCCCGCGCTGAAAGGCGGCAAGGACGCGCCAATAGGTGGAGGGCGACCAGCCTGACTCGACGCCCAGATAACGGCGCTTGATGCGGTACTCGGCGAGCTGCCGATTACCGTCGTCGGTGAAGACCGGATAGTCCTCGTTGCGCAGCAACGCATAGGGCATCACATAACCGCCCGCGCCTTGCCAGAACGGCTGGTAGAACTCCGTGGCGAGGCCGCCGATGCGACCGGCCCACACCGTGCTGCGCCATTCCGCGCCAAGACTGTTGATGTTGGTGGCGGTGACTTCGCCGGAAATGAGGTACTCGCTGCGACCGGCAAAATCGTCGTCCAGTTCGAAACCGATCTTGCCGTACAGCGGGCCCCACGGTTTGTCGCGCGGAATGATCAGCAAGCCGCGATCGTTGCCTTGCTGTTGCAGGCGGTAATCGATCTGCTGGTAGTTGCCGCGCCCGTAGATGCTGCCGATCTGCTCTTCGAGTTTCTTCGGATCGAACGGTTGGCCCACATCCTTGGAAAGGCGCTCGTCGACGAATTGCGCCGTGTCCGTGTGCTTCGCATCGACGTTGAGGAAGGCCACCAGGCCCGGATCGAACTGGCGCTGGCGATGCTGCGCCTCGAATTGCGCCCACTCATCGGGAGTGACCGACAGGGCCTTCAGGCGCGGCAGCACCGCTTCGGCGGCAGCACGGCCGATGGCGATGGCCTCGCTGCCGCGATTGAACTCGGCAGCGCTCATGTTGCCGAGCGCGGGTGTAATGAGGATGTCGTTGGGCCCAAGCGTGGCGAGCTGGCGCTGCGTCTTTTCCTCCATCAGCGCGCTCACCATCTGGTTGAGTACGGCCACGGGATTGCTCAGCTCCTCGCGCTGCGCCAGGGGCGAGCCAACGTTCACCACGATCAGTTGCGTGGCACCCATGCTGCGTGCCACGTCCATGGGCACGTTGTCCATCAGGCCGCCGTCCACCAGCAGGAGATCGTCCACATTGGTGGGCGCGAAGGCGCCGGGCACTGACATGCTGGAGCGGATCGACAGGGCGAGATCGCCCGACCCGAACACCACCGGTTTGCCGGCCACGATGTCCGTGGCCACGGCGCGGAACGGAATCGACAACTGGTCGAAGTCGTGCACGTCCCAGGTGGAAATCAACAGGCGGCGCAACAACAGCAGCAGCTTCTGTCCCTGCACCACGCCGGCAGGCGTAATGATGCGGCCCTTCTTGTAGCCCACTTCGAAATTGAGCAGGTAGCGGTAATCCGCATCCTTGCGGCGCATCGGCATTTCGCCGCGCGCCGGGTTGTCGGAGAACAGGTCGTTCCAGTCGAGCGTGGTGATGATCTGGTGCATTTCCTGCGGCGAATAACCTGCCGCATACATGCCGCCCACGATGGAACCCATGCTGGTGCCGGAAATGCGGCAGACGGGGATGTGCTCGCGTTCCAGCACTTCGAGCACGCCGATGTGCGCGGCGCCACGCGCGCCGCCGCCACCGAGCACCACGCCGATGCATCGCGCCGGCGCCGCGGGCGCTTGCGCCCAGGCGGGCATGACGGCACACAGACACAGCAAGGCGATCAACGCGATCCAACGATGCATTCCCACCCCCGCGCAAGAAAACGGCGTTACCTGCGGTAGCGCCGAAGTCAGGGCATCCTAAGGCAGAACGCGGGACCGCGCGTCCGTGAAATTACTCAAGTGCGCGCGCGGCATGCATGGGTTTCGTACACGCCTTCCTCACAAAGCTGTCTGTGCATTCGAGCCTCGCGTGCGAGGCTCGAATGTGACAGCGCGCGTTACAGCATGCGCAGCATTTCCTTCAGCAGCGGCAGGCGACGCACGCGCACCGCGCTGACACGGAACACCGCGTTGGCCAGTGCAGGCGCCGCGGTGGGCATGCCGAGGAAACTGGCGCCGGTGGGATCGCGGTCGCCGGGCACGATGATCACTTCGGTCGTGTCCGGCAGTTGCGCCATGCTGGCCAGCGGATAGTCCTTCCAGCTGTGCTGCTGGACCTGGCTGTCCTTGTAGGTCACCGACAGGTTCAATGCGGCGGACAGCGCATCGAGCGTGGCACCGGCGACCTGGCCTTCGAGGCCGGTGGGGTTGATCACGCGGCCGACGTCGACCGCGCACACCACGCGCTCGATGTTGAGCTTGTCGCCTTGCAGCGAGGTCTCCACCGCGTGCGCCACATAGGCACCATCGACATGCCAGCAGGCGATGCCCAGGCCGTTGACCGTGCGCAGCCAGTTCTTCCATTCGATGCGATCGGCCACCAGCTTGAGCACGTTGATGAGGCGGCCGGTGTCGAGCGTGCGGTTGTCGCCCAGCGGAATCATGCGCGGCTCGCCGATCAGGCGCAGGCGCGTGACCAGCGGATCTTCCTTCAGCGACTGGGCGATTTCGTCGACGAAGCTTTCGACGGCGAACGCATTGTTGACGTGCGGCATGCCGCGGGACGGTCCGCGCAACATGGCCGAAGGCAGCGAATACCAGTCGTTGCGCAGGTTGGGCACGAGGCCGGCCGGCAACTGGTGGGCGTCGACTTCGGACGTCCAAAGGCGGTTGTCGGACACGCCGCGCTGCGCCATGGCCGACGCGCTGGCCATGCGCTGGTTCCAGCTGGTGACCTGCCGCTTGCCGTCCAGCGTGGCGCTGAACTTGTGCACCGTGGCCGAGCGGTAATAGTCCTGCGTGAGGTCTTCGTCGCGCGTCCACATCAGCTTGACCGGCTTGTCGACGGCCTTGGCGAGCATCACGGCTTCGGCCACGTAGTCGTGATCGAGGCGACGGCCATAACCGCCGCCGACGCGCGGCACGCGGATCTCGATCTGCGCGGGCGCGAGGCCGGTGAGTCGCTGCACCACCTTCCATGCCTGCTGCGGCGCCTGCGTGGGCACCACGAGCATGGCGCCGTCCTTGTCGATACGGGCCAGGCAGTTCATCGGTTCGGGCGTGGCGTGGGCGAGCCACGGCTGCACGTAGGTGGCCTCGACGCGACGCGCGGCTTTCTTCCCCGCCGCATCGACGTCGCCGTCGTTGCGCACGCGCGTCGTGGGCAGCGCGTTCTTGTCGTTGACGATGTCGGCCGCCTGCTGTTCGAACCACGCGCTGCTTTCGCTTTGCGCGCCGGCCTTCCATTGCAGCTTGAGCTTGGCGCGGCCCTGCAGCGCCGCCCAGGTGTTTTCCGCGAGCACGGCCACGGCGGGCGAGCGCACGGTCTGGCCGAGCGGAATGCCTGCTTCGGGCTTGATCTGCACCACCTTGACCACGCCCTTGACCGCCAGCGTTTCGGTGGTGTCGAGGCTGTCCACGCTGCCATCGGGCCACGGGCAGTGCGAGAGCACGGCAATCAGCGCTTCGGCGGTGTACGCGTCGAGCGCGTAGGGCGCCTGGCCGGTGACGATGGCGCGTGCATCGATGTCGCCCACGCCCTGGCCGATCAGCGTGTAGTGCTCCGGCGACTTCGGCGGCACCGGCGTGGTGGGCGGCGCGATCTTGGCGGCGGCATCGGCGAGCGAGCCGTAACCGAAGCGACGACCGTCCGGCGCAATCACGCTGCCTTCTTCACAACGCAGGCGATCGGCGGGCACGCCAAGACGCCGTGCGGCGGCCTGCATCAGCAGCCAGCGCGCGAGTGCGCCGGCGCTGCGCAGGTCGGCCCACGCCGCAGGAATGGAATCGCCCAGCCCGCTGGTCTGGTGACCGTAGATCCAGCGCGGCTGGCCGTTGTTGTCTTCCACGCCGAGGCCGAGCGAGACCACGCTGACGCGCGTCCAGTCGGCATCGAGTTCGTCGGCGATGATGCGGGCGAGCGAGGTGGAGGTGCCCGTGCCCGTATCCGGATCGCGCACGCCGATGACGACGTTGCCGTCCGCATCGATACGCACGTATGCGCCCAGGCCGTACAGCGTGTCGCCCATCATCGAGGCGGGAACCGGCGCGTCGGCCGCATCCGCGAAGGGAATGCCCACGATCAGCGCGCCGGCCGTGCCCGCGAGCACTTTCAGGAAACGGCGACGCGAGAGCGGCAAGGCGTGGTCGTTCGCGCGGCTCATGCCTGGGCTCCCTTGGCGGCGCGCTTGATGGCGCGACGCACGCGGGTCTGGCAGCCGCAGCGGCAGAGGTTGGGTAACTGATCGATGTCGTTGTCGCTCGGTTGCGGATGGCGGTTGAGCAGGTCGAGCGAGGCCATCAGCCAGCCGGGCGTGCAGTAGCCGCAGCCGATGGCGTCTTCGTCCACGAAGGCCTGTTGCAGCGGATGCAGCTTGCCGTCGGCCGCCGCCAGGCCTTCGACGGTGGTCACCGTCTTGCCGGCCAGCTTGACCACGGGCAGGTTGGTGGCCGAGGCGAGCTTGCCGTCGACCAGCACGAGGTCGTAGCCGCCTTCGCCGTGCTCGCCGCTGTACTTGGTGCCGGTCAGGCGCAGCACGTCGCGCAGATACCACAGCAGGGGCATCTGATCGTCACCGGTGTGGCGATAGCTCCTGCCGTTGATCTCCAGGTCGACTCCCTCGCGCACCTTCTGGGGCACGATGGTGTTGCTTGTTCCGGGTGTCGGTAACTGGTCTTGCGCCTGCGCCATCGCCTGGGAGCTCCTTCGGATATCTGCTCATTGTGGCATCGCAACGCGATGCTTAGGAGGTAACCCGGCTGAACAGGCGTCGCCACACCAGGTACACCGGGATGCCGGCCGCCATGATCAGCAGGCCGATGCCCGTGTTGAGGGGGCTGGTGCGCAGGCTTTGCACCATCACCAGGCCGATGGTGGCGATGAAGATCAGCGGCAGCAGCGGGTAACCCGGCACGCGGAAACTGGCCTCTGCACCTTCCTGGCGGCGGTACCAGAACAAGGTGCCCACGCCAAAGGCGCAGGCGAGCCAATCGCCGAAGGTCGCGTAATCGAGCAGTTGGCCGTAACTGCCCGACCAGACCAGCACGATGGCCCAGCCCGAGAGCAGCAGCAACGCAACGTTCGGCGTGTGGTGCTTGGGATGCAGCCGGGCCACGCTGCGGAAGAACAGGCCATCCTCGCCCATCACCTGCAGCACGCGGGCGCCCGCCACCAGGGTGATGTTGCAGAAGCCCAGCGCGGAAATGGCCACGCCGATGGCGATCAGCTTCGCCCCGGCCGTGCCGAACACACGCTGCATCACGTCGGCCGCCGGCGCCCGGCTGGCGGCGAGGCCGTCGTGGCCCAACACAGCGAGATAGGCCAGGTTGACCAGTGCATAGGCGGCGATCACCAGCAGCATGCCGATGAACAGCGCGCGTGGCAGCGTGCGTTGCGGCTCGCTCACTTCGCCCGCCAGATTGTTGAGATAGGTGAAGCCGGAATAGGCGAACAGCACCGGCAGCGCGGCGCCCATGAAACCCACGTCCGCCGTTTGCGGATCGGTAGCCAGCATGCCGTGGCCGCTCACACCGGCCAGGAACAGGCCGCAGACCACCAGCACCGCCACCGCCAGCAGCTTGAGCAAGGTGAAAAAGTTCTGTATCTGGGCACCCAGACGCAGGCCGAACAGGTTGATCAGCGCCACGAACACCAGCGCGCCGATGGCCAGAGGGGTGGCGGCGCTGGCAGGCAGGCCGAACAGCGAGGCCGCGTAGCTGGCGAAGATGGTGGCCACGGCCGCGGTCGATCCCGAATAGATCACCAGCAACATGCTCCACCCGAACAGGAATCCGGCCAGCGGGCCAAACGCTTCGCGCAGGTACACATAGCTGCCGCCCGCATGGGGACGCCGTGCACCGAGTTCCGCATAGCAAAGCGCGCCGATGAGGGTGAGCAACCCCGCGCCGATCCACATCAGCAGCAGCGACAAGCCCGACGATGTGCGCATCGCCACGACGTACGGATTGAGGAAAATACCGCCGCCGATGATGCCGCCGACCACGATCATGGCCGCGTCCCATGGGCGGAGGCGACGGACGTAACCGCCGGACGTCGAGGTGTCGCTCATGCATTGCTTCGCTGCCGGAAAGTGCAGCGAGCATGGCAACTGGGGCCGCCGGCAGCAAGCCCTTGGGGGCCGTGCCCGGAAAAGGGAAGGGCCGGCATGGGCCGGCCCTTCGTCGACGATCACTTGGCTGGTGATCAGAACACGGTCATGAAGAGCGCCAGGTTGGTCACGTTGAGCGTGCCCAGGCCTGCACCGGGCTCATACCCCGATACACCCTTGTAGAACCAGTTGTCGCCCGCCTTGACGTCGTTGAACGGCGAGAACGCGCCGTAGCGGAAGATGTTCTGGAACGCGTACAGCTGCGGATTCCACAGGCCCTGGCGGCCATGCGTGGCCTGCGTGAGCAAGGCGGAAATGCCGTTGAGCTGCGGTGCCACGAAGCTGGTGCCACCTTCGAAGCCGAGCAGGCCGCCGTCTTCCGTCGAGACGAACAGGTAGCCCGTTTCCGGGTCGGCATTCAACGAGACGTCCGGCACGTTGCGGCCCTTGAAGTTCGCCGGCAACGTGTAGTTGATGTCGAACTGGGGGAACAGCCACGTCTGCTTCTTCTCGCTCTTGCGGATGCCCGGGGTGAACGCCTGGTAAAGCGGCTGCGACCAGAACACGCTCACGCCGCCACCGCCGCCCACCGAGAACACTTCGTCGGTGATGTCCACACCAAAGTTCTTCAGGAAATAGGCGGAGATGTAATCCCATCCCCAGACGCTTTCCTGCGTGAGCGACGCCTTTGGGCCGCCGCTGAAACTGTAGGTGAAGGGCACCGTGGTGCCACCGGCCGTGGTGATGAACGGATCGGAGCCTGGTGCGTCCGCAGTGAGCGGCGGCGGGACCGGATCGCTCAGCGAACCGCCGAAGCCACGCACGGTGTCGTAGGCGCCGGAATCGCCGGACGTGGCGAACATCGAGATGCCCTGTATCGCCGCTTCCAGGAACACCTGATGGAAGGCGCGCAGCTCGTCGGTGTAGTCGACACCGCCTTCGGTTTGCGGGAAGTACAGGATTTCAGGCTGGCCCCAGCTCACCGACAGGCTGTCGACCTTGTTGTCGGACACCGCCTGGTTGAACACATCGAAGAAGCCGGCGTCGGTGTTCGGCGCGTCATACACGATGATGTCCGCCCATGGCGCAAGGCCACCGGACTGCTCCACGTCCAGCGAGGTCTCGCCCGAACCCGCCGGTCCGCTCAGCGGGCCGCCGCCGTCCACATGCACCTGGGTGATGCGGTTGGGCTTCACTGCCAGGCCAATGGTGCTCCAGTACGTATACGCGTCCGCCGGCAGGAAATTCGCCAGCGTGGCGATGCCGATGGTGGAGCCCTTGCCGTTCACGCCCGCCTTGTAGAGCGGATTGATGTTGTAGCGATTGGCCACGTCACCCACGGTGAACGAACCCGGCGTGCAGGTGGCCGTGGGGTTGCCCGTGCACGCAGGCGCGGCCGGTGCCGCCGCCGCGGTCTTGGCCATGGGACTCATGGTGGCGGCGGATGCGGGCGTGGCCGGCGTGAAAGCGGAAACGCGGTGCGAGCGATACTTCGCCTCCGTGCTGAGGCCGGACGCCACGATCAGCGTGCTCGACAGCGACGAGGGCAATTTCGGCGTCGCGTTCGGGCGATGGAAGGTGCTGCCATCCGCATTGCGGTAATCGTGGATGGAGGTCTGAAACGCCTGGTTGAACTGCCCGATCGTGCCGCTCACCTTGAGCGCCAGATGATTGGGAAGCAGCTCCACCTGCGTCAGCCCTTGCTGCTTGACGAAGGCTTGCACCTGGGCAATGTCAGCGGCGGAAGCGCCGAAGCGATCCGCGAATTGCGCCGTGGTGAGGAAGCGGTGATAGGACGGATTACCCTGGGTCACCGTGCTGTAGATGAGATTTTCCAACGCGTCCTGATTGCGAAGTCCCAGCACGAGCGTGACGTTCACTTTCGTGTTCGTGTTGCTGGGGCCGAGATCGGCAGGTGACGAGCTGCCAGCGGCCATCGCTACCGAGGTAGCGCCACCGAAGAGCAGAAGGCCGAGAGAGACCGCGAGCGACTTGCGATGCAACGTCGAGAGCATGTTGTTTCTCCAGGGTAGATACAGCCGACGCTGCGCGTCGACGACGCCCCTGCGCGCCGCCGCGCCCTTCAGCGAGGCCGTAAAACGGACGTAATCGCTTTCCCCAAAAAACCAGCCCGCCCCCTGGAGACACACTCGCGCTGGTGCGGCGAAGCTAGCGCTGACCGGGGCATCCCGGAAGTGAATGCCAATACGCAATAAATTTCGACAATGAGGCTGGTGCTGGTTTTGCCGGCGCAATTTATTGCGCCTACAACCTATGGCCTAGCCGGCTGGCCCTTCGGCCAGAGCATTTGGTCTGAAAAAGAAGGGCTTGCGGGCATTTTTCAGGTCCGACAGCCATTTGCGGCACAATAGGAGGGTTGTGCGTCGCGGACATCCCTGTTTTCGACGCCCTGATCCCCCGGAGTCGAAGCAGCCGCCATGACCACCATCAAGCAAGACGATCTGATCCAGTCCGTCGCCGACGCCCTGCAGTACATCAGCTACTACCACCCCGTCGACTACATCAAGAACCTCGCCGCCGCCTATGAGCGCGAGGAGTCGCCGGCCGCGAAGGACGCGATGGCGCAGATCCTGATCAACTCGCGCATGGCCGCCGAAGGCCATCGCCCGCTGTGCCAGGACACCGGCATCGTCACCGTCTTCCTCAAGGTGGGCATGAACGTGCGCTGGGACGCCACGATGTCGCTGGAAGACATGGTGAACGAAGGCGTGCGCCGCGCGTACAACGACCCGGACAACAAGCTGCGTGCCAGCGTGCTGGCCGATCCCGCCGGCAAGCGCAGCAACACCAAGGACAACACGCCGGCGGTGATCAACGTCTCCATCGTGCCGGGCGACACCGTCGAGGTGATCGTGGCCGCCAAGGGCGGCGGTTCGGAAGCGAAGTCGAAGTTCGCCATGCTCAACCCATCCGACTCCATCGTGGACTGGGTGCTCAAGACCGTGCCGACCATGGGCGCCGGCTGGTGCCCGCCGGGCATGCTGGGCATCGGCATCGGCGGCACCGCCGAGAAGGCGATGCTGCTCGCCAAGGAATCGTTGATGGAACACATCGACATCCAGGAGCTGATCGCGCGCGGCCCGCAGAACCGCATCGAAGAGCTGCGCATCGAACTGTACGAGAAGGTCAACGCGCTCGGCATCGGCGCCCAGGGCCTGGGTGGCCTCACCACCGTGCTCGACATCAAGATCAAGGATTACCCGACGCATGCGGCGAACCTGCCGGTGGCGTTGATTCCCAATTGCGCCGCCACGCGCCATGCGCACTTCACGCTGGATGGTTCGGGCCCGGTTGCGCTCGATCCGCCGTCGCTGGAAGACTGGCCAAAACTCACCTACGACTCGAGCAAGGGTCGCCGTGTGAATCTGGACACCGTCACCCGTGAAGACGTCGCCAGCTGGAAGCCGGGCGAAGTGCTGCTGCTCAATGGCAAGCTGCTCACCGGCCGCGACGCCGCGCACAAGCGCATGGTCGACATGCTCAACAAGGGCGAGCCGCTGCCGGTCGATTTCAAGAACCGCTTCATCTACTACGTAGGACCGGTCGATCCGGTGCGCGAGGAAGTCGTTGGTCCCGCTGGCCCGACCACCGCCACCCGCATGGACAAGTTCACTGAGCAGGTGCTGGCGCAAACCGGCCTGCTGGGCATGGTGGGCAAGGCCGAGCGTGGCCCGGCCGCCATCGAGGCGATCAAGAAGCACCAGTCGGTGTATCTGATGGCCGTGGGCGGCGCCGCTTACCTTGTTTCCAAAGCGATCAAGGCGTCGCGCGTGGTCGGCTTCGCGGATCTCGGCATGGAGGCGATCTACGAGTTCACCGTAGAGGACATGCCGGTGACGGTGGCGGTCGATTCGGCCGGCACGTCCGTGCATCAGACCGGACCGAAGGAATGGCAGGCGCGGATTGGCAAGATTCCGGTGGTGGTTGCATAACACCACACTTCTCCTTCTCCCCTGCGGGGAGAAGGCTGGGATGAGGGCGGGTGCTCGCGCGAACTCATCTAGAGCGGGCTTTCGTTTCGTTAGAAACCGAGGCTAGATTGACCCCTCACCACCATAAAGGTGGCTATGCCCCAACCCTCTCCCCGCAGGGGAGAGGGAATAGGCCTCAGTCACCCATACGCATTTAGCCATCCAAACGGCTACGCCTCTCACAGGTTGCATTCCGCCTGCTGCGGCGCAACACTCATCTGATCATTCTCCCCAACCACGCAACCGAAGGTACTCGTGAACCCGCAAAGCCCCGCGTCGCTCACCAACGACGCTCCCTGGATCGTGATGAAGTTTGGCGGCACCAGTGTCGCCACCCTGCCGCGCTGGCAGAACATTCTGGAACTGGTAGCCACCCGCCGCGCCGAAGGCGCCCGCGTGCTGGTTGTCGTTTCGGCACTCTCCGGCATCACCGACGCACTCAAACAACTGTGCGCACAGGAAGACAAGGGCAAACGCATCGAGGCTGCCAAGGCGATCGCGCAGCGTCACTACGACCTGCTCGATCACATGCAGCTGGCGGTTCCGGACACCCTCGGCGCACGACTGGCCGAACTTGCGCAGCTGGCCGAGGACGGCCCGTCGCTGCTCGGCGAGCTGGCGTGGTCGGCGCTGGTGCAGGGGCACGGCGAGTTGATGTCCAGCGCGCTGGGCTCGGCGTTCCTCACGCACAGCGGCTTGACCACGCAGTGGCTGGATGCGCGCGATTGCCTGGCGGCGGTGGCGCTGCCCAACCAGAACGAGCGGACCAAGCTGCTGTCGGCGATGGTGGAGTGCAAGCCCGATCCGGCACTCAATGCCCGCCTGGCGACGCTGGGCGAGGTGTTCATCACCCAGGGCTTCATTGCGCGCGAAGCGCAGGGGCGCACGGTGCTGTTGGGTCGCGGCGGTTCCGATACGTCGGCGTCGTACTTCGGCGCGTTGTTGAAGGCACAGCGCGTGGAAATCTGGACGGACGTGGCCGGCATGTTCACCGCCAATCCGCGCCAGGTGCCGAGTGCACGCCTGCTGCAGCGCCTCGATTACGAGGAAGCCCAGGAGATCGCCTCCACCGGCGCCAAGGTGCTGCATCCGCGCTGCCTGTCGCCGCTGCGTGAGCCGCGCGTGCCGCTGCTGATCAAGGACACCAACCGTCCCGAACTCGAAGGCACGCTGATCGGTCCCGAAGTGCGCGAGCACGCGCCCAGCGTCAAGGCCATCAGCGCGCGCAAGGGCATCACGCTGGTGTCGATGGAGTCGGTGGGCATGTGGCAGCAGGTCGGCTTCCTCGCCGACGTGTTCGCGCAGTTCAAGCAGCACGGCCTGTCGGTGGACATGATCGGCTCGGCCGAGACCAACGTCACCGTGTCGCTCGATCCCACCGAGAACCTGCTCGATTCCGACGCGCTTGCCGCGTTGGCCAGCGATCTGGCGAAAGTGTGTCGCGTGAAGGTGATTGCGCCGTGTGCGGCGATCACGCTGGTGGGGCGCGGCATGCGTTCGATGCTGCACACGCTGTCCACCGTGCTCGCCGAGTTCGGCCAGATTCGCGTGCACATGATTTCGCAGTCGTCCAACAACTTGAACCTCACCTTCGTCGTCGACGAGAACGTGGTCGACGAATTGCTGCCGCATCTGCATGAGTTGCTGATCACCGCAGGCGCGTTGCGTACCGACGACAGCGCGCTGTTCGGTCCGAGTTGGCAGGCCCTGTACGGCACAGGCGACGTGTTGCCGCCGGCCGCCTCGTGGTGGCGCGAGGAGCGTCGCGCCGATCTGCTGAAGATCGGTGCAGGCACCACGCCGCGCTACGTTTACCACCTGCCCACCGTGCGCCAGCAGGCGCGCGAGCTGAAGACGCTGGGCGCGGTGGATCGCCTGCATTACGCCGTGAAAGCCAACACGCATCCGACCATCCTCAAGGCGCTGGCCGAAGAAGGTTTTGGTTTCGAGTGCGTGTCGCCGGGCGAACTCAAGGCCGTGATGGCCGTGGTGCCGGAAACGGCGCCGCTGCTGTTCACGCCCAACTTCGCGCCGCGCGAAGACTACGCGTGGGCGCTCACCACGCGCGCCACGCTGTCGCTGGATTCGCTCTATCAGCTCGAGCAGTGGGGCGAGTTGTTCCGCGGCAAGGAAGTGGTGCTGCGCCTTGATCTCGGCCGTGGCCTGGGCCATCACGAGAAGGTGCGCACAGGCGGCAGCGGCAGCAAGTTCGGTTTGCCGGTGGAACAGCTCGATGCGTTCCTCCGCCTTGCTGACGCGCACGGCGTGACGGTGCGTGGCCTGCATGCGCATCTGGGCTCGGGCATCCTCGACGACAGCCACTGGGGCGAGGTGTACGGCCAGCTCGCCAGCCTGGCCGAGCGCATCGGCAGCGTCACCTTCCTCGATATCGGCGGCGGCCTTGGCGTGCCGTCTCACCCAGGCGAGGCGCGACTGGATATCGCCGCACTCGACAAGGTGCTGCGCGAGGTGAAGGCGGCCTATCCGCACTACAAGCTGTGGATGGAGCCGGGCCGCTATCTGGTTGCCGACGCGGGCGTGCTGATCACCAAGGTCACCCAGACCAAGGGCAAGGGCAACGGCCAGATCCGCTACCTCGGCGTGGATACCGGCATGAACAGCCTGATCCGCCCCGCGCTCTACGAGGCCTGGCACGAGATCGTCAACCTCTCGCGACTCGACGAACCCGCCACCGGCCTGTTCCAGGTGGTCGGGCCGATCTGTGAAAGCGGCGACGTGCTCGGCACCGATCGCCGCCTGCCCGAGCCGCAGGAAGGCGACGTGATGCTGGTGGCCCAGGCCGGTGCGTACGGCAAGGTGATGTCCTCGCCGTACAACCTGCGCGAGGAGGCCGAGGAAGTGATTCTCGACTAGAGCGTCAATCCACACTTCGCCCTCTCCCCGACGGGGAGAGGGCCGGGGCATTGCCACCTTTACGGTGGTGAGGGGCGGGTGCTCGCGGTAACTTTCCAAAAAGGACGCTCATGGATGAAGCGTTTGAACGTAGATAGAGCACGCCGCCTGCGCGTCAGTCAGACAGATGCCGGGCAGCTGCTGTGGCATCACTTGCGAAATCGCCGCCTCCAGGGCTGGAAATTCCGCCGTCAGAACGAGATCGGGCTCTATGTCGTTGATTTTGTCTGTCCGGATGCCGGCCTGATCGTGGAGCTTGACGGTGGTCAACATGGCGATCAGCTGATTTATGACGAAGCACGAACAAAAAAGCTTGGGGAACAGGGCTATCGCGTGCTGCGTTTCTGGAACAATGATGTCCTGAAGAACGTACAAGGCGTTCTTGAGGTGATTCTGGAGGCTTTGGCGAGGCCGGCCCCTCACCACCGTAAAGGTGGCAATGCCCCAACCCTCTCTCCAAAGGGGAGAGGGAGTAGCGTCGACGGAGACTTGAGAGTGAGCACCAACATCAACCCCCGCCTGACCCAGGTATTCCGCTTCGTGCGGTGCAGCTACGCCAATGGCGTGGCCGAGCTGGTGTATGCGTTCGACCACGGCGAGGAGCTGATCGAGCGCGTGCGCTTTCCCCATGCGCCTGCATTGCCGTCAAGCCATCAGGCTGCCTTCGACCAGGCCTTGAAGCTGCTGCATCTCATCGCCGGCGTCAGTTACTACAAGGCGGGCGTGCCGCCGCGCATCGACGTGGCGGATGGTCCGCTCGATGACGCCACGGCGAACCTGCTGGATGAGCTTTATCTGCACGGCCTGGCCGAGTTCGCTTACCGCAACGGGCTGGACCTGCGTGGTCGCATTAACTTCCCGCGCCTTGGCGCGGGAAGCGAAAAGGCAAGTTCGCGCGGTGGTTCGACGCAGCCCGAAGCGAAGGCGCTTGGCTTGCCGCATCGCACGCTGGTACCCATTGGAGGCGGCAAGGATTCGCTGGTCGCCGTCGAAGCCATCAAATCCATCGGCGGCGAGGCTACGGCAGTATGGGTCGGCAATTCGCCGCTGATCGCCGCGTGCGCCGAACGTACCGGCCTGCCGACGCTCAACATCCAGCGCGAACTCGCGCCCGGCTTGTTCGAACTCAATCGCCTGGGTGCGTGGAACGGCCATATCCCGGTGACGGCGGTGAACTCCGCCATCCTCGCCGTGGCTGCCATCCTGTATGGCTTTGACAGCATCGCCTTCGCCAACGAGCGCTCCGCTTCCGCCGCCACGCTGGAATACGAAGGCCAGCAGGTGAACCATCAGTGGAGCAAGGGCTATGCGTTCGAGCGGTTGCTGGGTGACTGGCTGCATCAGCACGTTGCTTCCGATCTCGATTATTTCTCGTTGCTGCGCCCGTTCTCCGAACTGGCGGTGACGCGCGCGTTCGCCAAGCTCACGCCGTATTTCGACGTGTTCTCCAGTTGCAACCGCAACTTCAAGATCCTCGGGCCCAAGCCGGCGGATCGCTGGTGCGGCCAGTGCCCGAAGTGCCACTTCGTGTTCCTGGCGCTGGCGCCTTTCCTGCCCAAGCCGCGCCTGCTTTCCATCTTCGGTCGCAACCTGCTGGACGATGAGAACCTCGCGCCCGGTTTCGATGCGTTGCTGGAATACCAGGATCACAAGCCATTCGAATGCGTGGGCGAGGGCGCCGAAGCACGCGCGGCAATGTATGCGCTGAGCCAGCGATCGGAATGGCAGGAAGACGCGCTGGTCGCGCGCTTCATCCGCGAGATCCTGCCGCAGCTCGACGTAAAGGAGCTGGCGCTGGAACCGTGGCTGCAACCGTCGACCGAACAGCGCATTGCCAAGCGCGTGCTGCCGGCACTGGCGTTCTTCGCGTGAAAGCATGGTCGCCGCTGCGCATCGCCGATCTCGCCGACAAGCGTGTGGCGATCTGGGGTTTTGGACGCGAAGGCAAGGCAGCGATCTCGGCCATCCGCTCGCGCTTGCCCGGCCTGTCGCTCACGCTGTTCTGCAGCGATGCGGAAGTTGCAGTCGCCAAGGCGTTCGATGCAGCGCTGAGCGTGCGCGGCGAGGAGCCCGATGCCACGGCGCTGGCCATGTTCGACGTGGTGGTGAAGTCGCCGGGTATTTCGGCATACAAGCCCGCGCTGCTTGCCGCCCATGAAGCAGGCATTCGCGTGACCTCGGGCACGGCGCTGTGGTTCGCCGAGAAGCCCGATGCGCGTATCGTTGCGGTGACCGGCACCAAGGGAAAGAGCACGACCACGGCGCTGCTTGCGCATCTCGCGCGCAGTCTTGGCGTGCGCACGGCGTTGGCAGGCAACATCGGCATGCCGTTGCTTGAACTGGTCGACGAGTCGGCCGAGCTGTGGGCCATCGAACTGTCGAGTTTCCAGACCGGCGAAGCGGGGCCGGTCGAGCTGGGCGTCTTCACCAGCCTGTACGAGGAACATCTCGACTGGCACGGTTCGCGCGAGCGTTATATCGAGGACAAGCTCAAGCTTGCCGACGTGTCCAAACAGTTGCTGGTCAATGCCACGCAGCCGTCGTTGCTGGAGCGCACCGCGCAGCATCCGCATCGCCTCGCGTTCGGCAACGTCCAAGGCTGGCACATCGCCGATGGCTCCATTCGTCGCGGCACCCAGGTCGTGTTTCCCATCGCGAACTTGCGCGCACCCGGCGAGCACAATGCACTCAACGCATGTGCGGCGCTGAGCGCGCTGGACATCATGGGCTTCGATGCATTGAAGGCCGCGCCATCATTGGCGGAGTTTCGCCCCTTGCCCCATCGCCTGCAGCCGCTGGGCGAGCACGATGGGTTCCAGTGGATCAACGATTCCATCAGCACCACGCCGCAGGCCACACTGGCGGCGTTGCGCACGCTGGAAGGCCGCGCCGTCACCGTGATTGTCGGTGGCCATGATCGCGGCCTGGACTGGCAGGATTTCGTTGCCGAAATGAAAGCGCACGCACCACACGCCATCGTGGCGCAGGGTGTCAACGGCCCGCGCATTGCGCGCGCCTTGCGTGACGCTGGCGCCGCCGTGGAAGAACGCACCGATCTGGCCGCCGCCGTGGCACATGCCCGCACCGTGACGCCTGCCGGCGGCACCATCCTGCTTTCGCCGGGCGCGCCAAGCTTCGACCAATTCCACGACTACGCCGACCGCGGCCGGCATTTCGCCGAGATGGCGGGTTTCAATGCGCATGACATCATCGGCATCGAAGGACTGGGTATCCACTGAGGGGCCGCCATGACTGCCGCGTTTGAAATCCGTGTCGACGATCTGCGCGGACCCGAAGTCGCTGCGCTGCTGCAGGAACATCTCGACGAGATGGCCAAGTACTCTCCGCCGGAAAGCATCCACGCGTTGGATCTGGAGCGGCTGCGGCGCCCGGAAATCACCTTCTGGACCGTATGGCAAAACGATGAGCTGGTCGGGTGCGGCGCCATCCGGCAACTCGATGCCACGCATGGCGAAATCAAGTCGATGCGCACGTCATATCGTCACCGCCGCAAGGGTGTGGCCGCGGTCATGTTGCAGCACATCCTCGATGAAGCCGCGCAGCGCGGCTATCGGCGCCTGAGCCTGGAAACCGGTTCGCCGGCCGCGTTCGAGCCGGCGCGGCAGTTGTATGCGCGGTTTGGTTTCACGTTCTGCCAACCATTTGGCGACTATCGCGAAGATACGTACAGCGTTTTCATGACGCGAACGCTCTAGATCGTTTGTCGGGCACCAAAGCCTTGCGTCGGAGCATAGACTGCCGCGGCCGAAACAAACGGAAGGGCAACCATGAGCGACGTGCAGCGCCTCAAGCTTCTTCGCATTGCGTTGGTACTGCTGGGCATCGTCTGCCTGCTGCTTTATCCGCTGATGGAGTGGTGGCCATCGGGCTGGCGGTGGCATGAGGGTTATTCGGACTACCCGCTGATGATCGTGGGTGTCTACGCCACGCTCGGCGTATTCCTGATACGCGCGGCGCGCGATCCGCTCGCCAATCTCAGCCTCATCTGGTTCACCGTGTGGTCGAGCGTGGTGCACGCCGCGATCATGGCGGCACAATCGTTCATGCATCCGGACCACATGGGGCACTTGATAGGCGACGTGCCTGCGCTATTCATTGCCGCCATCGTGCTGGCACTGCTTACGCCACGCGCGACGATGCGAACGGCGTAAACAACAAGGCCACGCCTCTCGCGAAGCGTGGTCTTGTTCCGTCGCGGCGAGCGCGTTACCAGATCTTCACGCGATCCGCCGGTGCGAGATACAGCGTTTCGCCCGCCTTAGGCTGGAAGGCGTCGTACCAGCCGTCGAGGTTGCGCACCGTCTGTGCACGGAAGCGGCCCGGTGCGTGCTCGTTGCCGATCACGCGCTGGCGCATCGCGGCATCGCGGATCTTCTCGCGCCAGGTCTGGGCGTAGGCCAGGAAGAAACGCTGGTCACCCGTGAGGCCACTGATCACCGGCGCCGGCTTGCCGCCCAGCGACTTGTGATAGGCGATATAGGCGATGGTGAGGCCCGAGACGTCGGCAATGTTTTCGCCCAGCGTCTGCTGACCGTTCACGTGCAGGCCCGGCAGGGCTTCATAGGCGTTGAACTGCTCGACCAGTTTCTGGCCGGCGGCCTTGAAGTGCGCCTGGTCGTCGGGCGTCCACCAGTTGGCGAGGTTGCCCTGCGCGTCGAACTCCGCGCCGAGGTTGTCGAAGCTGTGGCTGATTTCGTGGCCGATCACGGCGCCGATGGCACCGTAGTTCGCCGCGGGGTCTGCCTTCGGATCGAAGAACGGCGCTTCGAGAATGGCCGCCGGGAAGTTCAGTGCGTTCTGCAGCGGCAGGTTCACCGCGTTCACCGTTTGCGGCGTCATCCACCATTCGCCGCGATCCACCGGCTGGCCGAGCTTGGCGAGCTGGTGCTCGTACTCGTACTTCTCGGCGCGCTGCTGGTTGCCCAGTGCGTCGTCGGCCCGGATCTCCAGCGTGCCGTAGTCACGCCAGGTGTCCGGGTACCCCACGCTCACGCGGATGCTGGCGATCTTGGCCTTGGCCTTCGCACGCGTGGCGGGCGTCATCCAGTCGATGTGATCGACGCGCTCATCGAAGGCCGCGAGGATGTTCTTCACCATCTGCTCGACCTGTTGCCTGGACGAGGCAGGGAAGTATTTCTTCACGTAGATCTGGCCGACCGCGTCGCCTAGCGCGACATTGGTGCTGGCAACGCCGCGCTTCCAGCGATCGCGCTGCTTGGGCGTGCCCGACAGCGCCTGGCCGTAGAAGCCGAAGCTGAGGTCGGCATAGGCCTTGGGCAGCAGCGAGGCGCTTTGGTTGAGCGCGTGGAAGGTGAGGTAGTCCTTCCAGGTCTGCAGCGGCTCGCTGGCCGTCAGCGCGGAGAGTGCCTTGATGGCCGGCACCTGCCATACATCGACCACCTTCTGCTGGTCGAGGCCGGCAGCCTTGAAATAGGCATTCCAGTCGAGGCCGGGTGCGTTCTTGGCGAACGAGGCCAGCGGCCACGGATTGTTGGCCTTGTGGATGTCCTGGCTGTCGACGATGTCGACCTGCGCCTTGGCGATCTTGGTTTCCAGGTCGAGGATCGCCTTGGCTTTCGCGTCGGCATCGGCCATGTTCGCCTGCTTCAGCAGCGCCGCGATGTATGCCTGGTACTTGCCACGCGTCTCCACCATCGCCTTGTCGTCGGACAGGTAATAGTCGCGCGTGGGCATGCCCAGGCCACCCTGCAGCAGATACGGAATGTTGCGCGAGGCATCTTCCAGGCCGTGCGACACGAACAGGCCGAACAGGCGTTCAGTGTGGAAGTTGGTGGCGTTGACCGGATCCACGTCGGCACGCAGGCCGTCGCCGAGCACACGGGCGAGATCGCCCTGGTTGCCGATGGCATTGATGGACTTCAGTTCCGGTTGCAGCGGTTCGAGGCCACGCTTTTCGATGCCGGCCTCATCCATGAAGGCGGCGTAATAGTCGGCGATCCTGCGCTCGTTGGAGCCCGCGGCCGCCTTTTCCTTGCCCGCGGCCTGGATCAGCTCGGCGTTGCGCTTCTCGGCCTTCTGGAACACTTCCAGGAAGATGCTGGTGCTGGAGCGATCGGCCGGAATCTCGACCGTCTTCTTCCAAGTGCCGTTCGCATAGTTGTCGAAATCGTTGCCCGGCAACACGCTGTGGTCGATGGCGGCCACATCGATGCCGCTGGGGCCACGCGTGGCCGCGTGGGAAGGGGCCGGCTGGGTCGCCGTCGCTGCCATGGCGCAGGTGCTGGTGAGCGCCGCGGCCGTGAAAATCCAACGAAGTTGCCGCATGGGCCGTCTCCAGATGAGGGAAAGCACAAACGATAATCCCTCATTCCACTGTCGCGGGCATGACTTCTGGGCTACGGCCTGGAGGGGCCCGCGTGGCGCGCCGCGGGCTAACGCTCGATGCGATAGTTGAGCGAGGCGCGGTTGAAGTCCGTCGCGCTCTGCGCTTCGAAGTTCCAGCGCGCGTTGAAGTGGTAGCGCAGGGTGATGACCTGTCCCGGTTCGAACAGGCCCACGCCGTAGCTGATGTACAGGCGTGGCGAGAGGTACTTGCCCACGGTGAAGGCGGAACCGCCGTTGAGTGCATCGTTGCTGCTCACACCGATGTCGTCCACGCCCAGGCGTGCGCCGATGCTCTTGGCCAGCAGGTTGCCGGTCGCCGAGCCAAGCGCCTGCGCCGCCGCGCCCACCATGTTGCCTTCGCCGCCCTTCACCTGCGACAGCGGCTTGCCGGTGATGAGGTAGGAGAGCGCGTCGGACTGTTCCATCGGCGGTTGCGAGAACACGGTGAGCACCGGTCGCTGCGCGGTGCCTGCGATGTTGAGGCCCACCTGCTGGCCGTCGTCGATGGTGGCGTTGGGGTTGAGCTTGCGAACGGCGCGGATGTTGAGGCCCGGGTTGTCGATGGGCGTGCTGGCGAACAGCAACTGTCCGCGGTCGATCTGCAGGGTCTGGCCGTAGGCCTTGTATGTGCCCGCCACATCGATCTGGCCTTGGCCCGTGGTGGCTCGTCCCGGTCGCTCGCTCACCACCAGCTGGCCGCGCAGCGTGCCGTCCAGGCCCATGCCCACGAGGTGCGTCTTCTTGCCCAGGTTCACCGTGATCGTGGCGGAGATGGGCGTCCGGCTGGCGGTGTCCTCCTGCTGTTTTTCGTCGACCACCACGACATCCGGTGAGGCCTTGGTGGCGCCGGCGCCGGGCAACTTGTCGAGATTCACATCGGCGCTGTCCAGCGTGACGCTGCCGGTGATGTCCAGGCCCTTGTCGTCGTGGCGCACGGCAAGGTCGGGCGATATGGCGACCTTCGCAGCCGGAATGTCGATCGCCTTGAAGTTGCTGCCCTTGACCGACAACACGCTTTGCGCGTCAGCGCCGAGCGCCGCGGTGCCTGCAAGCACGACATTGCCATCACCCGAATGCAGCGTGCCATCGATGCGGAAATGCCGCGCATCGGTGGTGCCGATGGTGACGCGCCCCTGATTGAGCTTGAGCCCCATGCCGGGAATTTCCGCCGAGAGATCGGTGAGGTTGGCCTGCCCGCTGATGGCCGGTTGCGACAGCGTGCCGGCCAGGTTGAAGTCGCCGTTCATGGCGCCCTTGGGATTGACCACTTCGGTGGTGAAGATCTCCAGCAGCCTGAGGTTGCTCACGTGGATGCCCACGTGCCCGCCGAGCGATTGCTGTGCTCCACTGATGCTGACCTGGCCATCGATGCGCCCGTTGTTGGTCAACCCCGCATGCAGTTCGATCTGCTGGTTCGATGGACTCAGTTGCGCCGTGAGCGCGAGATTGTCGTAGGTCACCAGCGGCTGGTCCGCGCGATCGGCGTAAGCCACGGAGCCTCGCGGCGAGGTGATCGATGCGTTGCCCGTCAGCGCGCCTGCCGTGTTGCGACGCAGGCTGCCGCTGCCATCGAGCGAGCCTTCCACGCGCATCGGGATCTTGCTGGTGCTTACCGCGCTCATGATCAGCGCGATGGGCAGGTTGTGCAGGCGATAGCTGGCATCGAGATTGCCCGCCTTGTCCTGTTTGGCGGCCGCGCACAACAGCGGTTCGCCCGCGGTGAGGCAAAGCTCGGAGAGATTGAGCGCGCCATCGTTATAGGAAAGCGAGGTCGACTGTTGCAGTCGCCAACGCGGCAGGCCAGCGAAGTCCACGTTGAGCGTGGACAGCGCGCCATTCCACGACGAACCCTTGAGGCTGCCGCTCAGCGTGAGATCGGTCGACAGTGGCGAGCCGTGTGCGGTCAGCGTGAGGTTGTGGCGTTCGGCCGTGCCATCGCCGCGCAGGTTGACCTGCGTGAAGGCGAGGCCGCCGGCCGTCACGCCGCTCGTCTGCAGATCGAGCTTGCCGCCGGGATGACTGATGTCCGGCACGTTGGCGAGCAGGCGCAGCGTATCGACGTGCTGGTCCGCGTAACTCAGCGCGCTGCCCTGCAGGTTGGCATCGACCGCAAGCCCGGGATATTTGCCGCGTAACTGGATAGTGCCCTGCAGGCGGCCCGCGGCGTCGGGCAGCCAATCGCCCAGCGACGTCACCGCGAGCTTGATGGTGATGTCGTTCGCGTTGCCCGGCCTGGCGTCGATCTGTGCGTCGCTGCCGCCCGAGACGAGATGCAGCTTGCCGTCGACCACGCCTTCGGGCGGCAGATGCAGTTTGCCGTCGCCATGCACGGTACGGTCGCGGAGGCGGCCGTCGAATTGCCTGATCTCCAGCGTGACGTCGGGATGGTCTTGCGGCAGCGTGCCTTGCGAGGCGACGTCGAAATCCAGCGAGCCGTTCCACTTCGCCAGCAGATGACCCGGATCGAACCGGTGCGCGACGGCTTCCAATTGCCAGCCCAATGCCGGTTGCAGGTCCAGCGTACCTTTCGCCTGCAGATCGCCCTGCGGTTGCTTGATGGTGAGCGCGTGCAGGTTGATGAGCTTCTGCGTGCCATCGAGATCGAGCGTGACATCGGCGAGCTTGCCAGCCGGGCCGATGGCGAGCGTGCTTTCGGCGTGGAACTGGTTCGGGCTGCCCTTGGCGGTGAGACTGCCGTGGCTGAGCAGCGTCTGTCCTGCCATCTGTTCGGGCAGCACCACGTCTTTCCATTCGACGGTGACGTCCGCGGCAAGCGGCTTCGCTGCCAGTTGCACGACGCCGTGCACGCCAACGCCACCCGTGAACTGCGGCGAGGCGATGCCGAGTTGTTCGATCGTCAACGTGTTGAGGTCGTCGCTGAAGCGTGCGGTCAGTGGCTGCACATGCAGTTGGTAGTCGTTGAGACCCAGCTCGCCGTTGAGCGTGCCGCTGCGGCGATCGCCGCTGCCGGTGAGCGCTACGGACAGGCCGGTGAGCGAACTTTCGCCGAGCAAGGGCTTGGGATCGAAGCGCGGTGCATCCAGTCTGGCCGTCCATGCGTAGTTGCCGCCCTGTGCCAGTTCCAGTTGAAGCCGCACAGCGGTGGGCTGCGTGAGTTGCAGGTCGACGTGTGCCTGCTTGCCGTCGCCACGTGCGGCGAGTTCACCGGCGTATTCGGTGCCGGCCAGGGTCCACGCGAAGCTGGCCTTGCTGTCGCCCTGGTATTTGCTGCCCACGACGATGTTGCCGGTGAGATCGGCATGGCCTTCCGGCGCACGTAGTGCGAGCTGGCGAAGTTCGATGCCGCGACGGTTGGTCCAGCTGCCGGCAACGTCGAGCGAGTCGGAAGCGAAGACGGATTGTCCCGCCTGCGTGATCTTCACCGAGCCAACGTGCGCGCGATCCAGCAGCATGTCGAACGGTGGCTTCCACGAGAAGCCGCTTTCGCTTTCGGGTGACTCAGGCTCGCTGGGAGGCAACGCCACGTCGACGCCATCGGCCTGGAGGTCGAGCACGTGCAGTCGCTCGCGGAAGAGGGCGGGCACACGCAGATCCAGATGCGCCCTGGCGACCTTCACGTCCAGTCCCTTGCCATCGGCATAGCGCAACCCCGCCACATCCAGCGGGCCCACGAGGCGGCCATTGGCCGACTGCACAGTGAGCTGTCCATGCGTGAAGCCTTCCGCACGTGCCAATGCAAAGCGCAGGCCCGGTGCCGTACCCAGCAGCCACGCGACGAAGGCAAGCAACACCAACAGCAGCGCAAGCAACGACAGCAGCGTCCAGCGCAGCCAGTGGCGGCGTGGGCGAGGCGCGGGAGCAGGGGCGGTCGTATCTGTCATGCCATCGTCGCTCACAGATCCGGACCGATCACGACGTGCAGTTCCACGCCGTGCTCATCGGGGTTGTGCACCGGCGTGCCAAGATCCACGCGGATCATACCCACCGGCGAAAGCCAGCGTACGCCCAGGCCCGCGCCGATCTTGGGACGGTAATCGGTGCCATTGAACGCGTTGCCCGCGTCGATGAAGGCCGCCATGCCCCATTGCCGCGTGAAGTAGTGCTCGACCTCCGTGCTGCCCACCAACAGGTTCTTGCCGCCGATCACACGGCCGAACGAATTTTTCGGGCCGATGCTCTGGTAGCTGTAGCCGCGCACCGAGCGGTCGCCGCCGGCGAAGAAGCGCAGCTGCGGCGGCAGGTCATCGAAGTTGTCGGTCCAGGTGGCGCCGGCGGAGCCGCGCACGATGAAGCGGTTGTTGCCCCAGAACGTGGTGATCCATTTGCCGTCGGCGGTCACCTGGCTGAAGCTCGCGTCGGAGAGCAGCGAGCCCACCGTGGTGCGCGCGGTGAACACCAGCGACCAGCCAGTGCGCACGAAGATGGGGTTGTCGCCCGATTTGCGCGATAGCGAAACTTCGGGATAGAACAGGTTGCTCTGGCCGTGTTCCAGACCTTCCACGTTGTCCGCTTCGCCGGGTTTCTGGCCCACGGTGAAGGTGCCATCCAGCGCATGGATACCGATGGTGCGCACCCAGCCGTGCCACTCGCGCGTTTCGTTGGCGACGAGTTCCAGCGTCTTGGATTTGGACGTGTCGGTATTGGAATCGCGATACGTGGCGCCGTAGTTGAAGCTGCGCTGGTTGGGGCCGGGCAGCGGCACGGTGTACAGCGTCGACAGCGTCTTGAGGTTCTGCGCCACGATCAGCTCGTTCTTCCACTTGTGACCGCTGCGGTTCACCCAGCGGCGCTCCATGCCCAGGCGCACGCCGAAACCGGTATCGGTGCCGATGAAGGGGCCGCCGGTGTAGATGGTGCGCTTGGCCGGCGCCAGTTCCACCTTCACGTCGACCACGCCGTTCTTCTTGTCGTCCACGTCGGGCAGCACGTTCACCACGGAGAAGTAGTCCGCGCCGTTCAACGCCTGCTGAAGCTGCAACAGTTTGTCCTGCGCGAAGTACTCGCCGGCCTTGAACGGCACGTAGCGCTGCAGGAAACCTTCCTTGAACTGTGAGCCTTCGAAATGCACCTCGCCGAACTTGTAGCGCTGGCCCGCCTGCCATTCGAGGTGGATGGCGGCGCTGCGTTCGCCGCGGTTGACGTCCACGCGGTGCGTGACCAGTCGTGCGTCGAGAAAGCCGTTGGCGGTGAGCGTGGCGCTCAGCGTGTCGCGATCGGCGTCGTAGTCGCCGTGGTTGAGCGTCTGGCCCTTGAGGTTCTCGATGGCGCGCTGAGCGCGGCGGATGGCCGGGATTTTCGCGGCTGTGGCATCGAGCTTCACGTCCACCGACGTCACCGTCACTGGCGCCCCAGGCGTGACGTGCAGCGTGACGCGCCAGTCGCTGCCCACCGGTTCGAGCTGTCCCTGCACCTTGGCTTCGTAGTAGCCGTAAGGTTCCAGGGCCGTCTTGGCCTGGTCCAGCGACTGCTCGTAGAGGCGGCGCACCTGCGCTTCGGTGACGTCGCGATTGGCGTATTCGGACAGATCCACGCCCGAGCTCACGGCGAGCTTGAGCGGGTCTTCCACACCATCCACCACCAGCTGCACGCCTGCGTGCGCCAGCATCGGCACGAGCAGGAGTAGTGCAGCTAGGCGTTGGACTATCTGCATGCGTCTGGATCCGTCCTCGCCACGCCAACCATGGTTGGAGGCTGCACTTGCAGCGAGTATCTAGCAGGTGGAATGTCTGCGGCGTATCAAGAATGCCTACTACCGTATGGCTCGCAGGATGTTCGGCAACATCTTCCAAGCTTCCGGTGAAGTGGTTTCATCGACATGGAAGCCTTCGTGCGGGGCGTAACAGAACCCCACTTCGGCGCGGCTGAAGCCCGCGTCGCGGATCTGGTCGAGAATGTCCCAGCCAAAATTATGGAAAGTGTAGATGCCGCCGCGATTGAGTCCATCGCCGTGGTATTCCGGCGGTTGTAGGTGCTCGATGGCGCCGGACGAATCGAGGCGGCCACGTAATATCGATTCCCCGTTGCCGACGGAAAAAGGTACGGTGAACAGCGCGGTGCCGCCGGGCCTAAGTACTCGGGCTGATTCGCGCATGGCCGTTGTTGTGTCGTACACATGCTCCAGGACGTCGCTGTGTGCCAGCAGGCCCAGGGAATTGTCGCAGTAGGAAAGCGAGGTGATCGACTCGTGTCGCGTATAGCGCCACCGCCACCAACGCGTGGACCACCAGTAGTGTCGGCCAGGTTTGCGGCCCTCGCCCAGATACTCCGACCCTTGCAACCAGGGCATGTGGGCATGCGCGCGCGCATACAGGCGCGTGGTCTTCTCGAGTAGGGCGCCGCTGGTGTCAGCACGATTTTGGTCACCAGCGTTTGAGAGCATTGCCGATAGCATCAGGCGCTGTCGCGTGTTCAGGCGACAGCGGACGCAGGACAGGTTTTCCCGCAGGTTGGGGTGAGCCACACCCGCGCTGGCGAAGCTGAAGGTGGTTGGTTTCTGGCAGGCGGTGCAATAGCCCTGATAGGAGTCCTTCCCGATCAGTCGTTCGCTTTCATGCGCGATATCGGCCTGCACACCTCGCGCTGCCTCGACAAAAGCACTTTCCGTTTCGAACCAGCGTATCGTCGCCATACCCGCATTCCATTCGTGAGCCCGTTGCCGGGCGCGGTCAACCCGCCTTGTCGCCGGCCTTGTGCGCAATCCATGCGCCGATCACGGCCGATACGTACGGAATCGACTGCGCACCGAGGATGAACATCCACAGCGTGCCTTCCACGTAGTGCGTGCCGAAGCGCATCCCCATGCCCACGATGCAGCTCACCAGCGCGATGGCCATGAGCAATTCCTCGCGCACCGGCGCGAACGCGGCGAAGTTGCTGCCGCCCAGGCGCCGGCTCTTGGCGGTCACCACGAACGAGGTCTTCTCGCGCGTGAGGCCGTGCAGGATGCCGCGGGCGATCGCATGCGACAGGCTCATGCTGGCCAGCGACGCCATCAATGTGTCGTACCAGCTGCATGGCACGCGCACGCGGTACAGCACGATGCCGAAGATGGCCTTGGCGAAGAAGAAGCCGATCACCGGGATCAGGAACAACTGCATCGGCAAGTTGAAGAGCGTGGGGAAGGCCACCATGCCCGCGGTCCAGAAGATCGCCATCATGGTGAAGATGAGGTGCAGCGCATCGGCGAACCAGCTGAACCAGCCGGTGAGGAAGTGGAAGCGCTGGCCGGAGCTCAAGGGGCCGCGCTTGGTCATCCAGTCCCAGCGGCCCTTGAGGATCTGCATGGCACCGAACGCCCAGCGATAGCGCTGGCTCTTGTATGCCTTGAAGTCCGCCGGCGTGAGGCCCTTGCCCATCAGTTCGTCGACGTAGACCAGTTCGTAGCCCGCATGCATCAGGCGCAGGCCGAGTTCGGCGTCTTCGCAGATGGTCCATTCCGACCAGCCGCCAGTGCCTTCCAGCGCCGAGCGACGCACCATGGTCATGGTGCCGTGCTGGATGATGGCGTTGCGCTCGTTGCGATGGTGCATGCCAATGCGGAAGAAGCCGTCGTACTCCCACGCCGTCATGCGGCGGAAGCGGTTGTGCTCGTAGTCACGATGCGCCTGCGGGCACTGCACCACGGCCACCTTCGGGTCGTGGAAATAGCCGGTGAGCGCGGCCAGCCAGTCTTCGCGCACGGTGTAGTCGGCGTCGATCACCGCCACCGCGTCGGCGCGCGAGTCGGTTTCCTTCAGGCCGAAATTCAGCGCGCCCGCCTTGAAACCCGGCCACGGTTCCAGATGGAAGAAGCGGAACTTGCTGCCCAGCTTCTCGCAGTATTCCTGCACCGGTTTCCAGATGGCCGGGTCCTTGGTGTTGTTGTCGATCACCAGGACTTCGTAGTTCTCGTACTTGAGCGCGGCCAGCGAGTCGAGCGTGATGATGACCATCTCCGGCGGCTCGTTGTAGCAGGCCAGGTGGATGGACACGAACGGCTGCTTCTCCACCGGATCGGGCGGCAGCAGGCCGGCATGGCGCACCCAGCCGCGGCGCCACAGCACCTCGGTGAATTCGAAGCCGTTGATCAGCAGGATGGCGAGGATGGCGATCTGTGCCGGGAACAGCAGCACCAGCATCGTCCAGTCGATCCAGCTCAGGTAGAAGTTGAACGGCAGCGTGGCCGACCACGTCACCAGGCCGCAGGCCAGCTGGATCAGCGCGCAGAAGAAGAAACGGCCCGTTAGCTTGAAGCGGCTGTAGCGGCGCGCGAACCAGATCATCGGAATCAACGCGAGCAGGCTGGCGCCCAGCGCCTTCCACGGCCACGCGGTGTCTTCGGTCACCGGACCGGTGAACGGGAACTTCGGCTGGCGATCGGCGTTGAACATGCCCCAGTACGCTTCGGTGCGGCCCGACAGCGCTTCCTTCCAGGGCTGGTCGAACGCTTCCATCACGTAGTAGTCGATGTTGCGCTTCTTCGCTTCGTTGAACCACGTGCGCAGGAAGATCGCTTCATTCGACACCGACGGGTCGGCGTACTTGAAGCGGTCGCCGTTGGACGGCCAGCCGATTTCACCGATCACGATGGGCTTGTTCGGGAACATCTTCTTGAGCGCGTCGTAGCTGCCCAACGCATCGCTCACCGCCGGAAAGGCTTCGAGGCCGCGGCCCTGGCCAGTGACGGCAATGCCGTTCCAATACGGGAACAGATGCACGGTGATGAAGTCGACGTGCTCGGCCAGCTCCGGATACTTGGCCCAGATGTGCCAGGGCTCGGCGATCGTCACTGGCTGGTGGATCGCCGCGCGCACGCGGTCGGCATACGCCATCAACTGTTCCGGCGGAATGTCGTTGCGGAACAGCACCTCGTTGCCCACGATCACGCGGTTGATCGAGTTGGGATAGCGACGCGCCTGCGCGATCAGCGTGTCGATTTCCTTCTCGTTGTTGTCCAGGCGCCGGTCGACCCATGCACCGGCCATCACCTGCAGGCCTTCCTTCTCCGCCAGGCGATACACCTGCGGGTTCTGCAGCGTGGAGTAGGTGCGGATGCGCGAGGTGTAGCGCTTGAGCAGCTTCAGGTCGCTGTCGATCTCGTCGTCGGACGGGAAGTCGTTCTTCAGCGGGTTCTGGTAGCGCTGGAAGGCCGACAAGGCGAAGCCGCCGATGGGTCCGTTCCAGTCTTCCGGGCCGTGCGGCAGGTTGCTCCACCACCACAGGCCGATGTTCATGGCCGCCACGATCAGGGCGAGCAAAATGGCTGCAAGCAGCGGGTGCCGACTGTCGTGGTTGGTTGATGCGTTGCTCAAAACGATCCCCGTGGCTGCCTCACACGAGGCCGAAAAGCATTGGAAGCTTAACCATGGAGGGCATTTGTCTCAATCGAAAGAGGGCCGGATGGTCAGCGCAAGGTCAGGCCGTTGCTTGCGGGGGCGCTGGCTATCGGCAGGGGGCGGCCATCCGGCACAGCGCTGCCACCAGGGTGGCCTGGCTGTGCTTGACCGTTTTTTCGAAGACATGCTTGAGGTGGTTGCGTGCCGTGCCTTCGCCCATCGCAAGCAGGCGGGCGCAGTCGCGCAGCTCGTGGCCATCGGCAAGCATGCCGGCCAAGGCGGCTTCCCGAGGCGTGAGCCCAAAGGCAGCGGCCAAGGCTTCCGGCGGCACGGGTCGTAGATGTTCAGGCGTCGTGACGAGTACCACCACCTCGGGCGGCGGCCCGGGCAGCGGCGACAGGCGCAGCAACAACGGGGCGGCGCGACGCGAGCGCCGCGGCAGGCCGAGATAGCGGGCAAGGGCCGGGGCATCGTCGATGTCTGCCGATGCCGCCATCAGCGCCACGGCGTGGCGAAGGCGGCGGGTATCGGCGGCCGTGGCTGCCTTGAGGCCGGCGGAGCCGTCGATCAGGCCATCGTGCCGCGCCAGCAGATCGCGCCCCTGGCGATTGACGAACGACGGTCGGGCCTGTGCGTCCACCAGGATCACGCCGATCAGCAACTGATCGAGCAACTGCTGCAGCAACGTGGCGTGCGCGCCGCCGTCGCGCGCCGTGGGCACGCGAGCTTCCCCTGCAGATGAACGTGCACGCGGGCGTGACATGACGGACTCCCGCTACCGGCCTAGTGCTTTCGCGCTGTCCAGAATGGGACAGGCGGGTCTGCCGCCGGCAGCGTATGCAGGAAGTTCCATCCTACTCCACCGTCCTTAAGGGCGGTGTCGCGGAGCACTTCATGGCTATCGATGAACAAAGACTTCACGCTTTCCTGGGCCGCGCCGTCAGCGACCTGGGCGCCGCCATCAGCGCCACGCTGATCCAGATCGGCGATGAGCTGGGCTTCTACAAGGCGCTGGCGAAGGAGCGCCTCACGCCGGCCGAACTGGCCGAGCGCACTGGCACCTACGAGCGCTACGTGCGCGAATGGCTGGGCAACCAGGCAGCGGGCGGGTATGTGGAATACGACCAATCGTCCGGCCGCTACGGCCTGAGCGAGGAACAGGCGCTGTGCCTGGCCGACCCGCATGGTCCGGTGGACGTGCCCGGCGCGTACGCCATTATCGAGGCCATGTTCCACGCCAAGGAACGCACGCTGGAACACTTCCGCAACGGCGAGGGCATGGAATGGGGCGAGCACCATCCCTGTCTTTTCCACGGCACCGAACGCTTCTTCCGCGCGGGATACAACGCCAACCTGATCGGTGCGTGGCTGCCGGCGCTGGATGGCGTGGTGGACAAATTGAGCAAGGGGGGCCGGGCCGCCGATGTCGGTTGCGGGCATGGCGCCAGCACGATCCTGATGGCCAAGTCGTTTCCCGCGACGCAGTTCGTGGGCTACGACTATCACGCGCCGTCCATCGACGTGGCGCGCGAACGCGCCGCCGAAGCGGGCGTGGTCAACGCCTCGTTCGAAGTGGCTGACGCCACCGGTTACAAGGGCAAGGACTTCGACCTCATCGCCTTCTTCGATTGCCTGCACGACATGGGCGATCCGGTAGGCGTGGCCAGGCACGCGCGCGATGCGCTCAAGTCCGACGGCAACTGCATGATCGTGGAGCCGTTCGCCGGCAACAGCGTGCAGGACAACCTCAACCCGGTGGGGCGTGTCTATTTCGGCGCATCGGCGCAGATCTGCGTGCCGGTATCGCTGGCCCGGCACGGCCCGGCGCTGGGAGCCCAGGCCGGTGAGGCGAAGCTGCGCGAAGTGGTAGTGGATGGCGGTGGCTTCCAGCGGTTCCGCCGTGCGGCGGAAACGCCGTTCAACATCGTGCTGGAGGCGCGGCCCTGAGCGTGGCGCTTATGCTCGTCGACACACACTCTCCTTGCCGGAGCGGGTGTGTCGTGCCGATTATTTCAACAGCGAACGCAGCATCCACGCAGTCTTCTCGTGTTCCTTCAGGCGGCCGGTCACCATGTCGGCCGTCCCCTCGTCGCCGGCGCCGTCGGCCACCTTGATCACCTGGCGGGCCGTGTGGGCGGCGATTTCGTGGCCTTCGACCAACTGGCCCACCATGTCCTTCCAGTCGGGCACGCCGGCTTCTTCCTTGATCGAGGTGAGCTTGCCGAACTGGCTGTACGAGCCGGGCGCGAACACGTCCAGCGTGCGGATGCGTTCGGCGACCTCGTCGGCAGCCAGCCACAGTTCGTTGTACTGGGTCTCGAACATGGTGTGCAGGCTGTTGAACTGCGGGCCGGTGATGTTCCAGTGGAAGCTGTGCGTCTTCAGGTACAGCGAATACGTGTCGGCCAGCAGCTTGGACAACTGGTCACCGATCTGTTCCCGATCCTTCTTGGCGATGCCGATGGAAATGGCCATGTGCTGCTCCTTGGAAGCGTGATGGAGTGAAATCTGGAGCCAGCTTAGTAAGCGGGGTGCGCGCGGTGAAATGAATCCTCCCGATGCCGGCGATAGCCCGCAGCTATCGACAGCCTCGCACTCGCAAGCCCATCAGCGGCTATCATCTGCGGTCCGATGACCCCGACTGCATCCAACGCCGCCTCCACCGACGCGCGACTGCGTCCGCTGCGCCAGGCGCTAGACGACGTGACCAGCCGCGACTACGGCCGCCTGCTCGGCCGGTGGCGCGAGCTGTCGCGCCGTTTCGACGAAAAGAAACTGGCCTCGCTGAGCGCCGACATCGAAGCGTCCACAGCGAAGCGCAAGGCGCGCGCCAAGGCCAAGCCCGCCATTCGCCTCGACGAATCGCTGCCCATCACGGCACGTGCCGATGAAATCGTCGAGCTGATCCGCAAGCACCAGGTGGTGGTGATTGCCGGTGAAACCGGTTCGGGCAAGACCACGCAATTGCCCAAGCTGTGCCTGGCCGCGGGGCGCGGCGAGGCGGGCATGATCGGCTGCACCCAGCCGCGCCGGCTGGCAGCGCGCTCCGTCGCGCGTCGCGTGGCCGAAGAACTGGCCACGCCGCTGGGCGAGCAGGTGGGCTTCCAGGTGCGCTTCAACGACCAGGTGTCCGACCGCACGCTGGTGAAGTTCATGACCGACGGCATCCTGCTCGCCGAGACGCAGGGTGATCCATGGCTGAGCGCATACGACACCATCATCATCGACGAGGCGCACGAGCGCAGCCTCAACATCGACTTCCTGCTTGGCTATCTGAAGCGACTGGCGGTGAAGCGGCCGTCGCTGAAGATCATCGTCACCTCCGCCACCATCGACACCGAGCGCTTTGCCGAGCATTTCAGCGGCGCCCCCATCGTGTCGGTGGAAGGCCGCACGTATCCGGTGGAAGTGCGCTGGCGTTCGGTGGACGACGTCGCTGCGCGACGCGGACAACGCGCGGGCGATCTGCAGCAGGGCGGTGCCGATCACGTGGCCGCCGTGCTCGATGAAATCACGCATGACGACCCGCGCGGCGACGTGTTGATCTTCCTCCCCGGCGAGCGCGAAATCCGCGACGCGCATCTGCTGCTGTCGCGGCGCCAGTACCGCGAGACCGAAGTGATGCCGTTGTACGCGCGTCTATCGGCGGGCGATCAGGATCGCGTGTTCAAGCCCGGCAACAAGCGCCGCGTGGTACTGGCCACCAACGTGGCGGAAACCTCGCTCACGGTACCGCGCATCCGTTACGTGATCGATTCGGGCCAGGCGCGCGTGAAGCGCTACAGCCAGCGCAGCCAGCTCGAGCGCCTGCATGTGGAGCCGATTTCGCGCGCCGCCGCCGACCAGCGCAAAGGCCGTTGCGGCCGCGTGGGTCCGGGCATCTGCTATCGCCTCTACGACGAGGCCGATTACGAAAGCCGCGCCGCCTATACCGATCCGGAATTGCTGCGCTCGTCGCTGGCCAACGTGATCCTGCGCATGCTCGCGCTGCAGTTGGGCGAAGTGGACGAGTTTCCCTTCCTCGAAGCGCCTGATCCGCGCGTGGTGGCCGATGGCTATCGCCGCCTTGCGGAAATTTCCGCCATCGACGACGCGCGCCGTCTGACGCCCATCGGCCGCACGGTGGCCAAGCTGCCGATCGACGTGCAGCTGGCCCGCATGCTGGTGGAAGCGCAACAGCTGCAAAGCCTGCGCGACGTGCTGGCCATCGTGTCGTTCCTGAGTATTCAAGACCCGCGCGAGCGCCCGGCGGATGCACGCCAGCAGGCCGACGCGGCGCATGCGGCGTTCGCCGATCCGAAATCCGATTTCGTCGGCGTGCTCAATCTCTGGCGCGAGTACGGCAAGGCGCACGAAGACCTCACGCAGTCGAAGCTGCGCGACTGGTGTTCGCGTCACTTCCTGAGCTTCATGCGCATGCGCGAATGGCGTGAGTTGCACCGGCAGTTGCTGCTGGTGGTGCAGGAGTTGGGGTGGAAGCTGGATGCAGCGTCATCGCGAGAAGCCATCACTTCTCCCTCTCCCCCGCGGGGAGAGGGTCGGGGTGAGGGGGCGACCCTGCGAGGCGCTGCAAAGGCACAGGCTGTTGCCGTCGAAAGGAGGCATGGTGGGCAAGGCTCCCGCGAGCACCCGCCCCTCACCCCAACCCTCTCCCCAGGGGGGAAAGGGAGTAATGGCGACGATGAGGCCTCGAAGCAATACGAAGCGATCCACCGCAGCCTGCTCGCCGGCCTGCCCACGCAAGTGGGCCACAAGGACGAGAAGGGCGTCTATCGCAGCACGCGCGAGCGTCGCTTCCAGGTATTTCCGGGTTCGTCGCTGTCGAAGGTGCCGCCCAACTGGATCTTCGCCGCGCAGATCCTCGATGTCGGCGGTCGCGTGTGGGGCATGATGAACGCGCGCGTCGAGCCACTGTGGATCGAACAGCAGGCCGCGCATCTGTTGCGTTCCTCGTGCCGCGATGCGCATTGGTCGCGCAAGCGCGGCCATGTGGTGGCCTACGAGCAGGTCAGCCTGTTCGGGCTCACGCTGGTGGAGCGTCGCCCGGTCACCTTCCAGAAGCAGGATCCCGCGCTCGCGCATCAGATTTTTCTGCGCGAAGCGCTGGCACGCGGCGACATCGACGCGCGTGCCGATTTCATACGCGCGAACCAGCGCGTGCTGGAAGATGCGCGCGGCATCGAAGCCAAGCAGCGTCGCGAAGGACTGCTGCGTCACGAAGACGAACTCGTCGGCTTTTTCGAAGGCAAGCTGCCGCAGGACATCGCCGATAGCCGTGCGCTCGACGCGTGGTATCGCAAGGCGCGCCCGGTAGAGCAGGCCGCACTGCGCTGGTCGCTCGACGACGTGATGAGCGGTGGCGCCGGGCTGGATCCGAAGGCCTTCCCCGCATCGCTGGATCTGCCACCGCAGAAATATCGCCTCGAATACCGCTTCGTTCCTGGCGACGATGCGGATGGCGTTACGCTGCATTTGCCGCTGGCCATGTTGAACGCGCTGCCTGCCGCGCGCTGCGAGTGGCTGGTGCCCGGACTTCTGGCGGAGAAAGTGGCCGAGCTGATTCGCGGACTGCCCAAGGCGCTGCGACGCAACTTCGTGCCCGCGCCGGATTTCGCGCGTGCCTTCGCGGAAGCCGAGGCGCCACGCGACGAGTCGCTGACCAAGGCGCTGGCGACGTTCCTCAAGCGCGCCACGGGCGTGGAGGTGTCGGCCGCCGAGTTCGACTCGGTGGAATTGCCTGCGCACTTTCGCATGCGCTATCGCCTGCACGACGAAAACGGCAAGACGCTGGCGACCGGGCGTGACCTGGCGGCCATCCGTGCGCAATGGGAAGGCCAGGCGCGCGAGGCATTTTCGCGCAAGACCGACATTGAGCTCACGCGCGAAGACATCGCCAGCTGGGATTTCGAGGAGATTCCCGCGCAAGTGCGTTCGGCGGGCGGACTGCTCGCGTTCCCCGCGCTGGTTGACCTGGGCGACGCGGTGGCGTTGCGTGTGTTCGAACGCAGCGACGAGGCGCGCGAAGCGCACGTGCAAGGCGTCATACGTTTGTTGCGCAACGCGCTGGCCAGCGACATGAAGCAGGCGCGTCGGCGCTTGCCAGTGGGCAATCCGCTCGCCCTGAAATATGCGCCGCTCGGTGGCGTGGATGGTTTGCGCGAGGATCTGGTCGAAGGCGGCTTCCACGATCTGCTGGCGCGTTACGCGCTCGATGTGCGCACCGCCGGCACCTTCGAGGCGCTGCATACGCAGGCGGCGCGCGAACTGTTCGGCGCGGCGGTGGAGCGGCTGAAGCTGGCCGAACCGATCATCGAGGCGCAGGCCGATCTGAAGCCGTGGCTGCAACCGCCCCTGATGGGTTTTGCACGCGCGAGCTACGACGATCTGCGCGAGCAGCTCGATGCGTTGCTTACCCCGGGTTTCCTGCGCGAGTTGCCCACCTCGCGGCTGGCGCACTATCCGCGCTACCTCAGGGCGATGCGCTTGCGCGCCGAGCGTTTGCGGCAGGATCCGGCCAAGGACCAGCAGCGCCTGCTGCAGGTGCTGCCGTTCTGGCGCGAGTATCTCAAGCATCGCGCGGCCGGCACGGAAGGCTTGGACGAGTTGCGTTGGCTGATCGAGGAATGGCGCGTGTCGCTGTTCGCACAGGAACTGAAAACGCCCGAACCCGTCTCGGCCAAGCGCCTCACGCGCGCGCTGGAACAACTCGCCTGACGAAGGAATGATGCGCGTGGCGCGCGCAGAACGCGTGCGCCACGGTGGAAGCGATTACTTGACGCGCGTGAGCGGCGCGGTGTCGTTGCAGCCATCCACGGCCGCCATCCAGTTGCCCATCAACGAGCGGCGGATGGTCACCTTCGGATTGTCGCTCGACATGCAGGAGAACCGCGTGCTGTCGGCCTGTTGCCACACCTGGCCGTTGTCCAGCGTGAACTGGCCGTGGCCGTTGAAGCCGCTGAAGTTGCCCTGCACGTGGGCCTGAATCGGGCCTGCCTTTTCGCTGGTCGGATAGAAGACAGGCTTGCCGCCCTGGTCGACCACCTTGGTGACGACCTTGCCGTGACCGCTCAGCCAGTTGTCCAGATTCTTCAGTTCATCCGCCGAGAGCTTGCCCAGGCCGGCGGCCTTGAACTCGTCCGGCGTCATGCGCTGCTGCAGCGGCACGTACTGGTCGGCAGCGAAGGCGCCGAGGGGAACGGCAAGGGCGACACTCAACAGCAACAGCAGCGGGCGGGCCAGACGCATGGGGTAATCCTCTCGGGTGTAAGAACCCGTCCAAGGTCTCTGCGCGACGCACCGATCTTGAACAGGCTCTAATGGCTTGAACGTTGCTGGCGCAGCATACACGGCATGAACCGTCGATTCATGCGAGGGCGGTCGGGCCTGGGACTGCATTAGAATGGCGCCCATGGTTCAAGCCGCACTCAACGCAAGCTCGGGTCTCGCCGAGTGGCGCGAACGCGCCGGCAGCGTGCCGCCCGTGCTGGGCGAGGCGCTGGATACGTGCGCGGTGCTGCCGATGAACCAGGCCGAATGCGTGGACGTGCTGGACCTGCTGGCCATGCTCGGCTGCGACACGCAGACCCAGGCGGCCGCCTTGTGGTTCGAGGTGTCGCGCATCGATCCGGCCTTGTGGGCGCTGCGTGAACCCACGCTGCCGCCCGACCTGCAGCGACTGGTCGGCGGGCAGGTGGCCGCCGAGAAGGTGTGGGCACTCCATGCGCAGCACGGTGCGGACCGCGGCGCGGAAGGCTTGCGACGCCTGCTGCTGGCGATCATCCGCGACCTGCGCGTGGTGTTCATCCTGCTCGCGCGCCAGCTGGCGCGCATGCGCGCGGCGAACGCATTGCCCGACCACGAACGCCAGCCGCTGGCGCGCCTCACGCAGGACATCCACGCGCCGCTCGCCAACCGTCTCGGCATCTGGCAATTGAAGTGGGAGCTGGAAGACTTGAGCTTCCGCTACCTGCAACCGGACACCTACAAGCGCATCGCGCGCCTGCTCGATGAAAGGCGCGTGGATCGCGAGGATTTCATCCGCGAGACGCTGGGCGCGTTGCAGCGCTCGCTGGAAGCGGCGGGCATTCGCGCAGAACTGGCCGGACGTCCGAAACACATCTACTCGATCTGGAAAAAAATGCAGCGCAAGTCGCTGGAGTTTTCCGATCTCTACGACATCCGTGCCGTGCGCGTGCTGGTCGATTCCATCGGCGACTGCTACGGCGCGCTCGGCGTGGTGCATACCTTGTGGCCGCATCTGCCGGGCGAGTTCGACGATTACATCGCGCGCCCCAAGGGCAACGACTATCGCTCGCTGCATACGGCGGTGGTGGGCCCGCGCGGCAAGACGTTGGAAGTGCAGATCCGCACGCACGAGATGCATCGCATCAACGAACTGGGCGTGGCCGCGCACTGGCGTTACAAGGAGGGCGGTGCGGGCGACAGCGAATTCGAGGCCAAGATCGCCTGGATGCGCCGCCTGTTGGAGCCGCGCCCCGACAGCGAAAACGATCTCGCCGCGGAACTCCACACCGAGCTGCTTGAAGATCGCGTCTACGTGCTCACGCCCAAGGGCGAAGTGGTGGACCTGCCGCACGGCGCCACGGTGCTGGATTTCGCGTACCACGTGCATACCGAAGTGGGTCATCGCTGCCGCGGCGCGAAGGTCAACGGGCGTATCGTGCCGTTGACGTTCCAGCCTTCCAGCGGCGACCGCATCGAAGTGCTCACCGCGAAAGTAGCCGAACCCAGCCGCGACTGGTTGTCGACGCACCACGGCTATCTGCATACCTCGCGCGCCAAGGAAAAAGTGCGCACGTGGTTCCGCCGCATTGCGCACGACGCCAATCTCGCCGCGGGGCGCGCGATCTTCGAAAAGGAGATCAAGCGGCTGGCACTTCCCGCCGCGGACATCGGCAAGCTGCCTGCGCACTTCCATCTGAAGACGCACGACGAACTGCTGGTGGCGCTGGCGCTGGGCGAAGTGGCGCCGGGCCAGATCGCGCGCGTCTTGCAGGAAGCCTCCGCGCCCGCACCGGCGGCGCCACCGCCGTCCGCGGCCGCGCAGGCACGACAGGCATTGCGCGATCACAGCGCGCTCAGCATCGAAGGCGTGGGCAACCTGCTCACCACGCTGGCACGTTGCTGCCAGCCGTTGCCGGGCGATCCCGTGCGTGGCTTTGTGACGCGGGGGCGTGGCGTGTCCGTGCATCGCGCCGACTGCGCGAGCCTGGCGCGCCTGGCGCGACGCGATCCGGATCGGGTGATCGAGGTGGAGTGGGGCAAGGCGGCCGCCCAGGCATACGAGGTGGACATCGAACTGCGCGGCTACGATCGCAAGGGCTTGCAGAAGGACGTCACCAGCCTGATCAGCAACATGGGCACGCACATCATTGCCTCGTCCAGCCGCGTGTTTGCGCACACCGGCGAGGTGGAGATGCGCTTCACCCTGCGCGTTCGCGACTTCGAACAGTTGTCCGGCCTGCTCAGCCGGCTGGCGGCGCTGCCCAACGTGGTGGATGCGCGTCGCGTCAGCGGCGCCTGAACGACGTGCGTTCCCGACGGGGAGCCGCTGCAGCGCGATGTTAAGCTGCCACCCGTTGAACCCACCCTCGTGAGCCCATGAACGGACGCAAAGACCAGCACGACCACGGCTCGTCGGGCCGCACCGAGCCTACGCTCGGCAATCTCGATAACCTGGACGAACCCGCGCCCAAGTCCCGGAGCGACGACGGGCTGCCCACGTTCACGCTGGATCCGGACCTCCGTCGCGGCGGCTCCTCGCGCCCGCCGGTACATCGACCCAAGCGTCGCGGCTGGCTGGTGCCGCTGGCGGTGTTGATCGCCATCGGCGTCGGCACCTCGCTGTGGATCGGCCAGGACCGGCTCCGCGGCCTGGTGCCGAACACCGAACTCGACGGCATCCTGGGTCGCGCGGAAACGGCGCTGCAACAGGGGCATCTCGATGGCAACGATGGTTCCAGCGCACGCGAATTGTTCGAAGCGGCGCGCGCATTGCAGCCCGACAACGATCGCGCCCGCGACGGCCTGCGCAACGTGGGGCAGGCCGAGATCGCCCGCGCCGATGCCGCCTTGCAGGCCGGCAAGCTGGACGAGGCCGACCAGGCGCTCACCGCGGCGCGCGAACTGCTCGGTGGCGGCAGCGACGTCGATCGCCTGAGCCAGGCCTTGGCCGCCGCACGCAATGGCAAGGTGCCCACCGATCATCTGGTCGAGCAGGCCCAACAGGCCTTCGACGCGGGCAAGTTGCAGGGCGACGATGGCGCAGGCGAACTCTATCGCCGCGTGCTGGCGGCCGATCCCAACAACGCTGTCGCCAAGCATGGCCTGGAGCAAGTGGGCGACGCGTTGGCCGGCCAGGTGCACAAGGCACTGGACGCCGGCGACCGCGCGACGGCCTCCGCGCTGGTCGATCGCCTTGCCGTGCTGTTGCCCAATTACGCGGAACTGCCGGCGCTGCGCGCCGCCCTGGTGCAGGTGGACCAGCACCAGGGCGGCGCGCTTACCGATGCGATCAAGCAGGGCCAGGATGCGTTGCGTGATGGCCGCATCGTGGGCCCGGGCGACGATACCGCGCTGGCGCATTTCAAGGCGGCGCTGGCAATCGATCCCGACAACGGCGACGCGAAGGCCGGCATGGGTCAGGTCGCGCAGGCGCTGATCGTGCAGGCCAACGCCGCGCTCGACAATGCGGACAACGCCCATGCACGCCAGTTGCTGGATCAGGCGGCCGCCATTGCACCGCACTCGGCCGACCTTGCCGCGGCGCGCGCCCGCCTCGGTGGCGCACGCAAGACCAACGCAGCGCAGGTGGTCAACGACATCGCCAGCGATGCCGCCGCAGACAACAGCGACAACCTGCAGCATCCACCGCTCACGCCGCAACAGAGCGCGGAGCTGGCGCGTACCGTGCAGCGCGCCGATGCCGCTGCACGGCAGGGCAACCTGATGCTGCCGCCCGGCGAAAGCGCGTACGACCTCTACCGTCAGGCGCTGGCGATGGACGGCAATAACGAAGCCGCGCGCCATGGTTTGGAAACGCTGCCCACGCTCGCCATCAGCCAGTTCAACCAGGCGCTGGCCAGCGGCAATCTCTCTGCGGCAGGCAATCGCCTGGCCGACGTGGCCGATCTCTCGCCCGGCAACGCCAACCAGGGCGAGCTGCGCTCGCGCCTCGCGGGCGCATGGATGGACCAGGCCGAACAGGATCTGCAGAACGGCGATCGCGCCAACGCGGCGCAGGCGCTGGACAGTGCCCGCAAGCTCGCACCCGGCAACCCGCGCCTCGCGACGTTGATGGCGCGTCTGCAATCTGGCGGGTGACATGACGGTCGTCGTGTTCGGTGCCAGCAGCCAGATTGGCCATTTCCTGCTGCCGCGGCTGCGCGCGCGTGGCGAATCCATCATCGCGCTGAGTCGCAAGCCGCGGCTGGAGCAAGCCGGCGTGCGCTGGTTGCAAGGCGACCTGCACGATCAGGTTCCCGACTTGGGACAGCCCACGGCGGTGATCAATTTTGGTCCGCTCAATGCATTCGCGCGCTGGCTGGCCTCGGCCGCGCTGGCCTCGTCCACGCGTGTCATTGCCACCAGCTCGATGAGCGCGGAGTCCAAGCAGGCTTCGGATGTACCGGCCGAGCGCGAGCTCTCGCAGACGCTGCGTGATGGCGAAGCGGCCGTGGCCTCTGCCTGCGATAGCCGCGGCATGGCCTGGACCATCTTCAGGCCGACGCTCATCTACGGTGCCGGCATCGACAAGAGCCTCTCGCCCATCGCGCGTCGCGCCAGCCGCCTGCATGTGTTTCCGCTACCGGCCGGGAGCGGGCTGCGCCAGCCGGTGCATGCGGACGACATCGCGGCGGCCGTGGTGGCGGCGCTCGATCATCCGGAAGCGGCCGGGCGCATCCTTCCGCTGGGTGGTGGCGAACGGCTCACGGCAGGTGAGATGTTTTCCCGGGTCCGCCGCAGCCTTACTACGCCCACGGTGCCGGTGCCGATTCCCGCGGCGCTGCTGCGTGCCGGGCGCCACGCGGTGCCGCGCCTGCGGGGGCCGCTTACCCGGCTGGAAGCCAACCTGATTGCCGACAACAGCGAATTGCAGCGCCTGCTGGGCATTTCGCCGCGTCCGTTCCAGCCCGACGCGGCTTGCTGGGTCCCTCAGGAACCCCTTTGAACGCGAGGGCGGGCAGGGTGCCGTCGCGATCGGCTGGTCCCTTGATCGCGTGAGGGTGCATCCGCTGGATGCCCCGGCGACGCCCTATCCCCGCCACAAATCGCCGGACGCGTTCAGATGCCCGCCGGGAAGCAGGCCCTATGATCCCGGAGCCTTCCTGTTCAGGATTCCCCCTACTTGGACTTCATGACCCGTCTCCGCTCGATCTTCAGTGCCGTCTGGCCCTGGGTCCGCATTCCGTTCTGGGTCTGCATGGGACTGCTGTTCGGCTTCGTGCTGCCGTACACGCTGATCCTCAACAAGCGTGTGCAGGACCGCTTCAACGATCTGGTATTCGCCGTGCCCACCCGCGTGTACGCGCGGCCGCTGCCGCTGTCGGCGGGCACGCCGATGACGCCCTCGACGCTCGAGCTCGAGCTGACCTTTGCCGGCTATAGCAACGATGGCCATGCCGACGTGGCCGGCACCTGGGCCAAGGACGGCAGCACCTACACCATCGCCTCGCGCGGCTACGCCGGGCCGGATGGTGGCGAGGTGCCCAAGCGCATCCGCGTCGCGCTGGGCAAGGGGCAGGTGGCCAGCGTGAAGGATCTGGCCAACGGCAAGCCCATCGAGACGACGCACCTCGACCCGGCGCGCATCGCCACGGTGTACGGCTCGCAGCAGGAAGAGCGCCGCATCGTGCGCCTCACCGACGTGCCGCCGCTGCTGCTCTCTGGCCTGCAGGCGGTGGAAGACCGCGACTTCAAGCATCACTTCGGCATCGACCTCTCGGCCATCCTGCGCGCCACGTTTGCGAACCTGCGCGCGGGCCACACGGTGCAAGGCGGTTCCACGCTCACGCAGCAGCTGGTGCGCAATCTGTTCCTCGATCGCGAGCAGCATGTGTCGCGCAAGTTGAACGAAGCGCTGATGTCCATCCTCATCGAGGCGCATTACGACAAGAGCCGCATCCTCGAGGCGTACGTCAACGAAGTGTTCCTCGGCCAGCAGGGCGGACAGGCGGTGCACGGTTTTGCCGCGGCGTCGGAGTTCTACTTCGGACGCCGCGTGGAAGACCTCAAGCCGCAGGAGATGGCGCTGCTGATCGGCATGGTGAAGGGCCCGAGCTATTACGACCCGCGCCGCTATCCGGATCGCGCGCTGTCGCGCCGCAACCTGGTGATCGACCAGTTCGCCGAGACCGGCCTCATCACGGCGGAGCAGGCCAACGGTTTCAAGGCGACGCCGCTGGGCATCGTGAGCAATGGCCAGCTGCCGCACAACCGCTTCCCGGCGTTCATGGACTTGGTGCGTCTGCAGATCACCTCGGACTTCGACGACGACACGCTTTCCCAGGGCAACCTGAGCATCTTCACCACGCTGGACCCGGCCGCCCAGGTGTATGCCGAACAGGCCATCACCACCACGCTCGGCGGGCTCGGCAAGCGCGGCGAAGCGGCGCAGGCCGCCGCCGTGGTGACCGAAGCGCAGACCGGCGCCGTGCTGGCCATCGTCGGCAGCAAGGTGCCCGGCGACCAGGGTTTCAATCGCGCGCTCGACGCGAAGCGTCAGATCGGTTCGCTGGTGAAGCCGCTGGTCTATCTGGTGGCGCTCACCAATCCGGAACGCTGGAACCTGGCCAGCCCCGTGGAAGATTCGCCGATCAGCCTGCGCCAGCCCGACGGCAGCTTCTGGACGCCAAAGAACGACGAAGGCGACGTACACGGTTCGGTGCCGATGGTTGATGCGCTGGTGCATTCGTGGAACCTCGCCACGATCAACCTGGGCATGAACATCGGCGTGTCGCGCATCAAGGCCTTCCTGGAATCGTTCGGCCTGACGAACGTCAACCCGAGTCCTTCGTTGCTGATCGGCGCCGTCGACATGTCGCCGCTGCAGGCCACGCAGCTCTATCAATACATCGCCGCCGATGGCCACGCGTTGCCGCCGCTGGCGGTGCGTGGCGTGGTGGATGCGCGCGGCCAGACCATCAAGCGCTACGAAGTGAAGACCGGCGCCGGCGAATACCAGCCGGCCGTGCGCCTGGTGACCTGGGCCATGCAGCAGGTGACGCGCTCGGGCACGGCCGCGTCCATCGGCAGCTCAGGCCTGGCCTACCTCAATGCGGCGGGCAAGACCGGCACCAGCAACGACATGCGCGACAGCTGGTTTGCCGGTTTCACCGGCGACCATCTCGCGGTGTTCTGGATGGGCCGCGACGACAACAAGCCCAGCGGCATGTATGGCGCCACCGGCAGCCTGCGCGCCTGGCAGGAGCTGTTCAAGAAGTTGCCCACGCGTCCGCTGCCGGCGGCGCCGGGCCAGGGCCTGGAGATGGCGTGGATCAACACTGCCGACGGCAAGCGGTCGGAAGAGGGCTGCGAAGGAGCGCGTCAGGTGCCGGTGGTCGCCGGTACACTGTCACAGGATGCCGAGGGCTGTTTCTGGCAGCACGTCGGCAATTTCTTCAGCGGCGGTGACGCGTCCCCTGCGCCAGCTTCCTCCGCCCCCAGCCGGGATTGATCATGTTTCGTCGTGCCCTTCGTCTTTCCGCTGCGCCCGCCTCGCTGGCCGTGTTGTTGCTTGCGGCGTGCAGCCAACCGTCGGCTCCTTCGCAGGCCACGCGCCCGACTGTATCCGACGACCAGATGCTGGCCTCCATCCATGCGGCCGGCGACAAGGAAAAATCCGCCATCGACGTGAACCCGTTGCGCGATCCGGGCGTGGCGGCGTTGCAGGACGCGGCCGAAGGCGACCTGCGCGTGGGCAAGTACAGCGATGCGGCCACCAAGCTCGACCAGGCGTTGAAGATCAGCCCCAATTCGCCGGACCTGCTGCAGGACCGCGCGGAAGTGGCCATTCGCCTGAAGGATTACGCCAACGCCGAGCAGCTCGCGCATCGCTCGTGGGATCTGGGTCCGAAGCTCGGGCCGTTGTGCGCGCGCAACTGGCAGACCATCGCCGAGCTGCGCCGCCACGCGGGCGACGACGCCGGTGCCGCCAACGCCAGCAAGAGCGTCGGTCAGTGCCACGTGGAAGGCATGCAGCGCTACTGATGCGCTTGCCCGGGAGCGAAGGCTAGCGCTTTCGCTCTTCCATCAGCCCCACCAGGTTTCCATCCGGGTCACGCAGGAAAGCCAGCCACAGCGTGTGGTCGGACAGCTCGGCCGTCGCCTGCGGTTCGCGTTCCCCCACGGCGCCGTGATCGAGCAGCGCGCGGAACGTGTGCTCGATGTCTCCCACCTTGAAGTACAGGATGGAATTGCCGCCCACGCTGCCGTGGCCCTGCGGCGTGGAGAGCATGATCCGCACGCCGCCGGCATCGAGAAATGCCAGGTTCGTGGCCGGCCGGAACAGGAAGGGCAGTTCGAGGATGTCGCGATAGAACGACAGCGCCGCATCGACATCGCTGACGGTGACAGCGACCTGGCCGATGCCGGTGATCCGTGAGGACATGACAGCGCTCCACGGTGGGGAAGGCGACAGTCTAGGACATTCGCGGATGCGTCTCCGGTCGGCGATACTTGGCGGATGATCGATCACGAGGACGTTGCCGCGCTGCTGGGCACGGAAGGCCCATTCGCCCGCGAGCTCCCCAATTTCGCTCCGCGCGCCGCCCAGCAGGCGATGGCGCGCGCGGTGCAGCACGCCATCGCCGAGCGCGAGACCTTGATTGCCGAAGCCGGCACCGGCACCGGCAAGACCTTCGCGTATCTGGTGCCCGCCTTGCTCTCGGGTGAGCGCGTGATCGTGTCCACCGGCACGAAGGCCTTGCAGGACCAGCTGTACTTCCGCGACCTGCCGCGCGTGCGCTCGGTGCTGGACGCACGCCTCAAGACGGCGCTGCTCAAGGGGCGCTCCAACTACCTGTGCCTGTATCGACTCGACCAGACCGTGCGCGAAGGCGCCACCTTCGACCGCACGCAGGCCTCGCAACTGGCGGCCATTCGCGCCTGGTCGGCGCGCACGCGACGCGGCGACCGCATGGAACTGGCCGAAGTGACGGAAGAATCGCCGCTGTGGCCGCGCGTCACCTCCACGCCGGAAAACTGCCTGGGCGTGGAGTGTCCGTTCTACGACGACTGCCATGTGATCAAGGCACGACGCGAAGCGCAGGAAGCCGATCTGGTGGTGGTCAACCATCACCTGCTGTTCGCCGACCTGGCGCTCAAGCAGGAAGGCTTTGGCGAAATCCTGCCGGGCGCGAACGCCTTCATCCTGGACGAAGCACATCAGATTCCCGAACTCGCCGGCCAGTTCTTCTCGCAAAGCATCAGCGCGCGCCAGCTTTCCGATCTGGCGCAGGACAGCCTGAGCGAATGCAATGGCGTCACCGGCGCGATCGGACTGGTGCTGGAGCCGGCGGAAGCCGTGCAGGATGCGGCGCGCAAACTACGGTTGGCGATGGATGCGTTGCCGGAACGCGGGCCGTTCCATCAACTGGAAACCAAGGGCGAGATCAACGGCACCTTGCACGAATTGCGCGAAGTACTGGCAGCGCTGACGGATGTGCTCGCTTCGCAGGCGGAGCGCTCGCGCGGGTTCGCCAATGCACACGAACGCGCCGCCTTGTTGAGCGAACGCCTCGACCGCATTGCCGAGCGCGATAGCGAGCGCGACGTGCGCTGGTACGAATTGTTCCCGCGCGGTTTTGCGCTGCATGCGACGCCGTTGGATCTCGCCGCGCCATTGCGCGCGATGCGCGAGCAGACGCAGGCGGCGTGGATCTACACCTCGGCCACGCTGTCGGTATCGTCCAGCTTCGATCACTTCGCACGTCAATTGGGCCTGGAAGATCCGCAGACGCTGCATGTCGAAAGTCCTTTCGATTATGCGAAACAGGCCTTGTGTTACTTGCCGGCCGGCTTGCCCGATCCTTCCGCGCGCGACTACACCGACCGCGTGATCGAAGCCGTATTGCCCGTGCTGCACGCCTCGCACGGGCGCGCCTTCCTGCTGTTCACCTCGCACCGCGCATTGCGCCGCGCGGCGGAGCTGTTGCAGGAGCGCGTGCCATGGCCGCTGTTCGTGCAAGGCACGGCACCGCGTCACCAGTTGCTGGAGGATTTCCGCCAGAGCGGTCACGGCGTGTTGCTGGGCGCCGCCAGTTTCTGGGAAGGCGTGGACGTGGCGGGCGAAGCGCTGAGCGTGGTGGTGATCGACAAGCTGCCGTTCGCCTCGCCGGATGATCCGGTATTGCAGGCGCGGCTCGAAGCGCTGGAGCAGGCCGGCATCAATCCCTTCATGGGCTGGCAGGTGCCCAGCGCCGTCATTGCGCTCAAGCAGGGTGCGGGGCGGCTGATCCGCGACGTGCACGATCGCGGCGTGCTGGTGTTGTGCGATCCGCGCCTTACCGGCAAGGGTTATGGACGCCTGTTCCTCAACAGCCTCCCCGCCATGCCGCGCACCAAGGAGCTGGCGCAGGTGAAAGCGTTCTTCGACGACGAAGTATCCGCGCCCGCCTGAGTTCACCGGCGGCACTGGATTCTGCTCGCTGAAGGCACAACGATACGCGCTGTCACTCCAACGAGGGCTCGGACATGGCCAAGGTCACCGGTTTTGGCGGCATCTTCTTCAAGGCGCGCGATCCTGGCGCACTGGGTGAGTGGTACGCGCGGCATCTCGGCTTCCCGTTGGAGGACTGGGGCGGGGCGCGATTCGATGACGATGCCTCGCGACCGGGCTACCTCGTGTGGACGCCGTTCGCCGCCGACACCACCTATTTCGCGCCCAGCACGCAGCCCTACATGCTCAATTTCCGCGTGGACGATCTGGACGGATTGCTCGCGCAGTTGAAGGCGGATGGCGTGGACGTCGACGGTCGCATCGAAGAAAGCGAGTTCGGCCGCTTCAGCTGGATCATGGATCCGGAAGGCACACGCATCGAACTCTGGCAGCCGCCGGCCTGACCTCAGGCGTGCGTTCCCACGGCCACATCGCAGGGAAGCGACGGCCTCGCGGGTAGTGGGTTGAGTCACGGTTCTGCCACAAGTCGCTGGCGGATCGGCCGCGACGTGCCCGCCAGTTCGCCCATGCGCCTGTTTTCCTGCACGCTCCGAGACAAGGGATTGGGCCATGGGACACTGGATGAAGGGCTGGACCGCCAAGGTGATTGGCGTGGGACTGCTGGCGCTGCTGATGTTGTTGCCGTTGTGGAAAGTGCAGTCGCTGGTGGAAGAACGGCAAGGGATGCGGCAGGCGGCCATCGATCAGATCGCACAGGGTTGGGGCGGCGAGCAGGTGCTCGGCGGCCTGGTGCTTGCGGTGCCGACGCACGAGCAGATGGCCATGGCCGGCGGTGAGCTGCGCGATGTGGCCGATACGACGCTGGTGCTTCCCGATACCGTCGAGATGAGCATCGGCATGGCGGTGGACAAGCGTCGTTACGGCATCTACGAGGCGCCCGTGTTCGCTTCGACAGTGGAGCTGCGTGGCCGATTCGCCGCCGAAGACATCGCGCTGCAACGACAGATGGATACCGCCACCTGGCAGGGCGGCAAGGCGGAACTGCGTTTGGTGCTGGGTGATCTGCGCGGTCTTCAGGAAGTGACGGAGTTGCTCATCAATGGCAAGCCGAAACGCTTTGCCTCATCGGCGGCGACGTTCGGTGGTACGTCGTCCACGGTCGTCGTGCCGCTGGATCTGGACGCGTTGAACGGACAGCCGATCGAGTTCTCCATGAAGCTGCAGGTGGCTGGCACGCAATCGCTGCAGTTGCTGCCGCTGGCGCGCACCACGGACGTGAAGATGCATGCGCCATGGCCTGATCCGAGTTTTATCGGTGCGGCCTTGCCGTTGGAGCGCACGGTGAATGCCGAGGGTTTCTCGGCACGCTGGCACATGCTGGATCTCAACCGAAAGTTCGGCCAGTCGTGGCATGCGAGCGATGCGCGCATCGACGCCGCGGTACACGACGCGGCATTCGGCGTGGCGCTGTTCCAGCCGGTGGACGTGTATCAGCGCAATGTACGCGCGGGGAAGTACGGACTGCTGTTCATTACGATGACCTTCGTGGCGTTTTTCCTTTTCGAGGTGCTCAAGCGGCTGCGCGTGCATCCCGTGCAATACCTGCTGGTGGGTGCGGCGCTCACGTCGTTCTACGTGTTGCTGCTGGCCTTGTCCGAACAACTCGGCTTTGGACTCGCCTACAGCGTGGCGGCAGGTTCGGTGGTGGCCATCGTCGGCGGTTATGCGATGGCGGTGCTCGGGGCTCGGCGTGCAGGGCTGTTGCTCGGCGGCTCGCTGGCGCTGGTCTACGCCATGCTCTACGTGGTGCTGGCGGCCGAAGCGTATGCGTTGCTGATCGGTGCCATCGTGCTGGTGCTCACCGTCGCGCTGTTGATGTACCTCACGCGCCGCATCGACTGGTATGCGAGCATGCCTGCAGCGGCCGGCCCGGCTATCATGGAGCAGCCATGAATCTGCTAGCCATCGAAACCTCCACGGAAGCCTGCTCCGTTGCCCTCGTCCACGGCGACGAAGTGATCGCACGCAGCGAAGTCGCGCCGCGTCGCCACGCCGAGCTGGTCTTGCCCATGGCCGACGCCTTGTTGGCCGAAGCCGGCCTGGGCCGTCATGCGCTGGATGTGATCGCCGTGGGCCGTGGCCCTGGCGCGTTCACCGGCGTGCGTCTTGGCATCTCGCTGGCGCAAGGCATGGCGCTGGCGCTCGATGTGCCGGTGGTGACAGTGTCCTCGCTCGCCGCGCTGGCGTTGGAGGCACCGGAAGACGAGGCCACCATCCTCGCCGTGATCGACGCCCGCATGGGTGAGATCTACGCCGCGAGCTATCGCCGCGACGACAACGGCGGGCTGATCGCGCTCGATGACGAACGCGTGTGCCTGCCCGATGCGCTGGCGCTCTCGCCGTCATCGGCATGGCATGTGGTCGGTACGGGTTGGACGACGTATGCGGATGTGCTGCGTGGGCATCTCACCGGCGAACTGCTGTCGGCCGATGGCACGCGTTATCCGCAGGCACGCCATGTGGCCGAGCTGGCTGCGCGCGAGTTTGCGGCGGGCCATGCGGCGGCGCCGGAACATGCGTTGCCGGTGTATCTGCGCGACAAGGTGGCGTTGACGCTGGTGGAGCAGGGCAAGGCCTGACGCCTCTGCGGTGAACCTCGAACACGGCGGGCTGCATCGTGCGGGCGCGCCGTGGATTCTTGCGATGTCATTCCGGCGAGCGCCACATCGTGCGCTTGCTGTGTTGTCGCGACGACAACTCGCCAGGCGTCAGCCTTCTGCGCCCACCTTGATGGCGGAATTCAACTCAGCATCTTGCCTGCGTGCAGCGCACTGGATGCTCTGCGCATTCTTGATGGCGGGAAGCAGGCCGGGGAAACGCTCTTCGATCTCGGCACAACGCGTGGTGTTGAGCATTTCCACGCCGCGGCGCTCGCTGCGGATCAGGCCAGCCTCACGCAGCGCACGAAAATGCTGCGACAGGGTGGATTTGGGGATGCAGCGGTTTTCCAGCTTGAGGAAGACGGAACAGCTGTTGGCGCTGTCCGCACAGGACAGTTGCCAATAGATGGTGGCGCGCACAGGATCGGAGAGGGCATGCAGGATGCCTTCCACGGTGACGTCGTCGATGGAGGGGTGGGTCAGGGGCCTCATATGTCCATTTTAGCAGCACTTGAAAACTAGTTCTTAAGTTCGTATGTTACGAACTATTGGAGTAAGAACTCCTACTGCTTTTTCCTCCCCAACCTGAACAGGTCTCGTCATGAGCAAGCTCAAAGGTAAAGTGGCTGTTGTTACCGGCGCATCCAAGGGCATTGGTGCCGCCATCGCCAAGTCGCTGGCGGCCGAAGGTGCCTCCGTGGTGGTCAATTACGCCTCCAGCAAGGCTGGCGCGGACTCCGTGGTGGCCGAGATCACCAAGGCCGGCGGCAAGGCCGTCGCCGTGGGCGGCGACGTTTCCAAGGCGGCTGACGCCAAGGGCCTGGCCGATGCCGCGGTGTCGAATTTCGGTCGCCTGGACATCCTGGTGAACAACTCGGGCGTGTATGAGTTCGGCGCGCTCGACGCCATCACCGAGGAACACTTCCACAAGCAGTTCAACGTCAACGTGCTCGGTCTGCTGCTGACCACGCAGGCGGCCGCGCGCCACATGAAGGACGGCGGCAGCATCATCAACATCGGCTCGCTGGTGTCGCGCATCGTGCCGCCGGAAAGCGCCGTGTACACCGGTACCAAGGGTGCAGTGGACGCCATCACCGGCGTGCTGTCGCGCGAGCTGGGCCCGCGCAACATCCGCGTCAATGCGGTGAACCCGGGCATGGTCGAGACCGAAGGCACGCATGCGGCCGGCTTCATCGGTTCGGACTTCAATCACCACGCGGTCGCGCAGACTCCGCTGGGCCGCATCGGCCAGCCGGACGACATCGCATCCATCGTGACCTTCCTGGCTTCCAGCGACTCCTACTGGCTCACCGGCGAACAGCTCTACGCCGGCGGCGGCATGCGCTGATCCATCGCGCAACGCTGTCTCGCGCACCCCGGTGTGAACCGGGGTGCGTTTTTTTTTGCATGCGTCGGATTGACGTTGCTGGGAAGATGATCGCCAGTCACTCTCAAGCGACAAGGCATGTCGATGTCCAGCCCCTCCGATAACGGCATCGTGCAATTTCGCTCGCCCTTCGACGTGGCGACGACCATCGGGAAAATTCGCGATGCGCTGCAAGCGCATGGCATCGCCGTCTTCGCGCATCTCGATTTCAGCGGCGACGCGGCGCGCGCTGGTCTCACCATGCAGGCCGAGCAGATGCTGATCTTCGGCAACCCCAAGGGCGGCACGCCGTTGATGCAGAAAGAGCCACGCGTCGGACTGGACCTGCCGCTCAAGGCGCTGGTATGGGACGACGGGCAGGGCGCGACGTGGATCGCCTGCAACGCACCGGAATACATCATTGCCCGCCACGGATTGCCCGACGCCATGGCGGCGAATCTCGCCGGCCCGCTGGCGCTGTTGAAGCAGATCGCGTCGGAACCGGCTGCCTGATCAGGCCGCGCGTTCGACGAAGCTCACGTTCGCAATCCAGTTCGCCTGTCGCCGCGCGAGCTTCGAAGTCACGCTTTCTTCGCTGAAACTCGCCGGCCGGTGCTGAAGCAGGGCGGGATCGACGTTGTCGAACGTGTTGACGTTGACAACCGCATAGATACGGCCGTCCACGGTGCAGGTCACCAACGGAACGACTCCGCATTCCCTGCAGATATGGAAATCCGCCGTGCCCGTGCCGAAGGCGTAGCGATGGACCTGCTCGAGGTTGCGGATAGTGACGCGCAATTCGCCGTCGGGATGGGACGTCCAAACGCCTCCGTGCTTCGTGCAGAAGGAACAATCGCAGGCGCGGGCGGGAATTTCCGTGGGGTCGGGTTCCCAGTCGAGCGTGTAGGCGATGTTTCCGCAGTGACACTGGCCCTGGAGCTGCATGGTGGCATCCGTTATCCGCGTGGCAGGGAACGCCAAGCGTAATCGATCGAGCGACTTACAACTGTCCGATCACCATCTGCACCACCAGGCTGCTCACCGCCACCGCCGCCCACACACCCAGCCCCAGCAGGATCGGGCGCGCCCCGGTGGAAGCCATCTTGCGCAGGTTGGCCGAGAGCCCGATGGCCGTGAGTGCCACGATGATCAGGAACTCGGCCGCAAGATGCAGCGCGGGTTGGATCGCCGCAGGTACCAGGCCCGCCGTACGCACACCCGACGCCACCAGGAACCACAGGATGAACCAGGGGAAGATGCGCGCGAGGCTGAAATCGGTGGCGCCCTGCTTCTTCTGCTTCCACGCCGTGGCGAAGGCCAGGATCAGGCAGATCGGAATGATCAGCGTGGCGCGGGTGAGCTTGACGATGGTGGCGTAGTCGCCGGCCTGCTTGCTGAAGCTGTAGCCCGCGGCGACCACCGACGAGGTGTCGTTGATCGCGGTGCCGGCCCACAGTCCAAAGCCGAGGTCGGAAAGATGCAACACGTGGCCAAGCAGCGGAAACAGCAGCACGGCGACCAGGTTGAACAGGAAGATGGTGGAGATGGCGAACGCGGTGTCGTGTTCGTCGGGCTTGATGATGGGCGTGACCGCCGCAATCGCCGAGCCACCGCAGATGGCCGTGCCCACGCCGATCAGGATCTTCAGCTTGTCATGCACCTTGAGCACGCGGCCCAGTCCCCAGGCTGCGAGGAAAGCGACCGTCATGGTCACCAGGGTGACCGAGAGCGATTCCAGTCCCGTCTTGGCGACCTGGTCCAGGCTCAGCCCGAAGCCCAGCGCGATGATCGACCACTGCAGCACCTGCTTGCCCGCGAATTGGATGCCCGGCGTATAGGTGCCGCCCGGGGCCGTCGTATTGCGCACCAGAATGCCCAGCACGATGCCGAACACCGGGCCGCCGATCAGCGGCGCCACCTTGCCCAACCCCAGTGCCACCAGGGCAATCGCCACGGACAACAGCAAGCCGGGAAGGCGGGAAGGGGTGGGGGCGGCGGGTATGGCGACGGCGGCGTTCATGGCGTTCTCCTGCAATGGCGGCATTCTCCGCCTCGCCAGCCATCAATAAAACTTTGAATTATTGATCGTTGATATAAGATCAGCTGATGATCAACATCAGCCCGCGCCAGCTGGAGGTGTTCGTGCAGATCGCACGCCTCGGCAGCGTGCGCGCCGCCGCCGAGACACTTCATCTCACGCAACCGGCGGCGAGCATGGCGCTGGCGGAAATGGAGCGGCAATTGGAGGCTCCCGTATTCGCCCGCGAGCGCGGCCGTTTGCGCCTCAACACCCGTGGCCGCGAATTGCTGCCGCTGGCGCAGGAACTGTTGGAGCGTTACGCGGAATTCGGCCGCGTGGGCACAGGCGGCGCCGATGAACTCGGCGGCGAGCTGCGGGTGGGCGCAAGCAACACCGTGGGCAATTACCGCGTGGGCGAATTGCTGGGAGAGTTTGTGCGCGCCCATCCGCACGTCTCCGTGCGCCTGCGTGTATCGAACACCTCGGAAATCGTGGCGGCCATGCTCGATCACGCACTGGAACTGGGCTGCGTGGAAGGGCCGGTGGCGCATCCGTCGCTGGAGGTGCGTCCGTGGCGCGATGATGCGTTGGTGGTGTGCGCATCGCCCGATCATCCGCTGGCACGCAAACGGCGGCTGGAGCCCGAGGATTTCGCGGGCGCGCGATGGGTGTTGCGCGAACCGGGTTCGGCCACGCGCAGCCTGAGCGAACGTGCGCTTTCCAGCTTGCCCGCAGGCGAAACCGTGCTGGAGCTGGATCAGGCCGAAGCGATCAAGCAGGCCGTGATCGCCGGCCTAGGCATCGCCTGTATTCCGGAAGTGGCCATCATCGACGCGGTGGCGGCCGGACGATTGAAAGTGCTGCGCACGCCGTTCCTCGACCTGCATCGCAAGCTGTCATTGGTGCTGCATCGGCAGCGCTATCGCGGCGCGTTGATCGAGGCGTTTCTGGGCAGCGCGGGATAAGCGCTGCGCGCGGAATCAGGCGGTGAGCTTGGCCAGCATGGCTTCCGCTTCCTCGTGCGTGCGTGCGCGAAGAATGCGCGGCGCATGCGCGCGCAATACGCCATGATCGAGCGAGGCGAGACGATCGCGCACGTGCAGCAGCTGGCTGGGGTGCATGCTGAACTCGCACAGGCCCAGTGCCAGCAGCAGGCCGGTAAAGTTCGCATCGCCGCCGATTTCGCCGCACAGGCTCACGCCCTTCTTGGCGCGGCGGCCTTCGGAAATGACGTAGGCAAGCAGGCGCAGCAGCGCCGGCTGCAGCGGGTTGTAGATGTTGTCCAGCGCATCGTTGCCGCGATCGGCGGCGAGCACGTACTGCGCAAGATCGTTGGTGCCGATGGCGAGGAAGTCGGCGTGCTCCAGCAGCGCGCGTACATTGATGGCCGCCGCCGGCACTTCGATCATCGCGCCGAGCTGCAGTTTCTCCGGCAGGTCGATGTTCTCGCGCTTCAACTCCTGTCGTGCGAGCTTGAATAGCGTGCGCACGGCAATGAGTTCGTCGGGCTGCGTGATCATCGGCACGAGCACGCGAACCGGCCCGTAGCAGGCGGCGCGAAGGATGGCGCGAATCTGCGTGGTGAACACGGCGGGATAGCGCAGCGAGAGGCGCACGCCGCGCACGCCCAGCGCGGGGTTGTCCTCGCCGCGCAGTACGAGGCCCGCGGCATCGGCCTTGTCGGCGCCGAGATCCAGCGTGCGAATGGTGACCGGCAGCCCGCCCATGCCAAGCACGAGGTCGCGATAGGCGATGAACTGCTCGTCTTCGGTGGGCAAGCCCTTCTGGCGCAGGAACAGGAATTCGGTGCGATACAGGCCCACGCCATCGGCGCCACGCGCGCGGGCCATGGCGATGTCGGCGGGCATCTCCGCGTTGGCGAACAGGCGGATGTCCACGCCATCGCGCGTGCGCGTCGGCGCGTTGGCCAAGGTGGCGAGACGACGGCCTTCCGCTGCGGCCTCGCGCTGCCACGCGCGGTAATGGGCCAGGTCCTGCGCGGTGGGATGCACCACGGCTTCGCCGCGTTCGGCATCGAGCAGGATCAGGTCGTCGTCGTGGATGGTGGACAACGCATCACGCGCGCCCACCAGCATGGGTAGATCCAGGCTGCGCGCCAGGATAGCGCTGTGCGAATACGGGCTGCCCGAACTGGCGACCACGCCGAGCAAGCCGGCGCCCGCGAGGTGCGCCATGTCGGCCGGGGCGATGGTGTCGGCAATGAGGATCTCGCCCACGCGCGCGGCCAGCTTGCGTTCTTCGCGGCTGGTCTGGCGCTGCAGGGCGGAGATGACGCGGCTGATCACCTGGTCGACGTCTTCCTTGCGCGAACGCAGGTAGGGATCGTCCATCGCCTCGAACACGGCGGCAAGGCGGTCGCGTTGTTTTTTAAGAGCGGCGCCGGGGCGGTAATGGCCGATGCGCACCAGATCGTCCAGGCCGCGCAGCAGTTCCGGATCATCGAGCAGCAGGCTGTGCGCATCGATGAACTCGTTCACCTCGCGCGCGAGCGCGCCGTGCAGCTTGCCGCGCAGTTCGCGCAGTTCCTGGCGTGCGGTGTCCAGCGCGCGATGCAGGCGTGCCAGCTCGCTCTCGACTTCGTCTTCGTTGAGCGGGCGCGTATCGACCAGGTAGCGACTGGGCTGCACCAGGCGGGCGCGGCCGAGGGCCATGCCTTTCGCTGCCGTGGTGCCTGTCAGTACCTGTCTCATGAATGCCTTCCATGGTGGAGCGGCCGGCCCGGCCATGCGTGACGTCGGCATCCGGCCAACGCGTCGAATGCTGAAAGGGGAAGATCGCACGACGCAGCAAACCGGGCCGTGAATACGGCCTCAGGTCGAGACGCGCGTGCGAAGTTTTTCCCCACTCAGGCTCCTTCGTCGAACTTGCGGTCGAACAGCGCCACCACGGCGTCGATGGCCGATTGCTCGTCCGGCCCATCGGCGCGAACGGTGAGCGGCGTGCCGATGCCGGCGGCCAGCATCATCACGCCCATGATGCTCTGTGCATTCACCTCGCGGCCCTTGCTTACCAGCCACACGGTGGACTTGAAGCCCTGCACCAGCTGCACGAGCTTGGCCGAGGCGCGGGCATGCAGGCCCAGTTTGTTCGAAACGACGATCTCTTTCTCAAGCATGGTCGATGAAGATTCCTCCGCGGCCACCACTGGCGGCGATTTCCGCCAGCTCGTCCAACGGTTTTTCTGCGTAATTGAGCACGCGCAACAGCATCGGGAGGTTGAGCCCCGACACGCAACGCAACCGCACGCCCAGCGCGCCGAGCGACAGGCCGATGTTGCAGGGCGTGGCGCCGTACAGATCCGCGAGCACCAGCACGCCATCGCCTTCGTCCAGCTCGCGCGCGTGTTTGGCGGTGAGCGTGCGCATCACGTCCGGGTCCGCGTGCGGTGGAACCTCCACGGCCTCCACGCGCAGCGGCAGCTTGGGCAGCACGTGGTGGGAGGCGGAGATCAAGGCCTGCCCGACGGCTTCGTGCGTCATCAACAACACACCGACGCTCATGACGGCGTGCCAGTCCGTTTCACAGGTTTGGCCAGCATGGCTATCACTCGAGTTCGCGATGGAAGGTAAGCACGCCATTGCGTAGCGCGCGGTAATGGGCAGCAAGCTTTTCCACCAGGTACACCGAGCGGTGTCGACCGCCCGTGCAACCGATGGCAATGGTGACGTAGCTGCGGTCGTCCGCTTCGAAGCGCGGCAACCAGGTATCGAGCCAGCGTGCGGTGTCCGCGTAGTACTCAGCCACCAGGGGTTGCGCGTCCAGATAATCGCGCACGGCCGCATCCTTGCCCGAAAGCGGGCGCAGGGTAGGGTCCCAGTGCGGGTTCGGCAGGCAGCGTGCATCGAAGACGAAGTCCGCATCCAGCGGCAGGCCGCGGCGGAAGGCGAACGACTGGAACATCAGCGTGAGGCCTTCGGTGGCCTCGGCATAACCGGTCGCGATCAGGCGGCGCAACTGGTGCACGTTCAGTTCGCTCGAATCGATCACCTTGTCCGAGATGGCCGAGAGCGGACGCAGCACGCGGCGTTCCTCGGCGATGGCGTCGGCCAGCGACAGGCCCTGCCAGGACAGCGGATGGCGGCGGCGCGTTTCCGAGTAGCGCTTGATCAGCACGTCGTCGCGGCAGTCGAGGAAGATCAGGTGCGCCTTCACGCCCTTGGCTGCCAGCTCCGACAGGATGGCCGGCATGCGCTTGAGGTCTTCCCCGGGATTGCGCACGTCCACGCCCACGGCCACGTGGCGGCGCTTGCCCTCCACGTTGCCGCTCACCGCTGCGACGAGCTGCGGCAGCAAGGCGGTGGGCAGGTTGTCGACGCAATAGAAGTCCAGGTCTTCCAGCGCGCGCAAGGCAACGGTCTTGCCGCCGCCGGACATGCCGGTGAGCACGATCAGGTTGATCGGGTCAGTGCGTTTGAGCGTGTTGGTGGTTGTGCTTTCGCTCATGGGTCACCACGGAGGCAGCCGGCGCATCTGGTGCGCCTGGCGATCGATGAAAGTCTGTGCCGGGTCGATGCCCTTGCTCTTGAGCACATGGTTGCGCACCGCCGCTTCCACCAGCACCGCAAGGTTGCGGCCGGGCGCGACAGGTATCGTCATCATGGGCACCGGCACCTCGAAGATTTCGCGATGGCCGATATCGCCGGTGAGGCGCGTGAGTCCATCGGTGTCTTCCCCTTCGCGCAGCGGTTTGAGATGTATCACCAGGCGAAGGTATTTCGACGGCTTGACGGCGGTGTGACCGAACATCTCGCGCACGTTCAACACGCCCAGGCCGCGTACTTCCAGCAGGTCCTGCAGCAGCTCGGGGCAGGTGCCGTCGATCACGTCCGGCGCGATCAGGGTGAACTCGGTGGCGTCGTCGGCCACCAGCCGGTGACCGCGACTGATCAGTTCCAGCGCCAGCTCGCTCTTGCCCGAGCCCGACTCGCCGGTGATCAGCACGCCGATGGAAAACACCTCCAGGAACACGCCATGCAGCGTCACCTTGGGCGCCAGCATGCGCGCCAGGTGGTACTGCATCCAGGTCAGCAGCTCGTGGCCGCGCTTGGAGCTGATCCACAGCGGCGTATTGGTTTCCTCCGCCACCTCGCGCAGATCGGTGGGGATGGGTTGATCCTTGGTCACGATCATGGCGACCGGCTGGTAGGCGGCGATCTTGTTGATCGCTTCCCAGCGCTGGCGCGAATCGAGGCTGTCGAGGAAATTCAGTTCCTCGGTGCCGATGATCTGGATCTTGTTCGGATAGATGACGTTGAGATAGCCGATCAACGAGGGGCGGCGCGTGGTGGTCGCGGCCTGTTCGAGCACGCGCGATTCGCCGCGCATGCCGGACACCCAGCGCAAGGCCATGCGCTCGTGAACGCTGTCATAGAGTTGTCGGGCGGAGAGCCGGTCCAAGCCTTGTCCTTTGCGCCACCGAAAAAGGGCGGCTACATGGACATTGTGCCAGTTCGCACCGGCGGACGCCTTGGAAACGGTGGAAAGTGAGGCGGAAGGCCCGCCCGGAGCCGGGCGGGCCTGGGAGAGATCAGCCGTACAGGCGCTCGTCCCGGACGGCGCGCTGATGCTTGTCGCAGATCTTCTCGCGGTGCTTGCGCAACTGGGTCACCAGCTTGTCGAAGAGCACGTCGATGGAGACGTACATGTCGTTCTCAAGCGCTTCGGCGTGCAGGGTGCTGCCCGTGACGTAGAGCGTGCCTTCGGCGCGCTGCTGGAGTTTGTTCACGGAGAGAACGACGCTCAGGCTGAGAATGCGTTCATCGAGGCGGGTGAGGCGGTCAAGCCGGCTGTTCACGTGGTCCCGGAGGGCCGGGGTGACTTCAATCTGCTGACCGCTGAGCTGAACTTGCATGTTGCGCCTCCTCTGGTACTTGCCGCGGACGCGGCTGGAATCGATGCGCCGGTCGCTACTGTCGTGAACGACACACCTTTGAAAACTCCGGTATTGCGAAGGTTTTTCTCCGGCCTCCTCACCAAGTCGGGATAGTCACTATGCACCTCTGACGATGTGCTCGCGTTAGGAAGACCTTCACGCCTCGGACATGACAGGTTTCCTTTCGCATCGTCTCAGCCATATGTATGGGGACGTCTTTTTCGCCGCCAAGTTCCCGGGGCGCTTTGCCACAGTGCGGGCAGGCTTGTTCAGCCAGCGCGCTGGCGCTCGCTGGAACTGGGAATACGCATGGCTTCGCGGTACTTGGCGACGGTGCGTCGGGCAACCTGAATGCCCTTGCGATGCAGCTCCTCCGCGATGGCCTGGTCGGACAGCGGCTTGCGCGGGTCCTCGGCATCGACCAGCTTGCGCAGCATGGCCTGGATGGCGGTGGCCGACGCGCTGCCACCGTCTTCGGTGGACACGCCGCTGGAGAAGAAGTGCTTGAGTTCGAACGTGCCCCGCGGCGTATGGATGTACTTGCGGGTAGTTACACGTGAAATGGTCGATTCGTGCATGCCCACTTCCTCGGCCACTTCGCGCAGCACCAGCGGGTGCATGGCTTCGGGGCCGTAATCGAGGAAGGCGCTCTGCCGGCGCACGATGGCCTCTGCCACCTTGAGCAGGGTTTCGGCGCGCGATTCCAGGCTCTTGATGAGCCAGCGCGCCTCCTGCAACTGGCCGCGCATCCAGCTTGCATCAGTGCCACGCGCCTGCGCGATGAGGCCGCAGTAATGCTGGTTGAGCCCCAGGCGCGGCTGGCAATCGGGATTGAGGCTGACGCGCCAGCGGCCCGCATCCTTGCGCGCATACACGTCGGGCGCGACGTATTCGACGGGCGTCACGTCGAGCGCGGCGCCGGGGCGCGGATCCAGGCTGCGGATCAACACGGCGGCGGCAGCGGTGTCGTCTTCGCTCACGCGCAGTTTGCGTGCGAGGCGGGCGATGTCGTTGCGCGCAAGCAATTCCAGTTCGGCATCGACGATGCGCAGGGCGAGTTCGCGCTGCGGCGTATCGGGATCGAACTGCTCCAGCTGCACGCGCAGGCAATCGCGCAAGTCGACGCTGGCAATGCCGGTGGGGTCGAACCGCTGCAGCATGCGTCGCACATGCTCCACTTCTGCCTCAGTCGCCTTGACGTCGGCGGGCAGGGCGGTGATCAGCGACTCCATGCTTTCGGTGAGATAGCCGTCTGCGTTGAGCGCGTCGATCAGCACGGTGGCGATGGTGCGATCGCGCGCACTCATGTGTGTGAGGTTGAGCTGCCACAGCAGATGTTCCTGCAGGGTTTCCTGCGCGGCGCTCTGCGGCTCGAAGCCGTCTTCGTCGGGATTGTTGTTGCGCGACGAGCTGCTGCCGGCCGAAAAATCGATCGGGTCGTCGCTGCTGTTGTCGACATCCGCATCGCCCCATTCGGGCGCTTCGGCGTTGTCGACGGTGTCGCTGGTGGTGGTGCTGGACGAGCTGGAGGGAATCGCATCCAGCGGCTCGGGCGCCTCGCGTTCGTCGCCGTCCACGTTCTCCGGATTGTCGTCGGCAAACTCGAGCAGCGGATTGCTTTCGGCGATCTGACGCAGCTCAGCCTCCAGCTCAAGCTGCGACAACTGCAGGAGGCGGATGGCCTGCTGCAACTGTGGTGTCAGCGTGAGCTGTTGATTGAGGCGAAACTGCAGTCCGGGTTTCATGCCAGCCGGTCAGGAAGAATGTGCGGTCATCCTAACTCCTGACCTCGGGAGCAGCCATAGGTCGAAGGCGAAATCGCGTACTACCTCAGATTTAGCCCTGACGGCAGCCTGTTCCGCCGCCGTTACAGGCGGAATTCGCGACCCAGGTAGACCTCGCGGACCTTCTCGTCGGCAAGGATGTGCGCAGGCGTGCCACGCGATAGCACTTCACCATCGTTGAGGATGTATGCGCGGTCACAAATGCCCAGCGTCTCGCGCACGTTGTGGTCGGTGATGAGCACGCCGATGCCGCGTTCCTTGAGATGGCGCACGATGCGCTGGATTTCGCCGACCGAAATCGGGTCCACGCCCGCGAACGGTTCGTCCAGCAGCATGTAGCGCGGGTGTGCGGCCAGCGCGCGCGCAATTTCCACGCGGCGGCGTTCGCCACCGGAAAGGCTGATGCCTTTCTGGTCGGCGATGTGCGCGATCTTCAGTTCGTCCAGCAGGCTTTCCAGTTCGTTGGTGCGGCGCTTTTCATCCCAGCCTTCGCGCAGTTCCAGCACGGCCATGATGTTGTCGGCCACGGTAAGGCGACGGAACACCGAGGCTTCCTGCGGCAGGTAGCCGATGCCGAGCTTGGCGCGCTGGTGCATCGGCAGGCCGGTGATGTCCTGCTTGTCCAGCTTGATGATGCCGGCGTCGGCTTCGATCAGGCCCACCACCATGTAGAAGCACGTGGTCTTGCCCGCGCCGTTGGGTCCGAGCAGACCCACCACTTCACCTTCGCGAATGGAGAACGCGAAGTCGCGCACGACCTGGCGCGCCTTGAAACTTTTTTGCAGACCTTCAGCAGAAAGCATCGATCAATGGCCCTCGGCCGGCTTGGTGGCCGGTGGCGGCGTGCCCGGCTTCGGCGGCGTGGCGGTGGGCGTGGCCGGCTTCTGCTTGGGCAGGATCACGCCGTGCACGAGGCCATCGCCACCGGCTTCACCGGTGATCAGCGAGGACTGCGTGTTGTAGGTGAGCTTGTCGCCGTGGAATTCGCCACGACCCTGCTGGCGCACGACCGCATTGCCCGTGAGCACCGCAATGCCGTTGATGTTGTCGTAGTCGAGCTGGGCGGCGTCGCCCTGCATAAGGTTGTTGTTGTCGTCCAGCTGCTCGATGTGTGCCGGGCTGCCCGTCACCACGGCGCGCGCCACCTGGGTGTCGGCATCCAGATACAGCTTGGCCAGGGCACCGGTGAGCTTCATCGTGCCCTGGGTGGCCACGACGTTGCCCGTCAGCGTGGTGACGGTATTGGGCGCGTTGAACCCGTCCATGGACTTGGACGAGAAGTTCATCGGCTGGTTGCGGTCATCCTGCTTGGCCAGTGCCGGCTGCAGGATGAGCAGTCCCAGGCCCAGCAGGGCGAGGGGCAGCTTGAGACTTCTTGGGTCGCGGCGGAAACGAGCCGGTGACTTCATCGAACAGCTCCAGATGATTGGTGTTGAGGTTGGCACGCATGCCCACCCCGTTAAGTGTACGTGGGCCTTGCACCATATGCGCTGGGGCATCCGTCACCATGCGGTTTTCTTTTGGCCAGGCGGTGACGTCGGACGTGTGCATTTCGGCCGCATCGGTCTGGGCAAAGGCCGCCCGGTGCATGTAGACCGGCCCTTGGAGCTTGAGCAGGGTGCCGCTCTTGTCGACCCAGGCGTACAGCGACTTGCCCAGCCACGGCGGCACGCCGGCCTCGTTGGACGGCAAGGTGAAGTCAGGCGTGTTGATGTAGAGCGACTCGTCGTTCTCGCGGCGCTCCAGGTGCGGGGCGACCATCTCGAAACTGGGCAGCCCGTCCACGTCATACGACCAGAGCTGGAAATTGGTCAGGGTGTAGCCCGAACGCGGGGGACCCACGAACTCGCTCACCTTCGGTGCCGGCGCCAGCCACCAGTACAGCAACTGGGCCGCGCCCGTGGCCAGGCCAATCAGGACGATCGCCACCGGGAGGCCCCGGTCGCGCAGGTAACTGCGAAAGCTCACTTCCAGCGCTCCCGCTCGGCGTCCGACTTGCCCTGGGCGTGCAACACCATGTCGCAGACCTCGCGGGCCGCGCCCTGGCCGCCGCACAGGCGGGTGCGCCAATGGGATTGTTCCGCCACCCAGGGATGGGCGTTGGCCACCGCCACGGCCAGGCCGGCGATGCGCATGGCGGGCAGGTCCGGCAGGTCGTCACCCACGAAGGCCGCCTGTTCCGGCGCCAGGTTGAGCGCCTCCAGCAGTTGCTCCAGGCAGGCGCGCTTGTCGCCCTGGCCCTGGTAGACGTGGGCGATGTCCAGCTCTTCCGCACGCAGCGCCACCGGATGGCTGATGCGGGCCGAAATGATGGCCACGTGCACGCCATGGGCCATCAGCAGCTTAAGGCCCAGGCCGTCATGCACATGGAACACCTTGGTTTCGTGGCCGTCCTCGGCGTACCACAGGCGGCCGTCGGTCAGGGTGCCGTCCACGTCAAACACGACGAGGCGGATCTTGGCGGCACGGGCGAGCACGTCAGCGGGGAGGTCAGCCAGATACATGGGAGCCGTCGGCAAAAGGGAAGGGCGCCACCGTCAAACGCCGCGCGGCGCAGTCGGTGGACGCAATAAGAGATAGCAGCCGAGCCTTTCGATCAGACCACACGGGCGCGGAGCAGATCGTGAATGTTAAGCGCTCCCACCACCTGCTGCTGGTCGTTAACCACCAGCAGCGCATGAATCTGGTGCTTTTCCATCAACTGGGCGGCTTCGATGGCCAGCTTGTCCGCGCCGATGGTCTTGGGGCCGCGCGTCATCAGTTCGGCCACGGTGGCGCCGCGCAGGTCCAGGTCGTCGTCGTCCAGCGCGCGGCGAAGGTCGCCGTCGGTGAACACCCCGAGCAGACGATGGTCGGCATCGACCACGGCGGTCATGCCCAGGTGCTTGCGCGTCATTTCCATCAGCGCCGTGGTGAGCGAGGCATTCGGCGGCACGGCCGGGATGCCTTCGCCGGTGTGCATCACGTCGCTGATGTGCAGCAACAAGCGACGGCCCAGGCTGCCGGCCGGATGCGAGCGCGCGAAATCTTCCGATGTGAAGCCGCGCGCCTCCAGCAAGGCAATGGCCAGCGCGTCGCCCATCACCAGCGCGGCGGTGGTGCTGGCGGTGGGCGCCAGGCCCAGCGGGCAGGCCTCGGCGGCAATACTGGCGTCCAAGTGCACGTTGGCCTGGTCAGCCAGCGAGGAATGGGCGTTGCCGGTGATGGCGATCAACGGAATGCCCTGGCGCTTGATCACCGGCAGGATGAACAGCACCTCGTCGGTTTCGCCCGAGTTGGACAGGGCGAGCACGATGTCCTGCGGCAGGATCATGCCCAGGTCGCCATGGCTGGCCTCGCCCGGATGCACGAAGAAAGCCGGCGTGCCGGTGGAAGCCAGCGTGGCGGCGATCTTGCGGGCCACATGGCCCGACTTGCCCATGCCGGTGACGACCACGCGGCCGGCGCAGCCCATGATCAGCCGGCAGGCTTCCACGAACTCGGGTCCGATGCGCGGTTCAAGGGCACGGATGGTGGCCGCCTCGGTGGCGATCACGGTGCGCGCGCTCTGCACGATGGCGTCGGCGTTGATCGCGTGCGGGTTGGCTGTGGCGACGTGGGCGTTCATGCGTCCTCGAAAGTCTGCCGGATTTCCGTCATAACCCTGAATGGGTGGCTGGTAGAGGAAAATTCCGCTGAATCATTATGTTGTTGGCGGTCAACGGCCCAACGGGGGAGGGCGTCGACCTCACGTGTCGTTTCTGCGACAGAGGTTTTCCATTAACATGGCATATTCGCATTTTAACGTCATAGTCGCTGCCATTGGGTTCGGTTCCTCACCGGATCGGCGGCGCTGACCCAACTTAGCAAGTGGAAAAACCATGGACGCTGCCACCATCCAGGCAATGATCGAACAAGGCCTGCCCGGTGCTCAGGCTTCCGTCAGTGGCGATGACGGCGTGCACTTCGAAGCCCAAGTGGTGGCGGAACAGTTCGCCGGCAAGCTGCCGTTGGCGCGGCACCGCCTGGTTTACGCCACGCTTGGCGATCTCATGGGCGGTGCGATCCACGCGCTGGCCCTGAAGACGCTGACCCCCGCGGAAGTTGCTGCGCGCCGTTGAGGCCGCGCCGCACTCCCAAGCAAACCCTTCGCAAGGACTTTTGATGGCCAAGATCCTGATCAGTGGCGGCGAGCCGCTCCACGGTGAGGTGGGTATTTCGGGCGCCAAGAACGCCGTACTCCCGATCCTCGCTTCCTGCCTGCTGGCCGACGAGCCGGTGGCGATCAGCAACGTGCCCCACCTGCACGATGTCACCACCTTCATCGAGCTGCTGGGCCAGATGGGCACGCAGCTGGTGCTGGACGACCGCATGAAGATGCACGTCGACCCGCGCACCACCGACCGCCACTTCGCCCCGTACGACCTGGTGCGCACCATGCGTGCGTCCATCCTGGTGCTGGGCCCGCTGGTGGCTCGCTTCGGCGAGGCCGAAGTGTCGTTGCCAGGCGGCTGTGCCATCGGCTCGCGTCCGGTCGACCAGCACATCCGCGGCCTGCAGGCGCTGGGCGCCGAGGTGGTCGTGGAGAACGGCTACATCAAGGCCAGGGCCAAGCGCCTGAAGGGCGCGCGCATCTCGATGGACATGGTCACCGTGACCGGCACCGAGAACATCATGATGGCCGCCGCGCTTGCGCAGGGCACCACCATCATCGAGAACGCCGCGCAGGAACCGGAAGTGGTCGACCTGGCGCACTGCCTGATCGCCATGGGTGCGCAGATCGAAGGCGCCGGCACCTCCACGCTCACCATCCACGGCGTGGAGCGCCTGCACGGCGCCGAATACGAAGTGCTGCCCGACCGCATCGAAACCGGCACCTTCCTGGTGGGCGCCGCGATGACCGGCGGCAAGGTGCGCGCACGCAACGCGCGTGCCGACACGCTCGATGCCGTGCTCGCCAAGCTGGAAGAAGCCGGCGCGCACATTTCCACCGGCGCCGACTGGATCGAGCTGGACATGCGTGGCCGCCGCCCCAAGGCGGTGAACATCACCACGGCACCGTACCCGGCATTCCCCACCGACATGCAGGCGCAGTTCACCGCGCTCAACTGCGTGGCCGAAGGCGTGGGCGTGATCACCGAGACGGTGTTCGAAAACCGCTTCATGCACGCACTGGAACTGCAGCGCCTCGGCGCTGACATCCGCCTGGAAGGCAACACCGCCATCATCAAGGGCGTGGAAAAAATGAGCGGCGCGCCCATCATGGCCACCGACCTTCGCGCCTCCGCCTGCCTTGTGCTCGCCGGCCTGGTGGCCGAAGGCGACACCACGGTGGATCGCGTGTATCACATCGATCGCGGCTACGAGAACATCGAGGAAAAACTCGGCGTGCTCGGCGCGAAGATTCGTCGACTGCCGTCCTGACGCGATGCTCGATGCGTGATGCGAAAAAGGCCGCTGATGCGGCCTTTTTCTTTGGGTTCGTGGGCAGCTTTATTGGCGGGTGCGCGTGGCGCCATCCGTATTGGGAGGACGTGTCCGCCTCGCAGCCACAAAGGCCCTTTCAACCGGCGGCTTCACGCGTTGGCGATAGCGAGACGTGTTCCATATCGAATGATCCGCTTCCGAATCGAGACGGATCTTGACCAGGCAGACGGGAGGGCAGGGCCAAACTTCCGCAGGAGTCAAGCGATGACCAAGACATTCAAGTTAGGTGACCACGTCCGCTGGAATTCCGAAGCCGGCTGGGTGAGCGGAACGATCATTGCCGTTCACTCGCGGGATTTCGACTTCAAGGGTTATACGCATCACGCGTCGGAAGACGACCCGCAGTACGAGATCAAGAGCGACAAGACCGATCACATCGCTGCCCACAAAGGTGCCGCGCTTCACCGGTGTCGCGCCGACGACGTGCCGTGACACTTCCGTTCTTCACCATCGGCCATTCAAACCGCAGCCTCGACGAATTCATCGCGTTGTTGGGCGATGCCGGCGTCGAACGTGTGGTGGACGTCCGCGCCTTTCCGAGATCGCGGACCAACCCGCAGTTCAACGAATCGACGTTGCCCGACGCACTCTCGGCCTTCGGTCTCTCCTACGAACACCTGGCGGCGCTCGGCGGCCGACGCAGCAAGGCGACTCCCGTTCCAGCCGAGATCAACGGGTTCTGGACCAACCAGAGCTTTCACAATTACGCGGATTACGCGCTTTCAGAAAATTTCCGCACCGGCCTCGAGCACCTGATCGCCGAAGGTCGCAAGCGCCGCTGCGCCATCATGTGCTCAGAGGCTGTCTGGTGGCGATGCCATCGACGCATCATTGCCGATTACCTGATCGCCAGAGATCAGCCCGTGTTTCATATTCTCGGGAAGGGCCACGTGGATGCGGCACGACTGACCGAGGGCGCCGAGATTCAAGCCGAGGGAAGGGTCATCTACCCGACTGATGGACCGCCGACCAGCAGACTTTTTCCTTAGCTGAAAAGTCGGTCCCGGCTTCCGTTTTCGGAGGCGACTCAATAGAGTTGACCAAGGGTGTTAAAGCCCTATGCTGCTGCCCGGGTGGCGAGTATCCAACTGCAGATGGATACCCCACGGCGACGACTGGCCGTTGCTCTGCTCCTGTTCGATCTCCAGCACACCTTGGGGATTCTGGCTCTGCGAAACGATACGGATGCGCTGCTTGCACGATTCCAGCACGCTGACCTGGGACCCCTGATTGCCGGTGTCAGTATTTTCCGCGTAAGTGAGAGCAACGACTTCGCGACCGCTGGCACAAAGGGCATCACCTTTTTGCGCAAGCGAATGACTTTCTACTCGCAACATGAGGTCAGTGCGCGAAGAGGTGATTTCCTGGCCCATGAGCGTCACGTCTTCGATGCGGGTTGCCCGATCATCAAACAATTGCTGGAGGGTGAAGGTTCGCGTCTCGCCACCCACATCGAAAACAAGCGCGTCGCCCTTCGGATTGATCTTGAGATGTATGTCCGCTGCCGGCGCACTCGGCGCCGTGCTAACGGGAGGCGCAGGCGTGGCGGCGGAGGCCGGTGCATTTTCGCTACCGCCACAACCGGTGAGCGTTGCCAAAAGGACAACGCCGACGACGAACTGTTTCAGCCACACATGCATGATGATCTTCCTTGACGCGGCAGGGTCGCTCTTCATCGGGGGCGACAGTTTGATCGAATCGTGGCGACCACGATGTCCGTCGGCAGCTTCTTCATCTGCCTGAAAAAATCCACTCTTACGGGGCTTTACATGCGTTGCACCCGCGCGAACTCCGCTTGCGAAAACGCGCTTAATCCACGAGCGGACGATAGGCGCGAACCACGGGCTTGGCCTTCTCCAAATCGTAGCGCGCCTGAAGTGCCAGCCAGTAAAAGGCGGTGGTGTTGAAGGCAAAGGCGAGGCGGATGGCGATCTTGGGCGTGATGGGGTGGGTGTCGGCGATGAAGGCTTTGATGTGGGTGGCGGGTATGCCGGTGCGGCGGGCGAGTCGCGCGGGGTTGAGGGCGTTGGGGATCAGGTAGGCGTGCAGCAGGATGTCGCCGGGGGCTCGCAGCGGCTGCGAGGGGTCCACGTCCGAATGCGGGGTGAGCTGGATCAGTTCCATGGTTTTTCCCTGTGAGGCACGGCCGCGCGGCGGATAGGCGCTTACAGCGCTCCGTGTCAGTGAATGCTTGGCAGCGTCGTCGGTGATCGCCCGAATGCGGCGCATCGCCCTGCTGGCCGATGCGCCGCTACGGCGATCATCGGAGGCGTGAGGTGGTCACTCGCGGTTCGTCACCGAGCAGGCGGGCGTATCGCTGAAGGCAGCAGATGGCCGCCCCCAGACTGGCCGTGACGGCCACGGCAAGCGGCCATGGCAGCGGCCTGCCGGGGAATCCCCGTGCTTGCGCGTCCCTGCACTGCTCGCTATCGACAAGCAAGCGCGTGAGGGTGAGCACTGCTAGAGCAATGTCACCGCGTGTGCGTCGCGTGCTTAAACGCAGGGTTTCGGGCCACACCGCGCGTGTGCGCGCTGCGTCGCCAAGTGGCGGAGTGAAGGTGTCGTCAGGGGGAACGGACGAGCGAATGCGTACCGTATGATCGTGGGTAGCCATGATCAACTCCATGAAGTTGGTGATGGTTAGCGGGTCGTGGGTGTTCTCAGCACTCACGGCCCGCGCTTCATGACCTAGTGGCCATGGTCACCCGCGAAGCCCATCAGAGAGACAGCGCGAGTGACAAACCGACCCTAACGAGCAGGGTTGGGATCGTCTGTCAGGGATCGGTGAGAAGGCTGTCCACCTGCGCAAGGTGGCGCGTGACGGCGCGCGGCCGACCGAATGTCAGCACCAATCCCCTAGATGGCGTGACGGCAGCGCGTACGCTCATATCCGTTGTCAATTCTTCAAAGCAAGGGTGTGAGACCGGGCCGGGTTCACTTTCCACCGCGATTCGCCGGTACTGGACAGCGAGTAGACTGTTCGCGTAGTTGCCGCGCAGGGTGAACAGAGCCTACCCAGTTTCCCCAAGTAGCCGCTGGCAGATTTGCAGCAGAGCATGAAGGTCATCGGTTGCCGCGTGTGCCTCATACAGCGCTTCGCAAAAGGCATCCAGTGACTTAGATTCGAGGGCGTACATCAGGGAGGATACTGCTCGTGCCTTGGAAAACCACTCCAAACCATCCGACGAATCGGCGCCATCGCCATCTTCGGATTGGGCGATGAAGTATTTCTCGTCGAGCATCTCCACGTCGTGTTCAAGCTGGCTTCTTGCCTCATCCGAAAGCGTGTTGCTACCGCAAAGGAGTTGGCTAAGTCGCTCCTTGCCCAAGTACGAATCGGCATCAGTCTTCTCACATGCCCAGCCTGCAACGCGACGAGCCATCGCTCCGCGCTTTTCAGGGTCGAGATCTTTTCCTAGCTCAATTAGATTCGGCGCTAGGGCATGCAACCGACTATTCATTTCAGCTCACTCCAGTCGGTTGCAGTTGGTCGCGCGTCGGCCGGCAGTTTTTCCTCTTACTTGAAAAGCTCGCTCTGTCCTCTGCTTTCGGCACTTTTTGGATCTTAAGATCAAGGCTTAGGTAAAGCGAAGATCCATACGCTATTTGATACCTCTTTTGCGGCGAATCGTTTACGTCTACCGTTGAAAGAGCTTTCCCATATGGGGAGAGCTAGTTCTTCATTCCTATGGTCGATAGCGGTTGCTGGTTCTCCGTTGACCGGCTCCCAACTTTTTGACCAGACGTCTTCTTGTTCGAAGTAGCGAGCTAATTGGGTGTCTCCAGCGATAATCCAACTCATGATTGCAAGACCTTTGGAATGTTCGACAGATCGATGCGTGGCTGAGGGCATGGCCGCTCCTCATGGGGCGCATCGTTTGACGGGACCATGGTTGCCATGGTGTCCGTCGGCAGTTTTTTCATTAATCCAAATTCGCCTGAAAGCGCCTGTAGCTCAGCACCGCAGCCACGTCCAGCATTCCCAGCCAGCGCGGGGCGGTTGGCCACATCGGCTCGGTGTCCAAGCCCAAGGCCAGCAGGATGTCGCGGTGCATGCAGCGCACGTCTTGCCAGTCGAACGCATCACTGCTGAGCGACAGTTGGCGCCATCGACTTGTCCGAATGAGCAGTGACACCGTGCCCTTGTATTGGACGAGCCCTAGCTGCGCGATGTCCTCCAATACGATGACCCGTCGGCCCACGAGCCAAGTGCGTACGAGTGTTCGGTCATCAATAACAATACGGACCGTGGCCAAATACGCCAGGCTGATGATGGCGGCCAGGGCGCCTAAAGCGACGACGCCAGCCAGCAGCGGATGGTGGTTGCCCAACCCCTGCCACGCCATCCATAGAGCCCCGCCACCGCAGACCAGGAGCGTCAGGGCGTTCAGCAGGCGCGTCTGGGAGCCCGGGCTGTAGTGTTTGCCCCCAGCGCCAGGGGCGGCGAGGGAACCCTCGACATCTCCGGAAGAAAATGCCCGCCTTCCTTTCATCGCTTCCACAAATTCGTCGGGTGTTTTCAAGCTCAACTCCTTCCCGGGATGATCCGCACCAAAACAGGGGCAGGTGCACTCTCCTAGTCCACGTATTCTTTACGCAACCGGCCAATCTTCGCTGGGCCAATACGGCGCGCAAGCTAAGTTTCGACAGCAATCGGTAAGCACTCCGTGTCAAGTGCGTGCTGGCGTTAGCAATGCATCATCCATGAATGTTCAAGAGTGCTAGCTTCGCAGCAAGCTCATCCGCCATTTCCCGGCCGGGAAAGCCGCGAACATCTGCGATGTAGTGGATGCTTCCTTCGGCGATGACCTTGTCGTCTTTCACTGCCTGAAGGCGCCAACTCACATCACCATTCGCATTGGCTGATTCGCCGCTGAAAGACGTCATGGCGGGAAACAGTATGAGCCTGTGACTGATCATCAATCGATCTTCGGTGGACTTGTTCGCCGCAATGATTTCGTTCTCAGGGACGACTTTTGAGCTCAGCGCCGTTGAAACGATCGGTCCGCCTGCATACCGATGCTCCTCAATGACGTTGATAGGCAAGTGGTTCCTTAAGGCGGTGTCCTGCGCGCTCTCCGAAGTGACGTCGAACTGGTGAGCGCGAAGGCTGTTCGCAAGTTGGTCGTTGAAGGCCAAGAGGTCTCTGTTGAGTCGTTTCATGCCCAAGGGGTTCATCGAGAGAAAGGAATAAATGTAAAGTTTCGTCACTTGAACCTGGTTTCCGTTGTCTCTTCTGCTTCCCGAGATATGTACCCGGTCACATGAAGTAAGAAGGAAAACGGACACGATCAGCAGCGCTAGACAATTGAACTTTCTTGCCACAATTCAAACTCCTTTTTTGTCTAATGACTTAAGAGGCATTGGATTTCTTCCAAAAAAACCTTGTTTTCCGAAGAACCTAGCTCTACACCAAGAGCGCCGCTGGTTTTCGCGGTGCTCCGAATAAAAGGTGTTGGGCACATTTCTGCAAAACAGGTCTTGGAGTGCACTTTATAGAGGTCCTCTCTGGAGCACCCCTTTTTCCCTGTCTTGATCGCCAAAAAAAACGATCAATGCCTGCATGTCGCAATGCTCAGGTTGGAATAGTTCATGATCACATCTACGTGCTCCATTCCTTTTGATACAGTGAGCGACGCATCATCTAGGCAGTAGCTGCTGCCACTATCGTTTTGTGACCACCCTTGCTGCTGTAGTATCTCAGCGAGGTCGCTTCCGGCCGTCCTATCCCAGTCGGATCGGAAGAATCGTAATTCCATGTAAGCCTGTCCAGCTTTTGAGCTTTGATAAGCCATTACATATGGGTCGTCACGCTCCTTAAATCCCTGGGCCACCTTGGACATGTGACCAAAGCGGCGGCCGTCATCGCGTGATGACTCGCGAAAGCCCCGACTCAAGCCGCCAGTGAAAATTCCCAAGCCCCAGGTAAGGACGATCGAACCCAGTATCAGCGTCACCATGACCCGTCTGAAGCCTTCTCGCGTGGACAAGTAGTCGATCAGCCTTAATTTGCTGGTGGTATTCTGCAAAACACTTTCCTCATGGAACGACGCGGGCCACCCGTCCAGTTTTCGACGGCGTCATTAACAGATGCACGTGGTTGGTCATGAATACGTAGGCGTGTATTCGGCAGCCCTCTCGAATGCTGATCTCTCGCAGTTCATGCCAGTAGCGCAAGTAATCTTCAGCAGCGAAGAAGCACGGTTGGCGATCGTTGCCCCGTTGCACGACGTGCTGGGGAATGTTCGCCAGGTCGATACGTGGCTGACGGAGCATGGCCGCTCCTCATGGGGAGCGGATAGTTTGATGGGCCCATGGCTGGCACGGTGCCCGCCGGAAGCTTTTTCACTTGCCCGAAAAGTCTACTCTGACCCCCGTTTTGGCTTTGCCTGGTTTGGACCCGCCGTTTTCTCAGCTCATGATGTCCTCTGAAACGTTCCCGGTTCGCGCAAATTCCTTAAATACATGGCGTACCAACTCCAGATCTCGTGTTCTTGCCCGAGAGGGGTAGTAATCGCCCCAGTGGATAGCGAGACCTGGCTCGAACTCTTTGTTGTCAATGGTCCTCACCCGAACGTCTCCATTCGGCTCGTATTGACCAAGCAAGAGAAGATAAAGCCACTTGCCGTTCTTAAGAAGGACTCCTTCTTTCTCTGCATATAGGGTCAGTCTATACGGACCCAGGGCGGGCTCCGGTTGATGACTTATCTCAAGTATTCCCTCATAAGTTGCATAGAGGGAAATGATTTCATCAACCTGTGACTCCGTAGGTTCATCAATAATAGGCAAGTAACGCCGTCCAGAATCATCTATCACCGATCCGCCAAGTCGAACGGTCATTGTTTTACTCCCAATGTCCTCATTCCAAGTGTCCAATAACAAGTTCGAGCTAACCTACTTTTTGCGTCGACGGCTGATCATGAATACTTAGGCGTGTATTCGGCAGTCCTCTCGAATGCTGATCTCTCGCAGTTCATGCCAGTAACGCAGGTAATCTTCAGCAGCGAAGAAGCACGGTTGACGATTATTGCCCCTTTGCACGATGTACTGGGGAATGTTCGCCAGATCGATGCGCGGCTGACGGGGCATAGCCGCTCCTCATGGGGAGCAGATAGTTTGATGGGTCCATGGCTACCACGGTGCCCGCCGGAAGCTTGTTCACTTACCCGAAAAGTCCACTCTGACCCCTGTTTTGTTTTGCTCAACTTAGCCTGAGGGTGTCCAGATCGTGGCGGAATAGACTTGCTTCTTCCTGCGGTAAACCAACCAGAAGATTATCTAGGTGGAACTCGGCAAGTTGATCGGAAATTTGTTCACGCAAGTAGGCCTCCGCGTTAGGGTGCCATCCGCCTGATAGTACTAGCTGCACAACACACAGCATCAAATTTTCGAGAGGTAGCTCAAACGCGTTTTCAAATTCGTAGGTTATACCACCTAAAATCTCTTCTTGTGAGCGGCGCCCGACCAATCCACGGTCTCTACAAAAATCGAAGTATGCATCGAGGACTCGACCCTTGATCGTCTCATAGGGCACTCGTTCTTTACGCGACGTCATATCAAGGCCCCCTTTTGTTTCCGGTTTGACTCCGTTTTGGTTCGCTATATTTCCGATTTAATAGGAATTAATGGTGTATCAGACCAACGGACGCCATGCTCGATGAACCGCTGCTCTAGTTCGTCGACAAATGCAACACTCAATTCCTGCCCTAAGCCTCGAAGGTTATGGCGCCCAATGAAATCCTTGGCTGAATCTGTTAAGCAGAAATCCCATATCACCCAGGAGCTATATTGTTCAAAATAATTAGCTTCCTTCGAGAAGGGGTTGCTTTGCGCAAGTCGAAGCATATAGGCCAAGTAATCCTCCTGAGTCAGTGGTGGGGATCCCTCTGTTACGGAGGGCGACCACAGTAGATCGCTTCTGATGAATCGATATAGCGTGTCGATTGCGGTTTGCCAGCGAGCGCTGTCACCATCATCGAGGCTAGTCAATCCGCTGGTGAAAGCGTCTGCGCAGTAGCAGTCGTATGTGAGGACACGCAACTTGTTTTGCATGCCTTGAGCTAAAGACTTGGGCAATTTCATGGTGTACCTGCGAGCTACAATTTAAGTTTTTATCGCCCGCCAGTGATGATCGCATTTCCCGTTGATTTGTAATTGACGTTCACTGTCGTAAATGGTGTCCGGAAATTGTGTCGGGAACAATTTATCGAAGATTTATAGTGACGAGCGGAAACTGTCCATTGCGACCTTTTCCGGGCGGCATCAAAATCGTATTTCCTTTCCCCACAAGAAACGGCCTTCGTGGTAATCCAGCTCGAAGTAGAAATCGCCAGCGTATTCGATCCAGGCGGTCACTCCGAATTGGCCGTCATCGTGGGTCCCAGTGTTGCGGAACCACATCTTGGTTTCAGCAGGCACCTCAAGCCCCGTCAATTCCCAAGGTACTCGTAGGCGGCATCGTAGTAGGCCGTACGTGTCCAGAATCCGACAGTTATCGGGCTGAAAGCCTTTATCGAAGCAAATAAATCCACTTCCGTCTGGCAGCTCATGCCAGGTAACCTGACTGATGTCGACAGGCACACAGATATGGTCTCCACCTACGTTCCAAGAGTAGTGCGTTGTAATACCGAACTCGCCGGGGCCCTCGTTTTCGCGAACCCAGCGCAACCAATCTCTTTTCAGGACTGCATGGCCCTGGGCGTCGTGCATCCTGAAGTCAGATACCTTTGCAGTCATTTACGCAGCTCCTTTCCGCCGGCAAACTTGGTTACGTCGACGCGCTGGCCGAAAGCCGGGTCAGAATGCACCTTATAAAAGTTGATCGATTTTTACTTTCTCAACAAAAAATTTGTGGAGTTCTTCCTGATCTCGATCCAGGATTCCATCATAGTGAGCGGGATTGCTGACTAGCTCGTCGTAGCCGATCAGCGCGGTGATGCCGTACTGTAAAAAAAGCGGCTCGTAGCCAGCCTGTTGCTCCGTCAGGCAAAGCCGCCAAGGCGGTATAGCAGGGTCTATGACCTGGAATAGCAATGCGGGCTTCCAACTTGGGCCGTGTATCCAGTGAGGGTCGTGGGCAACTGGATAGACAAGATAATCAACCCCGCTGGGTCGGAATTTTAAGCCATAGACACCATACTTCTCGCCTACCTTTAAGGGCAAAAAGCTGGTTTCCTTGCCTTCACCCAAACGACGGGCATGTTTCGGAAGATATGATCCGGTATTCGCATTACAAAGGACTTGCATAGACCCTCACTTGAACTTGAAGTCATCTACTGCACCCGTTTGGACGTTGCGAACGTAGTGGATCTCGACGCCGTTGACTGTTTGCTCCATCTTGACCCAGCCATCCGAAGCCGGCCAGCGAGGATCATTCATTGTAATACGGTCAATTATTTGGCCTTGGAAAACGGGGTCAGGTTCACTTCTGTGCCGGCGGTCTGTGCGCTGGCCTAGTCCCGGCAAATCGCTGAGTTTTCGCTTCAACCATGGCCTTGAAAGCATCGCATCCTAATGCGCGTTGCTGTTGAAGATAGCTGCGTAAGCCAGCGAGCTCATCTTCGGATACGACTTCTTCCAAGAGACGCTGATACGCAAGGCCGCGCTCGAACACGTTTATTCCGAGCGCTTGAAAAGCTGAGTGGTCCGTTAGCAATGAGTTGCTTCGGTGTCCAGCATGGGCGGCCGCGCTGGACCACTCGAACTGGAGCGCATCGTCGGTCATGCGGGCGCGCACAGGGTTGAGGTCGATATAGCGGTAGCAGCGGAGCACGTACGATTCGCTATCGACCAAGCAAGACTTATAGCGGCCTTCCCACAACGTGCCAGTCCGCCGGTGAAGGGCATTGAACGCGCCCACGTATTGGCGGCCCAGCTTCTGCATCAGTCGCGAAATGGCGCCCACCTCTGGCGGTGTAACCAATAAATGCACGTGATTGCTCATCAGGACGTACGCATGTAGTGCGCACCCGTTGTGCAGCAACGCTTCGTGCAGCAGCTGAAGATATCGCTGGCGATCTTCATCATGGAGAAAGCAGGGAAGGCGATTGTTTCCTCGTTGCACGATGTGCTGAGGAACGTTGGGCAGATCGAGTCGAGGTAGGCGGGCCATGGACGGAATATCTCGCCGTACGGCGGTGCAGAATAGCTACCGTCGTCGGTGGCCTGTGTCAGAGGCCTGCCTTCGAGGCGGTAGGAAGTGAACCTGACCCCGTTCTTTGACCCCGTTCTTTCCCGTTCTTTCGCCTATTTAGAGGACAAAGGATCTTTTCGTCGATATCTTTCTATCTCTTCCTCTCGTTCGGCGGAATTCTTCTCATCACTAAAAATTTCAACCAATTCACTCGCGCCCATGTCTGGCAATATGCCACTTAGACTTTCATAGACGTCAAGTTCTATGGCATTCCACTCGAATAATGCTGCTAGGTATCCGTGCCACAGAAGAGCGACTTCCTTTGTTCTTCCTCGCCATTCAATTTGGCGGTTTATTCTGTTTCGTAGTTCTTCCTCGGTGGGCCGCCCACAGAAGTTCGGATTCATTATGGTTTCCTTGGCGCATATATTGTGCCATCTGACGTGATTATCGTAATACTTTGAATTTTTTGCCCGGTTTTGCTGTCGGCTCCGTATGCTCGGTCAATTCCGCGCTGAGCAATATCTTCCGTCATTCCAGGTTGGTTTCGCGCATCAATGACGATGTTGCCAGATTGGCCACGTGCGTCCATAGCTGTACTCGAAATCGCCTTGGACAAGCCATCGGAAGTCTGGTTGGACACATCCGTCATGGTCTTTAGTTCGTACGGTTGGCCGTTGATAAGGAAATCGGCCGTGCGCCCGGTGCTCCTCGGGATGACTTCCACCGTTTGCCCGCCGGCCACCATTTCGTTGATGAAACTCTGTTCCGCTGGAGTGAGTCCTTCAATCGACCCAACGAGCTTACCCTGACTGGCCGCACTCGCTGTCGCACCCTGTCCGGGAATCGCCCCATAGATAGACGCTCCTCCCGCCTCGGCATCAGCGCTTGCAGATGCTATTGGCGCATAGACCTTTACCGGCGAAAGCGTCGGAACTCCAGTTGCCACTACGCCCAATGACATGCCGCCCGCTGCACCAGCCGCGCCATAAAGCAGTTCCGCGGCTTGCGGAGAGATGCCAAACGCTTGCTGGATTGCATAGCCGCCGATGGTTTGCGTCGGTGTGCCGTTCCATGAGGTGAGCACCCCTGAGCGCCCCTGATCCACACCCCAGACGGCCAAGGCAGTGCCGCCGGCTGCGACGCCGCATCCGGCGCCAATGGATTCAGGGCACGCGGCCAGACCGCCAGCCGCCAGCACGGTGCCTGTGACCGCCGCTGCCGCACCGCCTACCGCTTGCAACACACCTCCCGCACGCGTAATGGGGTGACCGTATGTGTTGTTGAACAGAGCAACGCTGTCCAACCCAACATCTACTTTGTCGTAATCGAACAGCCCTTCGGTTACGGGCATAGCTTTGCCATCAATGGTGACACCCATTCGGGTATAGGTCTGCTGACTGAGTAATGCCCGGTCGTCCGCGTACTGCGGCTGATTTCCGAGCGCCTCGAGCTGGCTGTAGTACGCATACTCCGGACTATCTTTGGCGTACTCCGCCGAGCAGTGAACGAGTGCGCAGGCGGCTGCACTCAGTTCGGCTTCCTTTTGGGGATCGCCGCCGGCCAACTGTTTGATACGGTCCTTTTCGGTCTCGTGCAGCTGGCGGTTGAATTGCTCGCCCTGCAACGCCGTCGCCGCACCCGCACCACCACCGACTGCACCACCAATCGCCGCACTAGCCAGATTCATCAACATATTTCGTTGCGCTGGATCCGTGATGTGCTGGTCATCCAGGTATTGCTGCATTCTTGCGCTGGCCGCCTCACTTACGGTCGCGCCCATCGCGCCACCCAACGCATCGCCACCACCCAGTGCAGCCGTCGCGGCACCGACCAAGCCGTGCAGGATGACCTTGTTGGTACCGCCGTCACTCCACGATTGTTTCTCTTGCTCGGTCGTGGCGTGGTTGGCCATGTAACTGGCGACATCGCCCACAGCCGTCATCCCTACCTGGCCAGCCAGCATGCCGGCCTGCTGGTTGTCCTGCACCTTCTGCGCATCAAAGATCGTCTTGATCGCTTGATTGTCCAGGGTGGGATTGCGATTCAAGCCACTCAGATCGGTGTCGCCGCCGCGAGTGATGATGGTGCCGTTGGCGATGCCGGCGTGGGTGGTGCTGCTTTCGTTGTCGTTTTGGGGGATACCGATGCCACCGTTGATACCGCCGCCCGATGTGCCCATGCCGCCGCCAATGCTGATGCTTTCGCTGCTATAGCTGGCTTTGTTCTGGATATCGCTAAACGTGAGCGAGCCCGTGTCCAGCAGGTTCTTCGACGCATCGGCCGTGCTGGCGATCACGCCGCCCTTCAGGTCGGTGTTGCCATTGACGTGAATGTCGAAGCCACCGCTGCCCGCGCCGATGCCGCTGATGTCGTTGACGCTGGCGTAGTTGCTCTTGGCTTGGCTGGCTGCCAGCGAGCCACTGACACCCACGCCACCGGTGCTCCAGCCGTACACCAGCGTGAGGCCGGCCTGCACGCTATGGTTGGCGTAGTCGTTGGTGTCCTGCTCACTGGCGATATTGAGATTGCCGCCAATGTTGCCGAGCACCGTGTTGCCCTTGGCTTGCGCACCGATAATGTTGGTATCGCCGCCGCTGATCAAACTCAAGGTGTCGTTGGCGTTGATGGTGGTATCGGCGTGCGTGGTGCCGTTGCCGTGCCCTTGAGCCTGCCCAGCGGCGACAGTGAGATAGATGCCGGTGGTTTGACCAACGCTTACGCCCACTTCGCCGCTGCTGTTGTGGCTGTCGCTCTTGTCGGTGTGCTGTTCGGCCTGGCTGAGCAGGTTGATGTTGTTGGCGGCCGCTAGGGCGACGTTGTTGCCACTGACCTGACTGCCGATGACATTGAGGTCACCGCCCGTGGCGGCGATGGTAACGTTACCGTTGCTGTGAATGGTGCTGCCGTAGGCGGTTTCGTCGTGGGTCGTCTCGGTATTCGTCGCGCTGCTCGCACCCAGGCCGATACGCAAGGACATGCCCTGGGTATTGCCTTGTGCGGCCTGACTGACGGACTGCGCGCCCGTTTGGCCACCCAGGCCCATTGCATTGCCAGCGCCCGGCGAGAACAGCGTTTGAGCGGCCTGTGCCGCGTACAGCGCCTGCACGCGCTTGTCGGTGGTGTGGGTGGCACCTTGCGCGTCGCCGATGACGGTGTTGGCGACGGTGGCTGCGCCGCCGGTGAGGCCGAGGTGGATGCCTGCGCTGCTTTGCTTCTGGGTGTGCGTGATGTCGGTAGTGCCCACCGCCGCATCGATGGTGACGTTCTTGCCGACGATGGCGGTGCCGGTCTGGCTGAGTACGTCGCTGCCGGTGATATGCACGTTGTTGCCGGCACTCATCGTCACGCTTCCATCGACGCTGCCGACCAGGCTACCGGTATAGCTGGTGTCGTTGACGGTGGTGGTGCTCTTACTACTTTGCTTGCCCGCCATCACACTCAGGCCACCACCATTCATCACGCCGGTGTGGCTTTTGCCGGTGCTGTCGGTTTCGGTGTAGGTGTTTTGGCCCGCGTTGAGGGTGAGGTTGTTGCCGGCTGCTATCACCACGTCGTGGGTGCCCACCACTTGCGCGTTGGTGCCGGTGAAGTCGTGGCCGGCGGCAACCGTGACGCTGTCGCCGGAGAGCAGGGTGCCGACGCTGGTGGATTGCGACAGGCTCTGGCTGCTGTTGCTGCTGCGCTTGTCCGGGTCGACGTTACCGAAGCGCGGGTCGAGCACGTTGGTGTTGAAGGTGCGCGACGTGGTTTTGCTGACGTCGTGCTCTTCGCTGTGCACGTCATGGGCGTCGGTAAGGTTGACGTCGTGACCGGCCGCGACATAAATCGCGCCTTGAGCCTGCACCTGGGCCGCTTGCGCAGTGAGGTCGTGGCCGGCGGTCAGCGCCACGTTGTTGCCGCTGATGGCGGTGCCTACGGCGTAGGTATCACTGACGCTGTCGTGGGTACGCGTGGTGCTGTGCGTGTTCCAGTTGCCGCTGGTGGTCTTGGTGTCGACGGTGCTGGTGTGGGTTTCGCTGCCGGCGTTGAGCGTGAGGTCGTTGCCTGCGCCCAAGGCCACGTTGCCGTTGGCGCTGTTGAGCGTGGCGGCGGTGGCGGTGAGGTCGTGGCCGGCGGTGGCGGCCACACCGTTGCTGCCGCTGAGCGTGGTGCCGCGCACGGTCTCGTCGTACGTCGCCGTGTTGGTCACCGTGTGGCCCGACGCGGTCTTGCTGGTCACGCTTTGACTATCCGTCACCGCGTTCAGCGTGATGTCGTGGCCGGCAGCCACGCCCAGCTGATTGCCTGCTTTGAGCTGTGCACCCTGGCTCACCAGATCGTTGCCCACCGCCACCGCAAGGTTGCCGCCTGCGCTGATGCTGGTGACGCTATGGGTGAGGTTTTCCTGCACGGTCTGGCCGCTTTGCGTGCGCGTGGTGCGGCCGGTGGCGTCGAGGGTGAGGTTGTTGCCGGCGATCAGGGATGCATCGCCGACGGCGGTGATGGTGGATGCCGTGGCGGTAAGGTCGCGGCCGGCAACCATGGCGAGGTTGCCGCCGGATTGGACGGGTGCCGCGCCGATGGTCAGATCGCGGCCGGCGACCAACGCCATGTTGCCGGTGGAAGTGACCGAGCCCGTGTTGATCAGGTCACGCCCCGCCTGCACGCTGACGGCACCACCGCTGATCGTGCCCGCGTTGATGGTGTCGCTGCGCGTGGCGATGGCGAGCTGCTGGCCGCCGTTGAGCGCGCCCTGGTTGATCAGCGTATCGGCACTGATGGATGTGCTCTGCGTGCCGGTGATGGTGCCGTCGTTGCGCACGGTGCCCGACGACTGGATGTTCACGTCGTTGCCGGCGATCAACGCGCCATTGCTTTGCAGCGCATCGGTGGTGGCCTTGGAGAGATACACCACCGGCACCAGCACATGCTGGCCATCGACCACTTGATCGACCAGCCACACGATGTCCGAGGACAGCGACGCAATCTGCGCGCTGGTGAGCGGGGCGCCCAGTTGCAGGCCGAGCTGCGAGGCTTGCTCGGCGGCGTCGTTCATCAGGGCGGTGTACTGCGACAGACCATCGCCACCGTTGAGCGTCTTGCGACCGGTGAGCTGCAGAATCTGGTCCATCACCAGGCTTTGTTCGTAGTAACCATCGCCCAGGCGCTTCTGGGTGCTGTCCGGCGAATCGCCCAGCGCGCGCAGCAGATAATCGGAACTGGTGACCGGGCCATTGGCGAAGCGCGGGGCGGTGGTGATCAGGAACGGTGCGCTGGGATCGCCGTGTTGCGCATAGATAGCGTTGTTGGGAGCCACATAACCGGGCAGCGGAGCGTTGGCGGTGCCAACCGTTTGCGAGGTAGCGCCCGTGGCGTTGCCGCCACCGTGCACCATCTGGCCCTGCGTTGTGCCTGGGCCGGTGCCGCCATGAATGCTCTGGCCTTGGGCGCCGTCGATGGCACCCGTGGCGTCGACGGCATCACCCTGCGCACGATTGACGCCACCCGCGCCCTGCACGGCATCGGCCTGCGCACCGTTCACCGATCCGGTGCTGGCGGCTTGGGCGGTGTGCGCCTGATCCGTCGTATGGCTACCGGGGCCGGTCATGTTGCCCACGGTGATGGTTGCGCCATTGCCATTGCGACCCACCACGGTATTGGTGATGTCGCCGCCGTTGATGTTCAGGCTGCCGCCGGCGGTGATGGTGGAAGCGAGGCCGTTACCCACGGCGTACGTGATCCAGCTCGGCACGCTGCCCGGCGCGAGCACCACGCTTTGGGTGCTGCTGGTGCTGTCGTAGGTCCACCAGGCGCCCAACAGCCATGTACGCGGACTGCCGATGAGGTTTTGCGACTGCACTTGATCGGCTTGCGTGGTTTGCACCAGCCCAGTGGGCACCCAGGCGACGTTCTGCACGTTGTCGCTGCTGGCGCTGCCGCCCTGGCCATTGATGGTGAGGTTGCGTCCGGCCGCGATGGCGGAGGCACTGTTGAGTACCGAGCCTTCGAGCGTGATGTCGCCACCGGCTTGCAGGCGACTCTGTGCGCTGGCCGCGGTGATGGTGGTGACGGACAACAATGTATCGGTGCTGGTGCCCTGATAGTTGGACGGCGCACCGTTGTGGTTGCCCGACTGGAAGAACACGCAGCGCGTGCTGCCGGTCTCGTGGGCTGCGCAGTAGCTTTGCGCCTTGGCGATTTCGGCCGCGCTCACTACCTGGCTGGGATCGATATTGGGCACCTGATGGGAGGCCGTCGGGTCGTCGTACACATACATCGGCGAGGTCGAGCTCTGCGAGTTCGCCGCTTGCTCCGCCGCAGAGAGCGTGAAGGTTCCCGTTTCGATGACGCGCCGCGCGTTGGTGAACTGTTGCGCACTGAGCGACAGATTGCCGCCGGCCTCGATGTCGCCAGAGAGATTGGTGACCGATCCACTGCGCGCGCCGCTGGCGGTGCCGGCAATGATCAGGTCGCCTTGGGAGAACAGCGTGGCGTCGCGGTTGAGCAGCGAGTCGCTCACGTACAGCGCCAGGGTATTCGCCGCAGCGATCATGCCGCTTTGATAAGCGGCGTTGTCGGTTGCCGAACCAAGGTCCGCCCCGTTGGTGAGGGTGGCCGCATCGATGCGTATGGCATCGCCCGTGATGTTGCCGGTGTTGTTGACGTCGTGGGCTTGCAGCGTGAGCGTGTCGCCTTCGAGCGAGCCACCGGTTTGGTTGTTGATGCCGCCACTGGCGGTGATGTGTGCAACCGCGCTGCCATTGTCTGCGCTGGCGTTGATCACGGCACCATTGGTGTTGATGACGTTGGCGGCCGTGACATCGAGTTCGCCGGACGTTTGCAGGGTGCCCTGGTTGGTCAGTGTGCCATCCACGGTAAGGCTGAGCACGCCATCGCTTTCCAGGCGCTGGCCGGCAAGGTGGGTGTAGTCGCCGGTGATATGGGCGTCCAGCAGTTGGCTGCCATAGATGCGGCCGATGCCGTTCAAACCGCTCAGCGTGGCATGCACGTTGGTGCCATCCACTTCGCCGCCGTTGTTATTGAGCGTGGGCGTGGTGAGCCACACCGTATTGGCCTGGATATGGCCGCCGTTGGCGTTGGTGATCGCGGCGAGATTCAGCGTAGCGGTGTTGCCCGAGCCGAATTGGCCGCCGGTATTGTCGAGCGTGGCGTTGCCGTTCTGGAAGCTGAGGTTGCCGGTGGCGTAGACGGTGCCACCCGCGTTGTTGAGGGAGCCGAGTGCGTCGAGGTTGAGATCGCGTTGGGCGACGATGGTGCCACCTGCGCTGTTGTTGACGCCGCTGGTGCTGAGAACGAGATCGCCGCCGCGACTGCCGAGCGTGCCGCCGCGGTTGTCGAGCGTGCCTGCCGTGGTGACATGCAAACCCGCCGCAGCGTTGCTGTTGCTGCCAGCGAGGATTTGCCCTGCGACGTTGCTGACTGCGCCCGCGTTGAGAGTGGCCGCTCCGGTGGCATCGATGCTGCCGGCGCTGTTGTCGAGCGTGCCTTGCGCGGTGAGCGTCAACGCGCCGCTGGTTTGCAGCTGGCCACCGTTGCGGTTGAGCAGGTTACCGTTGCTGGTAAGCGTCAGGTCATGGCGGGCAAAGGTGGTGCCGCCGCTGTTGTCGATGGAGCCGGCGTGAATCGAGGCGGTACCTTCGGCGCCGATCAGGCCACCGTTGGTGTTGCTCAGCGCCTGGGTAAGGTTGACGTTGAGGGCGCCGCTGTCGCCGCGCTGGATCAACTGGCCGCCGGTATTGTCCAGCGAGGTGCCGGTGATGTTGACCGCTCCCGTGCCATCGAGCACGCCACCGGCATTGGTGACCGTACCGCCGTTGATGGTGAGCGCATCGCGCGCCTGCACCTGGCCCTGGGTGTTGTCGAGTGTCGTGGCGCCGAGCGTGACGTGTTGTCCGTACAGGCCCGTGGTCTGGGTCGGATCGCTGCCAAGGGTCTGGCGGTTGAGCAGGGTTTGCGCCTGCACGGTGAGATCGCCGGTGGCGATGATGCTGCCCGCGGTGTTGTCCAGCGTGTTACCGACGGTCGCGCTGATGGCTTGCTGCGCTTGCATGGTGCCGGCGCGATTGCTCAGTCCACCGGCGGTGATCGCAAGAGTGCCATTGCTCTGCACGCTGCCGCTATCGTTGGTGAGTTGGCCGTCCACGGTAACGGCCAGCGTCGCGTTGCTGGCTGCCTGCAGCTTGCCGTGCGTGTTGTCGAAAGTACCGGCATGTAGGGTGGTGGCGCCCGCCGTCGACAGCGTGCCGCTGGTGTTGTCGAGCAGGCCGGTGACCTGCAGATCGGACGCATCGGTGCCTGCGGCGATCAGTGTGCCGCCGCGGTTGCTCCATGCGCCGGCGGTAAGCGCGAGCGCGCCGTTACTCACGACATTGCCGGCGGTGTTGTCGAAGGTGCCGCGCGCCGTCAGCTGCAGCGGATCGCCGCTCAGCGCGATCAGGTTGCCGCCGGCCGTCGAGAGGTTGCCGGTGTCGATGCTGATGCGCTGCGCCTGGATGGTGCCCGCGCTAAGGTCGGTAGTGTCGCCGGTGACCGTGAGGGTGCCGTTGCTGACCAGCGTGCCGCCGTGACCATTCAACGTGGTGGCATGAATGGTCGTGTTGCTTTGTGCGGCGAGCAGCGACGCGGAACTGGTTCCCGCCTGGGAGATGCTGCCTTGCGTGTTGTCGAGCGTGGCGGCGGAGAGCGTGAGATCGCCATTGCTGGCAATGACGCCTTGCTGGCTGTTGTCGAGCAGGCCGCTTGCGGTCACCGACAATGCCGCGCCGGAAACTTGCAGCGTGCCGCCCTGGTTGATCAGGTCACCGGCTTGCACGGTGGTGGCGCCCATGGCGGCCAGCGTGCCGTGCGTGTTGTCGAAGCGCTGTGCGATGGTGAGCGCCGTAGCGTCGGTGCCGGCGGCCGTGATCGTGCCGCCCGTGTTGCTCAGCGACTGCGCCGTGAGTTGCAGTGCGCCGTTGGTGGCAAGGGTGCCGGCGGTGTTGTCGAAAGTGCCGCGCGCGGTGAGGTGCAAAGGATCGGCGCTCAGCGCCACCAGACTGCCACCGGCCGTGCTGAGATTGCCGGTATCGACGCTGATGTGCTGCGCCTGCGTGGTGCCGCCGCTGAGGTCGGTGTTGTCACCGGTCAGCGTGAGCGTGCCGTTGCTGACGATGGTGCCGCCGTGGCCGTTCAAGGTCGCGGCCTGGATGGTGGCGTTGCCTTGCCCCGCGTGCTGGATGGTGCCCTGCGTGTTGTCCAGCGTGGTGGCGCCGAGCGAGAGGTCGCCGTCGCCGGCGATCAGGCCTTGCTGGCTGTTGTCGAGCAAGCCGCTGGCGGATACCGACAATGCCGCGCCCGAAGCTTGCAGCGTGCCCCCCTGGTTGATCAGGTCACCCGCTTGCACCGTGGTGGCGCTCATCGTCGCCAGCGTGCCGTGCGTGTTGTCGAAGCGCTGGGTGACGTTGAGAGACGTGGCGCTGTGGCCCGCAGCGGTGAGCGTGCCGCCGATGTTGGTGAGCGATTGCGCGGTGAGTTGCAGCGCGCCGTTGGTGGCGACGGTGCCGCCGGTGTTGTCGAAAGCGCCGCGCACGTTCATCTGCAACGCATCGCTGCTTAGTGCGACCAGCGAGCCACCCGCCGTGACGAGCGAGCCGGCATCCACGCTGATGTGCTGGGCTTGCGTGATGCCGCCGCCAAGATCGATGGCGTTGCCGGTGAGCGCCAAGGTGCCATTGCTGACCAGCGTGCCGCCGTGGCCGTTGAACGTAGCGGCATCGACGCTCAACCTGCCATTGCCGGTCTGCTGGATGCTGCCTTGGGTGTTGTCGAGCGTGGCGGCGGGGAGCGTGAGATCGCCATCGCTGGCGATGACGCCTTGCTGGCTGTTGTCGAGCAGGCCGTTCGCGGCCACCGACAATGCCGCGCCGGAAACTTGCAGCGTGCCGCCCTGGTTGATCAGGTCGCCGGCTTGCACGGTGGTGGCGCCCATGGCGGCCAGCGTGCCGTGCGTGTTGTCGAAGCGCTGTGCGATGGTGAGCGCCGTAGCGTCGGTGCCGGCGGCCGTGATCGTGCCGCCCGTGTTGGTCAGCGACTGCGCCGTCAGTTGCAGTGCGCCGTTGGTGGCAAGGGTGCCGGCGGTGTTGTCGAAGGTGCCGCGTGCGGTCAGGTGCAAAGGATCGGCGCTCAGCGCCACCAGACTGCCGCCGGCCGTGCTGAGATTGCCGGTATCGACGCTGATGTGCTGCGCCTGCGTGGTGCCGCCGCTGAGGTCGGTGTTGTCACCGGTCAGCGTGAGCGTGCCGTTGCTGACGATGGTGCCGCCATGGCCGTTCAAGGTCGTGGCCTGGATGGTGGCGTTGCCTTGGCCCGCGTGTTGGATGGTGCCCTGCGTATTGTCCAGCGTGCTGGCGCCGAGCGAGAGGTCGCCGTCGCTGGCGATCAGGCCTTGCTGGCTGTTGTCGAGCAGTCCATCCACGCTGAGCGTGAGCGGAGTACCACCCGTGCTGGCCTGTGCACTTGCGGTCTGTACGGTGCCGCCCTGATTGAGCAGCGAACCGGCGTGCACGGTCGTGGCGCCGTTGGCGGCGAGCATGCCGTGGTTGTTCGTGAAAGCGTTGGTGACGGTGATGCGCGTGGCATCGGCACTCGCCGCACTCAGCGTGCCTTTGGTGTTGTTGAGCGCCGCCGCCTGGATGTCCAGAGCCCCATTGCTGAGTACGGTGCCGCCGGTATTGTCCCAGGTGCCGGTGGCATGCACGCTCGTCGCGTCGGGTGCGGCGGCCTGCAACGTGCCGCCCGCGGTGCTGAGCGTGCCGGCCTCGATCGCCAGCGTGTTGGCGACCGTGGTGCCCTGGCTCAGATCGATGGCGTTGCCCGTGAGTGTCAGCGCGCCATTGCTCGCAAGCGTGCCGCCCGCACCGTTGAGCGTGTCGGCGTGAACGTTCAACGTGCCTGCGCCCGCCTGCTGCACCGTGCCGTGAGCGTTGCCGAACGTCCCGGCTGCGATGGCGAGGTCGCCGTTGGTCTGGACAGTGCCACCGTCGCCGTTGTCGAACGTGCCTGTCACCTGCAATGCATTGGCATTGGCACCGGAGGCGCTGATCGTGCCGCCGCGGTTGTCGAAACTGATGGCGTCGAGCGTCACCTGCGTCGCGCTCAACGTGGCGTTCTGATGGTCCACCGCGCCAGCGGTAAGCCATACCGCGCCGGCCGTGGCGATCTTGCCGCCGGCACCGTAGAGCGCGTCGGTACGAACGGTCAATCCAGCGGTTCCGGCGTGCGCGATGGTGCCGGTCTGATTGACGATGGTTCCCGCATTGAGCGCGAACGACGCGGTGTTGGTGGCCAACGTGCCACTGGTGTTGTCGAGTGTGCCGGCCACGCTCAGCGTCATCGGCGCGGTGTCGGCCAGGGTGACGGTGCCGCTGCGATTGGAAAGGCTTTGCGCGTCGATTGCCGCGGCCTGGGCGAAGCTCAGCGTGCCGTTGTCGTTGGTGATCTGGTTGGCGTGGATGGTGGATGTGCCATCGATGGCCAGCGTGCCGCCGCGATTGCTCAAGTCGCCGCTGCTCAAGTTGAGCTGGCGCAGTTCCAGTTGACCGCCGTCGTTCGCCAAGCCGGTGCTGCTGGCAAGATCGCCACCCACGGTGGCCGAGAATCCGGCCGCCGCGTTGATGTGGCCGCCATCGTTGTCGAGCAGGCCGCTGATGTGCAGCACGCCATCAGCCAACGGGGCGATGGGCGTGACGGACGTGCCGGTGGCACCGGACGGTGTGCTGCCACTGTTGCCCGTGGAGTTGCTGCCACCGCCACTGCTGTTGCTGCCGCTCGCACCATCCGTCGGTGTGCTCGTCGATCCGCCATCGCCCGTTGCCGGTTCCGTGGCGCCGATGCGACCACCGTTGCGGTTGGACAGCGCACCCACATCAAGCGTCATGCCCTGAGAGCCGGTCTGCGCGATGGTGCCGCCGGCGTTGCGCAGCGATACCGCATCCACCGCGATGCGCGCGGCATTCATGTTGCCGTTGCTGTTGTCCACATCGGCAGGCGTGGTGAGGGTGAGTTCGCGCGTTGCGCTGATCGTTCCCGCGTTCGCCACGCCGCCGGTGGCGGCGATTTGCGTATTGGCCTGCGACTGCAGGCTGCCCGTGTTTTCCAGTCGCCCGTCCTGCGTAACGACGAGGTCGCCCACGGACGCGCCGATGGTGCCCGCATTGCGTGCGCCGACGCCGTTCTCGGTGCCCAGCAGCACGATCTTGTTGGCGTACATGCCGCCCAGCGCGCTGACGTCCAACGCGAGCGTGGGCTTGTCGCTCGACCCCGTGATGGCGGTGACCTGCGACTGATCCACGTTGACCTGGTTGGTGCCCGTGGTGACCTGCAGTTGCGGTGCCCAGATGCCGCCGTTCACCTGCACGGCGCGCGCGATGATGTCGGCGTAGTCGGCGCGGCTTGCATCCATGCCTTTGCCGTTGATTTGAATAACGCCACCTGTGACGCGATAGCCGTTCAACGCACCGCCCGTGAGCATCGGCGTGCCGGTGGTCAGCGTGAAGCGATTGGCGTTGATCACGCCGCAACCATCGCAGCTGATGCCGGCGGGATTGGCGACGATCACCTGCGCACGATCACCCGCGACTTCGATATAACCGTTCAACGCACTGGGATTGGGGCCGGTGACTTCGTTGAGGATGATCTTGGCGGTGCCCGTGGCCAGCCACGGATTGCCAGCGACGCTGCCCGCAAGTTGCGTAGTGGTGTTGGTGCGCGAGTTGTTGAGCACCGCGCCAGTGGTATCGACATTGAAGTCGCTGTAGGTGTTGCGGCTCACGCCCGCCTTGCTTGGCGTGGTGATGTTGATCACCGGCGCGACGTTCGGCGCGCCCATCACGGTGGGGCGCTGGCTGCCCGGAGCATTCGGATCGGTGGCGATCTGTCCGGCGGTAGCAACCGAAGCCAGGCCGATCCAGCCGAAGGCCAGCCATAGACTCAGGCTTACCGGCCGCACTGTCGCCGAAACGACGCCCTCGCTCTGGGAAGCGCCACACCCAGGTCGACGGACCAATTCCGACACGACCTGAAACAGGCCCAGCGCGTGATTGAAGACGATGCGGTAAAGGTGCTTGTTCATACGTCAGCTCCGGTCTCATCCGTGACAGCGCCTGCCAGCAGTGGCTGATGTGATAGGAGTTGATTGAGGGTTTTTAGGCGTCGCGTACGTCGCGCAACGATGCGATCCCAGTGCTCACTCTTCTTGCCCTTTTCGCGCAAGTCGCGGTGCATATCGGCAAGCGTCTGACGATCGTCTTCAATCAGGGCTACCAGTGCCTGCACTTGCGCAGCAAAGAGATTGTCCTCGCGCGCCTGCTTCTGCGCCTTGGTCTGGCGGTCCAGCGACACCACGAGGAGTACCAGGGTCAATGGTGTCGTTAACGCCACAACGTCCTTGGGAAATCCGTACAGCGCCACGGAGGCGATGGCGACAGCAGCCACTGCGATCAAGCCGTATCGAAGAAACTTGTCCATGTTCGATGTCTTCCTGTGTGTGAAGCCTTAGCCTCGGCGCGCGATCAGAACGACCAGTTCAGGCTGAAACCGGTGGTGGGGTTGTCCGTGGGATAGCCATGCGGCTTGCTGATCGGTGCGCCGACAAAGACATCCCACGACCAGCCATGCCAGCCGCCGCGCAATCCGAGTGCGGCGCCCGCCAGGGTTTGGCCGAGTTCCGATGCGGTTGGCGGGCCGCCGACATGGCCGATATCGGCACCGACGTACAATTCTTGACCGCCGCCAAGCGTCCAGCCGAGGTCGTTGCGGATCAGCCAGCCGTGATCGCCGGTGAGTTGCAGTTCGCCGTCGAAGCCGCGCACGGTGTAGCGACCGCCGATCGCGAAGCGGTCCTGCGGCACCAGCGGTGTCTGGTTCCATTGCGCACGCCAGCTGCCGATGTAGCGGAAGCGTTGGTTGCCCAGTTGGAACGGCACGGTGAGTTGCGCATCGGCGGTGATGATTTCCGAGCGCGACGTGCCTTCGTTGAAGGCTTCCTCCGGCGCGTGCAGCGCATTGAATGCACCGGTACCTCGGCGGTACGCGGCATCGGCGTCGAGCGTGGCTGCGCCAATGAATTGCTTATAGGTAAAGCCCGCTTCCCAGCCGCCCTGGCGGCGACGCTGCACCAGCACTTCCGTGTCATCGACGAAGTTGTTGGAGTCGCGCTCCCAGGCGCGTGCGTAAGCGCTCAGCTTGATGGTGGCGTTGCGATAAAGCATGCGGCTGAGCCGCACGTCGGCGTTGTGGCTGGTGCCGCTGTAAACGTAGTTCTGCTCGTAGCCGGCCACAGTCTGGTGATAGGCGTAGCTGCTGGCCGTGGCGCCGAGCTGCCAGTAGCCGTAGGGCACGTCGTAGTGAATCGTGTAGTTGCGCGTGCCCTTGCGATCGCCGTCGAACGCGTCTTGCCCCACGTTCGCGTAGAAGAGGTCGTTCCACGTCAGAAGGTTGTCGAGCGACAGTGTGGTGCCGCCTTGCACCTTGCCGGTGCCGTCGCTGCCCGAATCGTCGAGCGAGAACGCAAGACGCATGCGCGTGGATTGCTTCCACACGATCAGCAGATCGCTTTCGCCGGCCTGCGCATCGCCGTCGGCGGGCACGATCTTGATGTCCGCATCTGCCGTGGGCACGCGCTTGAAGTTTTCCAGCGCCTGTTCGATGTCGCGCAGGTTGAGCAGGTCGCCGGGCCGTGCGGGCAGGGCGTCGCGCCACGAGGTGGCGCGTGCATCCACGCCTGGCGCAAACCGGATCGCGCGAATGCGTCCGGGAATGAGCGTGAGCGTCAGGATGCCGGTGTTGAGGTCCTGCGGCTTGGCCACCACCCGCGTCGTGACATAGCCGCGGGCGACGATGGCGTTCTGGACGCGCTTCATCACGACGTTGACGCCGCGCGTACCCAGGCAACGGCCGGTCGCCGGATCGTGCGGTAGGTCGGCGGCCTTGATCGCCCACGCAAACGCAGACGCGTCATCGCCGTCCAGGCGGATGGTGCGTATGGGAAAGCACGGCGTTTCGTCGGCGGGAACGCGTTCGACCTGCGCCTGCACGGGCGTGGGCAGGCGTACGTCCGGCGTGCTCTGCTGTTGCTCCCGCAAGGCGCGTTCGCGTTCCTGCTGTCGCAAGAGTTCCTGGGTTGCCGTGTCGGCCGATTGCGCCACGACGCTGGCCATCGGAAGGCAGCCGAGCGCCAAGGCCAGCCATGGCCGGATCGTCTTCGTTCCCTGAATCACACACTCACCTCACCACGGACACGACGAGCCCGCGCCTCTGGCGCTGCCCTCGCGTCACGAATCAAAACCGAGAAGGGGCGCCCCGAGGAAACTCAACTCGTACCCTGTCAGGTACGGCCGCCACTTATCACGTGGGTTCGGCCAATGCAGGGCTTGAGGCCCGCGGGTGCCATAAACGGCGAAAGCTATGTGGTCGGGGTGCCGCTGAACATCAGGGAAATCTGATTTTCATGACGATTTTCGTGAAATGTGACGTGCGTCAACTTTTGGACGGGTTGACGGCCCTCCCTGATCTCAGTCCGGGAGGGAAACTTTCCTGGGCCGGAGCACTTCAAGGAGGAAGTCGAGTTTGGCAGTCGCCCGACCAGCTTTGCGAGAAAAACTGGCGAGCCATGCGGGCGGATCGGCGACGTGAGCGCTCGCCGCGCTCACCGGGCCAGGGGTCAGTTGCCGCCCTTGTAACTGACCAACTGCAATTCCAGATTGCCGCCGTCGCTCTGCGAAAGCTTCACGGGAACCGGGTATTTCTGTGGCGCGTACCAGGCGCTGAAAGCGTTCTCGTCGCCGCTGCGCACCACGCGTTCGGTCTGGAAGCTACCGGCCGGCACCTTCACCGTGTCCTTGCCGGTGACCTTGAATTCCTGCGTTTCCACGTTGCGCTTCACGGCCACCGGCAGCGACACCGCTTGCTTGCCGGCGCGCAGGGCGAGGCCGATGGCGTAGGAGGTGGTGTTGCGATCGACCAGGCCGGGCGCGCTGGCGTAGGTCATCGGGCCCTTGCCGTCGTCCACGGTTACCTGGCCGCTGGTCCAGTTCACGTCGGTATGGCGCTGCTTGTTCTTGAAGCCGGCGTCCATCTTGTAGTCATAGCTGACCGTTTCCGGCGCGCCGTTGGTCCAGCGGAACGTGGTGGTTTCATTCGAGTTGGCGCCGAGCGCCGCCGCGATGCCGCCGGTTCCCTTGATCCGGTTGCTGTATTCCCACTGGCCATTGCCCGAGGATTTGAGCGTGATCACCGCTTCGCCAATGACCTGTCCACCTTGCGAGACCTGGTAGGTCGCGGTGAACGGTGTCGGCGCGGGCGTGGCGGCAACGGCGACGGTCGTTGAAAAGGCCAGCGCGAGACCGGCGGCGAACGTGCGGAGGGAGTGGGATGAGGTCATGGGGACCTCAGTCTACGGGCCGTTCCTGAACGACTTGTAGAGACGCGATGACCGCTCAGTCAACCAAAGCGCCGTTGCGCAGTTGCAGCGGCGCATCGAGCAGCTTGCCGTCCAGGGCCACGCGGTTGGGCGCGATCAGGTCCAGGCGTTGCTCGGCCATCAGCGTCAGCACGGCGGGAAGCAACTGGTGCTCGAAGGTGAGCAGGCGATGGGCCAGCTGTGCTTCGTCGTCGCCCGGCTGGATGCCGATGCGTGCCTGCGCAATCACCGGGCCGCCATCCAGCTCGGCCGTCACGTAGTGCACGCTGGCGCCATGTTCCGTATCGCCGGCTTCGAGCGCGCGGCGATGCGTGTGCAGGCCGCGGTATTTCGGCAGCAGCGACGGATGGATGTTGATCATGCGGCCGACCCACGGTGACAACGCTTCGCCGTCGATGATGCGCATGAAGCCGGCCAGCACGAGGACCTGCGCGCCGCTGGCGTCGAGCCGGCGGAACAGTTCCAGGTCGAAGTCGCGGCGATTGGCGAAGTCCTTCGCATTGAGCGTGAAGGTGGGAATGCCCGCATCTTTCGCCAGCTGCAGCGCGCCGGCGTTCGCCTTGTCGCTGCCGACCACCACGAAGTCGACCGGCAATGCGCCGGCATCGCGGGCGACGATCAAGGCTTGCAGGTTGCTGCCGCGCCCGGATGCGAGCACGGCAACGCGAAGACGCGGAGCGCTCACGGGTTCAGCCGATGTGGACGCGCTCGTCGCCCTGGGCGGGCACGATCTCGCCGATCACCGAACTCTTGAGGCCATGCTTGGCCAGCAGCTCGCTGGCAGCGTGGACGGCGTCGCGCGGCAGGATCACGGTGAAGCCCACGCCGCAATTGAACGTGCGCCACATTTCCTCGCGCGCCACGTTGCCTTCGCGCATCAGCCACTCGAACACCGGCGGCAACACGATGGCGGCGGCATCGATGTGGATGCCGAGGTTTTCCGGCACCACGCGGATGATGTTTTCCTTCAGGCCGCCACCGGTGATGTGCGCCATGCCGTGCACGGTCACCTGCTTCATCAGGTCCAGCATCGGCTTGACGTAGATGGTGGTGGGCGCCATCAGCGCGTCGGCAAGCGTGACGCCGCCGACATCGAGATCGAGCGGGTTGCCCGCGCGCTCGAGAATCTTGCGGATCAGCGAGTAGCCGTTCGAATGCGGGCCGGAGGAGGCCACGCCGAGAATCACATCGCCAGCTACGATCTTCTCGCCGCTGAGCAGTTGCGACTTCTCGACTGCGCCGACGGTGAAGCCGCCGAGGTCGTATTCGCCCGGCGGATACATGTCGGGCATTTCGGCCGTTTCGCCGCCGATCAGCGCGCAGCCGGCCAGCTCGCAGCCCTTGGCGATGCCGCCGACCACGGCGACGGTGGTGTCCACGTCCAGCTTGCCGGTGGCGAAGTAGTCGAGGAAGAACAGCGGCTCGGCGCCCTGCACCAGCACGTCGTTCACGCACATGCCGACCAGATCGATGCCGATGGTGTCGTGGCGACCCAACTGCTGGGCCAGCTTGAGCTTGGTGCCCACGCCGTCGGTGCCGGAGACCAGCACGGGCTCCTTGTACTTGCCCGAGAGGTCGAACAGGCCGCCGAAACCACCCAGGCCACCCATCACTTCAGGGCGGGAGGTGCGCTTGACCAGCGGCTTGATGCGTTCGACAACGGCATTGCCTGCGTCGATATCGACGCCAGCGGCGCGGTAGGTGAGAGCGTCGGACATGGGGGCAACCCGGCGTGGGAAACGACAAATTGTAGCAGCGTAAGGCCATGGTTGCCTGAGCGATGACGGCGAAGCGGGACCGCTTCGATGGACGCTAAGGGGCGGATTGGGCAGACTTCCGGGCGTCCCCCTCCGGATATTCCTCCCCATGCGCCTGTCCCGCCTGCTGCTCGTTTGTCTCATGCTGGGCCTTGCCCCGCTGCTGTCCGTCCACGCGCAGGGGCAGGTATCGCCGTACACCGTGGTCGTTTCCGTGGCCGATACCAGCGAAGCCGCCCGTGACAACGCCTTCGGCGACGCGTTGGCGCAGGTGCTGGCGCGCACCTCGGGCGGGCAGGACTTGAGCACCAAGCCGGGCTATGCCGATGTGCTGAAGGGCGCCTCGGGCATCGTGCAGCAGTACCAGTACCAGCGGGTTGCCACCGGCATGGCGTTGCAGGTCACCTTCGATCAGGCGGCCGTGCAGCGCGCGGTGTCCCAGATGGGCATCTCCGGCGGCGGTTCGCGCCCGCCCGTGCTGCTGGTGGTGCGCGACGAAGATGGCAGCGTGCTCACGCGCGACGCGCTGGCCGCGCTCACCCAGACCGTGGCCGCCAAGGGCTACAGCACGGTGTCGGCTGACCCGGCGAAGACGGGCGATACACCCAACCTCACCAGCGCCGAACCCGACCAGGTCGCCGCCATGGCGCGCCAGTACAAGACCGGTCTGATGCTGCTGGGCCAGATCCATGGCAACGCCGCCGACTGGGTGCTCGTCTCGGGCGGTGCCCAGCAGAAATGGAGCACGCAGGGCGCCAACAGCGCGGCCGTGCTGACCGATGCCGGTAACGGCCTGGCCGATCGCCTCGGCAAGCAGCTCAATGTGATCGGGTCGGCGACGGTCGACGGCAAGCTGTGGGTGTCACAGATCAACTCGGCCATGGATTACGCCAACCTGGTGGCCGTGTTGCGCGCCGATCCGAACGTGCGCCAGGTGACCACCTTGAGCGCGCAGGGCGACGGCATGCTGTTCTCGGTGAAGTCGGGCCTGCCCATGGATGCGTTGGCCAACAGTCTTGCCGCGGGTGGTCGCGTCCTGCGTGGCGATTCGCACAGCGATGCGGACGCCAGCCTGCGCTGGGTGCACTGATCGCGTCACGGCGAAAGCCGCGCCACCCGCCTGCCAGGATCTGGCGCGTGGGCCCTACCGCCCAACTCATGGGATGAGCCATGTCGATGACGCCTGACACCTCCCGCCGCTGGCAAATGCTCGCGATCACCGCGGCCATCCTTTACGTGTTCTGGCTGCTGGCGCCGGTGCTGATGCCGTTCGCGGTCGCTGCCATGCTGGCTTACCTGGGCGACCCGCTGGCCGACCGGCTGCAGCGGCTGGGCATGGGCCGCACGCTGGCGGTGAGCATCGTCTTCATCGTGCTGTTGCTGGTGACCGTCGGCGCGCTGATCCTGCTGATTCCGCTGATTTCCCGCCAGATCGACAACCTGGTGGAAAACATGCCCCGTTACGTGGACTGGGCGCGCAATACGGCCTTGCCCTGGGTGCAGGCCAAGCTGCATCTGGATCCGAGCGCGTTCGACAGCGATCGCCTGATCCAGCAGATCAAGGATCACCTCGGCTCGATCGGCAACGCGGCCTCGGTGGTGCTGGGCAAGATTTCCCGCTCCAGCGTGGGCGTGATCCTGTGGCTCACCAACATGGTGCTGATACCGGTGGTGGCGTTCTACCTGCTGCGCGACTGGGACCGCCTGGTGGCCTGGATCGACCGCATGCTGCCGCGTTCCATCGAGCCCACTGTTGCGCACCTGGCCCGCGAGGCGGACAGCGTGCTCGGTGCCTTCGTGCGCGGCCAGCTGCTGGTGATGCTGGCGCTGGGCATCTTCTACGGCGTGGCGCTGACCCTGATGGGGCTGTCGGTGGGCCCGCTGATCGGTATGATCGCCGGCTTGCTCAGCTTCGTGCCTTACCTGGGCTTCATCGTGGGCTTCGGCTCGGCCCTGATCGCGGCGCTGGTGCAGTACGGCGACTGGACCCACGTGCTGCTCGTCGGCGGCATTTTCCTGGTCGGCCAGCTGCTGGAAGGCTACGTGCTGGTGCCGCAGCTGGTGGGGGACAAGATCGGTCTGCATCCGGTAGCGGTGATCTTTGCCGTGCTGGCGGGCGGTTACCTGTTCGGTTTCCTCGGCGTGCTGCTGGCGCTGCCGGCGGCCTCGGTGATCCTGGTGCTGCTGCGCTACCTGGCGGAGCGATACCGGCAAAGCGATCTGTACATGGAGGAGGGCCAGGGCGATCCTGTGCTCACCGAAGTGGATGTGGTCGTCGACACGCCGCAAGGTGAAGTGGAAACCCGCACGGTCGTCGACGAGAAAGGCAACAAGAAGGACGCAGTACCACCCCCATGATTCCGCAGTTGCCGCTTGCCCTGCGTTGGCCCCGTCGCCAGCGCTTCGAACACTTCCATCCCGGCAGCAACGTCGTGACGTTGTCTGCCGTGGAGCAGTTGGCTTATGCACCGCATATGCCGTGGCTCTATCTGGCCGGACCCACCGGCAGCGGCAAAAGCCACCTGCTGATGGCGGCGTGCCAGGCGGCCATTCAGGGCGGTCGTACAGTGCAGTACCTGCCGCTGGCGAGCATCGGCAACCAGGCCGCGGCCATCCGTGGCGTGGTGGGCAGCGAATTCCTGGCGCTGGACGACCTGGGCGCCATTGCCGGCGATCGCGAAGCCGAACACGCCTTGTTCGACGTGTACAACCAGGCCAAGGCCGAAGGCGCGGTGCTGTTGTTTGCGGCGGAGGTTCTGCCGGTGCAACTGGGCCTGGGGCTGCCGGACCTGCGCTCGCGCCTCGGCGCGTGCCAGCAGGCCCTGCTCAAGCCGCTGGATGATGCCGAGCGCCGCGACGTGCTGCGCAAACAGGCTGCCGAACGCGGCATCGAGCTGGACGACACCGTGCTGGACTGGTTGTTCAACCGCTACGCCCGCGACCTTGGCGCGCTGCTCGACCTGCTCGACCGCCTCGACCAGGCCTCGCTCGCGGCGCAGCGGCGTATCACCGTGCCCTTCCTGCGCGGGTTTCTGCGCGAGACCGAGCCGGGCGCCTGAAGCACCAGGCAGAGGCATAAAAAAAGGCGCCCATGAGGCGCCTTTTTCGTACCGAGAGAAGACCCGGTCAGGCCATCAGCAAACGCGGTGTGGCATTCGCGCCGATGGCATCGACCATCGCCTGCGCCACATTGAGGTTGCCGGCGACGATGTTGCCGCTCTCCGGAATGCCTTCACGGCCGGCGAAATCGCAATAGCGACCACCCGCCTCGCGCACCAGCAGGGCGCCCGCGGCCATGTCCCACGGCTTCAGGCCGATCTCGAAGAAACCGTCGTAGCGACCGGCGGCGACATAGGCCAGATCCAGCGCGGCCGAGCCCGAGCGACGGATGTCCTCGGCCTGGCCGAGCAGGGCGCGGGTCATGTCGAGCTGGGCGTCCAGGTGCGAGCGCTGACGATACGGGAAGCCGGTGGCGATCATGGCGCCGCTGAGGTTATCGCGCTTGGTGACGCGGATGCGGCGGTCGTTGAGGTAAGCGCCGTCGCCCTTGCTGGCGGTGAACAGTTCATCGCGCAGCGGATCGAACACCACCGCATACACCGGCTCGCCCTTGTCGAGCAGGGCAATGGAGACGGAGAAGTGAGGGATGCCGCGCAGGTAGTTGTGCGTGCCGTCGAGCGGATCGATCACCCACACCAGCGGACCCTTGCCGATGGTGCCGCTTTCCTCGGCGAGGAAGGCATGCGTGGGGTAGGCGCGCTTGAGTTCCTTGACGATCTCGGCTTCGGCCAGGCGATCGACTTCCGAGGCGAAGTCCATGCGTTGCTTTTCGACGACGTTGAGTCCGTCGATGCGATTCATGTAACGCAGGATGATGTTTCCTGCGGAGCGCGCGGCGCGCACCGCGACGTTGACGGCGGGTCTTGGCATGGCTTCGGCTTTCAAAAGAGCGGGGTTTCGGCCGCGAAGTCTAGCAGAGACATGGCCTCGGGTCAGGCCAGCCGGGCCTGCCGGGTTTGACATGGCGGCCGGACATTTCCAAGCTTTGCGCCCATTTGCATGAAATCCTGCCCCGATGAGCGCTGAATCCGACCTCGCCGCCCGCATCCGCTATGTGCTGGTGCGCACCTCGCACCCCGGCAATATCGGCAGCGCGGCCCGCGCCATCCGCACCATGGGCTTCGACCGGATGGCCCTCGTCGCGCCGCAGAAGTTCCCGGACCGGGAGGCTTCGGCGCTGGCGGCCGGTGCCGATGACGTGCTGGAAAATGCCCTCGTGAGCGACGGCCTGGTCGATGCCCTGGCCGGCACCAGCCTGGCGCTGGGCCTGTCGGCCCGACGCCGCGGTGTGGACCTGGAGGAGATCACCCCACGCGAAGCCGCCGCCCGCGCGCTGGCCGCCGCCGCCCGGGGCGAGCAGGTGGCCCTGGTGTTCGGCAACGAGCGGACGGGCCTGGAAAACGAAGAGCTGGCGCGCTGCCATGCCATGGTGCGCATTCCCAGCGTGGACGATTTCAGCTCGCTGAACCTCTCGCAGGCCGTGCAGGTGATGGCCTATGAGCTGCGCGTGGCCTCGCTGGGCGAAGTCAGCGCACCGGTGCGCGCGGATGCCGAGCCGCCGGCCGATGCCGCGCAGATGGAGCGCTTCTTCGAGCACCTCTCGCAGATGCTGGACGACATCGATTTCCACAAAGGCCGCGCGCCCACCACGATCATGTTGCGCTTGCGCAAGCTGTTCCAGCGCGCCCAGCCGGACGAGCGCGAACTGCGCGTGATGCACGGCATCTTTGCCGACGCCCAGCGCATGGCGCAGATCGCCAGCGGCAAGATCAAGGCATCGAAGGGCGACTGAAACGTCGTGACGTAAACGGCTTCGTCAGAAGCCGTCTTCGTCCACGTCGATCTTCGGCAGTCGCGTGATCATCAATTTGTCGATGCGCGCACCGTCCAGGTCCACCACTTCCACGCGGAAACCGCGCCATTCGAAAGTTTCCGCGGTGACCGGAATGTGCCCCAGCACGGCCATCACCATGCCGGCCGCGGTACGGTATTCGTGTTCCTCTTCGCCGGGCAGCGCATCGACCTGCAGCAGCTCGCGCAGGTCGTCGGTGGAGAGCGAGCCATCGACCAGCCAGCTGTCGTCGCCGCGCGGCGTGATGAGCGGGCTTTCCTTGGTGTCGCTGCTGCCCAGCTGGGTGGCGCCCACGATGGCGGCCAGCAGGTCGTTGAGCGTCACCAGGCCCACGATGTCGCCGTATTCGTCGACGACCAGCGCCAGCTGCGTTTCGGCGTCGCGGAATTCCTCCAGCAAGTCGAGTGCGCGCGCGGTGGCCGGCACGTAGAGCGGTTTGGACAGCTGCCCGAAGATGTCGGGCTTGCCTTCGGCAAAACCGCGGAGCAAGCGCTTCACTTCGACCACGCCGAGGATGTCGCTCTCGTCCCCGCGATACACCGGGTAACGCGAATACGGCGTGGTGCGCAGGATTTCCGCGTTCTCTTCGTAACCTGCCGCCGAGTCCATCCAGACGATGCGCGTGCGCGGCGTCATCACGCTGTCCACCGTGCGGTCGCCCAGGCGCAGCACGCGATTGACCATGTTGTGTTCGTCGCGGTCCAGCACGCCGTGTTCGGCGCTTTCCGCCACCAGCAGGCGGATTTCCTCTTCCGTCGCCACGTCGCTGCCGCGTCCCTTGACGCGAAGCAGGCGCAGCAGGAATCCGCTGGAGAGGTTGAGCAGCCATACGAACGGCGCCGTCACGCGCGACAGCACCATCATCGGCATCGAGACGTAGCCGGAGATCAGCTCGGGCGCGGAAAGCGCCAGGCGCTTGGGCACCAGTTCGCCGATGACGATGTTGATGAAGGAAATGAGCACGAAACCCAACACCAGGCCGATGCCCTTGGCATAGGGCTCCATCCAGGCCGCCCACCCGCCATGGAGGTCGGTGGCAATGTGGTCTCCCAGCGCGTCGCCGGCGAGCGCGCCGGTGACCAGGATGACCATGGTCATGCCGACCTGGACGGTGGACAGGAACCGCTCCGGCGCCTCGACATTGCGCAGGGCCATCCGCGCGCGGCGGCTGTCGCGGGCCATGCCCTTCAGGCGGCTCTTGCGGGAGGCCACCAGGGCCATCTCCGACAAGGCGAAAAAGCCGTTGAAGAGGGACAGCAGAACGACGATGAGGATGTCGGTCAGCATGAGGGCCGCCGGCCGGGGGTAAGGTCGCGTTTGGACATGAGACGCAGTGTAAGGCCTAAGGGCCCTGTAGGGGCCTGATGCGGCTTGCTAGAAGGCTCCTGTAACATAGACGTCATTTTCCGCCCCGCACCCCAGGCAATAACCGCATGTTTTCATTGCAAACGATTTTCGGTAAAGGCGACAAGTTCTACGGTCTGCTCGAGCAGAGTGCCGAGGCTGCGCACGAAAGTGCCAAGGCCCTGCATGAACTTGTCACGCGCAAGGATCACGCTCCCGTGATGGCCGCCTTTGCCGCTGCGCGCCAGCGCGAGAAGGCGCTTGCGGGGAAGATCAGCGAGGAGCTGGTGAATACCTTCGTCACCGCGCTCGACCGCGAGGACATCGAGGCGCTCAACTCGGCGCTCTACAAGATTCCCAAGACCATCGAGAAGTTCGCCGAACGCTACGAGATCGTCGCCGGCCGCGTGACCGAGGTGGATTTCGCCGCCCGCGCGCTCGTGCTCGAACGCGCCACGGCCGTGGTGTCGGAAATGATCGGCGAGCTGCGCCGCGGCCTGCGCATCGACCCGGTGAAGAAGCTGCAGGACCGCCTGCAGACGCTGGAGTCGGAAGGCGACCGCATGCTGCTCTCGCCGTACCGCACGCTTTACGTGGAAGGCAACGACGCCATGCGCGCCATGCTGGCGAAGGACTTGTTCGAGCTGCTGGAGAAGGCCATCGACAAGTGCCGCGACGTGGGCAACACCGTGTATTCGATCGTGCTGAAGAATTCCTGAGGCACGACCTGATGACTTCCCTTTCTCTGAGCCGCCCGGTCACGTTCCGGGCCCTTGGCGTTGTGCGCGAGGTGCGTGCATGAGCATCGGGCTTGCTATTGCCGTGGTGCTCATCGCCCTGGCTTTCACGTACATCAACGGTTTCCACGACACCGCCAACTCCATCGCCACTGTGGTCGCAACCAAGGTGCTGACGCCGGGACAGGCGGTGATGATGGCGGCGATCACCAACCTGATCGGCGCGCTGTGGGGAACGGCGGTGGCCAAGACCATCGCCTCCGGCCTGATCGACACGCACGTGATCGATGCGGGGCCGCAGCTGCTCATCTGCGCGCTGCTGGCGGCGACCGTGTGGAATCTCATCACTTGGTGGTGGGGTTTGCCGTCCAGTTCCAGCCATGCGCTGGTGGGCGCGCTGGTGGGCTCGGCCATCGCGGCCTCCGGCAACAACTTCGCATCGGTGATCTGGATGCAGGGCGGCGCCCACTGGTGGGATGGCAAGGGTGTGGTTCCCAAGGTCATCGTGCCCATGGTCATTTCGCCCTTGCTGGGTTTCGTCATCGGCTTCCTGCTGATGGGAGCGCTCTACGCGTTGCTCAGCTGGTTCTCCAGTCGCACCGGTTTCCTGAGGCGTTTTGGCCGCACGCCGTTCGTCAACGCATTTTTCGGCAAGGCGCAGATCGTGTCGGCAAGCGCGATGGGCCTCGCCCACGGCATGAACGATGCGCAGAAGAGCATGGGCATCATCGCGCTCGCTCTTGCCGGTGCCACCACGGCCGGCCAGTTCGACGGCCTGCCTCAGTGGCTGGGTTTCCTGCGCATCCACGGCGGAGCTGACGGCGGCTTCAACGTGCCAGCGTGGGTGGCGGTGGTCTGTGCGCTCACCATGGCTGGCGGTACGGCTGGCGGCGGCTGGCGCATCATCAAGACGCTGGGCCACAAGATGGTGAAGCTGCATCCCATTAATGGCTTTGCCGCGGAAGGCAGTTCGGCGGCGGTGATTCTCACCGCGTCGGCGTTTGGCATTCCCGTGTCGACCACGCACAACGTGTCGGCGTCCATCATGGGTGTGGGCGCGGCCAAGCGCTGGAATGCCATTCGCTGGTCGGTGGTGGAACGCATGGTGTGGGCGTGGATTCTCACTCTGCCGATCACCGCGCTGCTCGCCTACGGCTTCGTGCGTCTCACCGCGCTTTTTTGACGCATCGCGTGGGAGCGCCGTTTGCGCGCTCCCGCTGCATCAGAGATCGTCGCCACCCGCGGCGACGATCCGCTCCAGCTGATCGCCCAGCTCACCCAATTCTTCGATCAGCCGCTTGAGTTCGACCGCATCAAGCAATTCATAGGGGCGGTTCTCACACAGATGCAGATACGGCGAGCCGTCCAAATCGGCCACGGCCAGGAAACCCTTGCGCTGCTCCCAGTTGAAGCGCAGGCAACGACGCGGATCGGCGCCCGCGAGCGGCCCCACAGGCGTGGATATGCGCAGGTAACGGCGGCCGGATTCGTCTTCCAGCTCGGCGAGGTAGATCCCCTGGTGGCGCTCGTGCGGCAACGTCAGATCGAAGCTGATGAGATAGGGATCGTTGTGGCGCAGCTCGTGCATGCTGCCGATGTGGGAACGCACGGCTTCGAAATGGCGCATGGTGCGATCTCCTTGGCAGGCGATTCCGGCCTCGCTACTGTGCCACGACCCGGTGTAAAGAGCCTGTTGAAGATCATGGACAAGCCGAAGAACGAGGCGCACGCACGCATCTTTGCTGCCATCGCAGCTATTCCGCGCGGGCGCGTGGCGAGCTATGGCGCCATCGCGGCCAGGGCAGGGCTGCCGGGCAGGGCAAGGCTGGTAGGACGCGCGCTGGGCGAGGTACCTGATGGTATGGAATTGCCATGGTTTCGCGTGCTGCGCTCCAGCGGCCAAATTGCGTTTCCACCGGGCAGCAGGGGATTTCGCGAACAGAGCAAGCGATTGAAGGCGGAAGGCGTAGAAGTGAAGAACGGTCGCGTGCCGCTGGCGACGTTCGGCCTCGATGCCGATCTTGATCGGGCGCTATGGGGCATGCCCTGAGAAGAATGCAAATTCGCTAGAAGTTCGGCTTGGCTGATCGCGCCAATTTGCGGGTATGTGTGCGTGAGCTGGATTGCTTTCAGCCACAGGCGGGTCTCCCGCAAAAAAAGAACCGCGCGCATGAGCGCGCGGCTCCAGCTCTTCCAGACGTCAGAATCGCTGCGTGTACTTCAGATAGTAGAAACGCCCGATATCGAAGCCACCGTAGTACGCGAAGCTGCTGTTCGGCTTCGAATACATGATGGGGCCTTCCTTGGCGAACACGTTGTTGGCACCGACTGAAATGACGCCCTTCCACGGCATGGTCCAGCGGAACTGCACGTCGTTGAACGTGGTGGAACCCGTGTGACGCTGTGCCTGCGCACCGTTGAACGGATCGACGTGGTCGGGATCGTTGCACTCATCCGCCCATGAGCAACGCTCCGTCATGCCGGAGTAGTAACGCATGGTCCACGTCATGCCGAAGATGCCGCGCGTCCAGTCGAGCGTCAGGTTGGAACGCGTCCGGAAGTTACCGCCGTAACCGGTGAGGGGCTGGACGATGGTCGCGGGGTTGTCATCGGCCTTGATGTTGTTGTAGTCGACGTAGGTAGTGTTCCATCGCACCGCGAACTTGTCGAGGGCGCCGATCGCGAAGCGATAGTTCACGCCGAAGTCGTAACCCGCCGTCTTCTGCCAGCCTTTGTTGGTCAGGCCGTAGAACATGGTGTTGATGACGCCAGTGCTCGGATCGCGCGTGAAGCCAGAACAACGCGAAGCGATGCCGGCCACATAGCAGTCGTCCAGAATGTCCTGCACGGCATCCTGCGCGATGACGTTCTTGATGTTGATCTTGTACCAGTCCAGCGAAACGTCAAAGCCTTCAATGTAGTGCGGGCTATAGATCAGGCCGAGCGTACGCGTGGTGGCGGTTTCCGGTGTCAGGTTGGGGTTGGAGCCGTTAGTGAAGACGTAGTTGGTGGCGCACGGATAAGTGGCACACGGCTGCTGGGCCTGACCCAACTGCACGTAGTTTGCCGGGGTGGGCGCCTGACCACCGAAACCGGAAGTACAGCGAGCGGCAACAGCTGGGTTCTTGCTGGAGGAGCCTGCATGGGTATCGCAGGGATCGGTGTAGTTCTCGAAGCTGCTGCCGGTGCCGCCGTAAAGATCAGAGATGGTCGGCGCGCGGAAGCCTTGCGCCCAGCTGCCGCGAACGAGCAGGTCGTCGATCGGCTTCCACTTGATGCTGGCCTTGCTGTTGGTGGTGGTGCCGAAGTTGTCGTAGTCCGAATAGCGCGTGGCAACGTCAAGGGAGAGTTCGCGCGCCATTGTCATGTCTTTCAAAAGCGGCACGTCAAATTCCAGGTAGGCCTCGTTCACTGAGTACTTGCCCTGGGTCGTGGTCGCTGCCAGGCCCGAGCTCAGGCCCGCCTGGTTGAAGGCGTCCGGCACGAAGCGGCCGTTTTCCTGGCGATGCTCCAAGCCTGCAGCGATGCCGATGTCACCCGCCGGCAGACCTGCGACGGTGCCGGCAATGTTCGCGGTGTAATCAGTCGTCGTGGTCTTGCCGGTGTCGTGGAATTCCGGGAACAGAAAGGCTTGCAGGTCCGGATCGGCCAGCGAGCCTGCACCGGCCTGGCCATAAGGCAACAACGGATTCCACGGTACGCAACCGGCAATCGGGTTGGCAGGAGTGCCGCAATGGATCTTTCCATCGGAGCCCTTATACGAAGGACCAACGGCTTGAGCGACGTTGAGCAGGTTGAAGTCGCCATGGCCGGTCTTGAGCATATTGTTGCGATTGGTCATCGCACCAACGTCCCAGTTCCAGGTGTGACCGCCCAGTTCGAAGAACCCTTCGAAGCCACCCGTCCAGCGATAGGTTTCCAGTTCATTGTCCGTGGTGCGGGGGACTTCCCAGCCGCGACGCGTGAAGTTGAACGTCTTGCCCAGCGGGTTGAAGTAGCTGTTTGCATCCATCGGCGTGTCAAATGCCGCCGCCTGGTACGGATAACCTGCGATCTGCTGGGTCGTGCTCCGCTTGTTGTAGAGGAAGTCCGACTTGAACGCGATGTTATCCAGCAAGTTGTACTTGCCTGCTACGAACAGCGAGGTGCGCTGTGAGCCGGTTTGAACCATCATTTCTTGATTCGAATTTGAATATTCGGCCGGCGTGATCGGATGGTAGTTGGCGATATAACGCGGATCGGCACCGCGATTGAGCGTGCAGGTGGCCTTGGTGCCACCTGGTCCGCAAGGGCCGCTGAAAGAGCCGTTCTGGCTGATGCCGCTCCAGCCTGCGGTTGGGTGGAACGGGCCTGACGGGTAGGCACTGAAATCGCGATCCTTCGCCCACACCGGATCTTCCTTGGTGTACTGCGCGCTCAACATGATCGAGCCACGGTCGTTGGCGGTGCCTAGCGTGAAGTCATATACCTGCTTCTTCCCGTCGCCCTGGTCGAACTGGCCAGCGTAGGCACTGGCTTCGGCGCCGGTGAAGTTGCTGCGGGTAATGACGTTTACCACGCCTGCGATCGCGTCCGAGCCGTAGATGGATGAGCCGCCATCCTTCAGCACTTCGATGCGATCGATAGCCGAAACGGGGATCTGATCAAGGTCCTGCAGGCCCGTGGTATTCGCACCAAGGCGCTTGCCGTTGACCAGGACCAGCGTGCGATTTGGGCCGATGTTGCGCAGATCGACGTAATAGCCGCCGACGTCTTCGCCCGACGCCAATGCGCTAGCGCGACTGATAGGCGGCGAGCCGACCTCCGTGAGGTTCTGCATGATGTCAGCGACCGACGTGAAACCCTGGTTTTCGAGTTGCGTGCGGCTGATGGTGAGGACGGGCTGTGCCGTTTCGACGTCCACGCGCGGAATGCGCGAGCCCGTCACGGTAATGGTTTCCAGGTTCTTGGCTGACGTCTGGTCTGGTTTGGCGGGAGACGAATCCTGCGCGAATGCCGTACCGGTTGCCGCCAGCGCGCCGGTGGCGATGGTCAAGCGAATAGCCAACGCTAGCCCGCGTTGATTGAGTGATTTCATGATCTTCCCCGTTGTCGTAGTTATCGGATACCTCGAGCCCCGCTGGCCCTGACTGGTCTCCCGCGTGTGCAGGTTTTTGCCCTGGCAACACTCCAGTCGTGAGGTTTTTCGATAATGTTTTTTTTACTTCAGGGAGCCCATCGTTCCGGCTGCTATTTCCGTGTGGGCTTTTTCCCTGCCAGTGAGTAGGTCGATGGGTTGGTGCGTGTCCGTGCAAGTGGATTCGACAAGCTTGCTCAGGCGCATCACCATGCGCAGTCATTTGCTAGCATTTCCCGATGCCTCCTTCGCCCCTCGACATCCTTCACAGTGTTTTCGGCTACACCGAATTCCGCGGCCCGCAGCAGGCGATCGTCGATCAGTTGATCGAAGGGGGGGACGCGCTGGTGCTGATGCCTACCGGCGGCGGCAAGTCGCTCTGCTATCAGATTCCCGCCTTGGTGAGGCAGGGCACCGGCATCGTGGTGTCGCCGTTGATTGCGTTGATGCAGGATCAGGTGGGCGCGCTGCGCGAAGCCGACGTTTCCGCGGCCTATCTCAATTCCAGCCTGGGTGCAGAAGATCAGCGCGAGGTGGAGCGCCGCTTGCTTGCCGGCGAGCTGAACCTTCTTTACGTCGCGCCGGAACGATTGTTGACGCCGCGTTTTCTCGGGTTGCTCGAGAGTACCGAAGTGGCGCTGTTTGCCATCGACGAAGCGCACTGCGTGTCGCAATGGGGTCACGATTTCCGCCCCGAGTATCGCGAGCTGGCGGTGCTGCATCAGCGCTTTCCGCAGATTCCGCGTATCGCGCTCACCGCCACGGCGGATCAGCGTACGCGCGATGAAATCGTCGAGCGGCTTGCGCTGCAGGACGCGCGTCAGTTCGTGTCGAGCTTTGACCGGCCGAACATCCGCTACCAGGTTGGCCTCCGCCACAACGCGCGTCGGCAGTTGATGGAATTCCTGGAGCGGCATCGCGGCGAAACAGGCATCGTCTATGCGCTCAGCCGGCGGAAAGTGGATGAAACGGCAACCTGGCTGACGGAAGCAGGCATCGAGGCGTTGCCCTATCACGCAGGGCTGGATGCCGCCACGCGCAATGCGAACCAGCGCCGTTTCCTGCGCGAGGATGGCGTGGTGATGGTGGCCACGGTGGCGTTTGGAATGGGTATCGACAAACCCGACGTGCGCTTCGTGGCGCATCTCGATCTGCCGCGCAGCATGGAAGGTTATTACCAGGAGACGGGTCGCGCGGGTCGCGACGGCCTGCCTTCCGATGCCTGGATGATTTATGGCCTGTCGGACGTGGTGACGATGAGTCAGATGATTGCGCAATCGGAATCGGCCGATGAGCGCAAACGCGTCGAACGCCAGAAGCTGGAATCGCAACTGGCGTATGCGGAGGCCACGCAATGCCGTCGCGAGCTGTTGCTTGCCGCGTTCGGCGAAACGTTCCATGGGCCATGCGGCCACTGCGACAACTGTATCGAGCCGCCCAAGACCTGGGACGCCACAGTGCCCGCGCAGAAGGCGCTTTCTGCCGTGTATCGCAGTGGCCAGCGCTTCGGTTCCGGGCATGTCATCAGCATCTTGCGCGGTGAGGACAGCACGCGCATGACGGACCTGGGCCACGATCGTCTTTCCACCTTCGGCATTGGCGCCGACATGGATGAAAAGCAGTGGCGCTCCGTCTTCCGCCAGTTGCTGGCGATGGGCCTGCTGGAAGCCGACGCCGAAGGTTTCGGCACGCTGCGTCTGAGCAAGGCCAGTCGCGAGGTGCTGGTGGGTAATCGCTCGGTTCGTCTGCGCGAAGACGCCACGCCGGCACGCGCGTCGCGTCGTCGTCGCGACAGCCAGTTGGTGACGGGCGGCAGTCTTGGCGTGGAGGCCTACGAGCAGCCGCTATGGGACGAGTTGCGCAAGTTGCGCACGCAGTTGGCGAAGCAGCATGGCGTGCCGCCGTACGTGATCTTCCACGACGCGACCCTGCTGGCCATGCTGCGCGCCTTGCCGTCGAATGAAACGGAGCTGGCCTCGATCAGCGGTGTGGGCGAGGCAAAGCTCAAACGCTACGGGCGCGATTTTCTTGCGGTGATCAACGCGCAGGAGTGAGATGGAGGCCAGAGTGTGGCGGCCAAAGAGCCTGCTCAAGATGGCTCGCCAAGCTTCACTTCCCTCATCGTCATTCCGCGAAAGCGGAAATCCAGCACCTTTATGCACCACCCTTATGCACCATTAGAAAGGCACTGGATTCCCGCTTTCGCGGGAATGACGGTAAGGGGGAGGGGCGAGAGATCGTGAATAGGTTTCAGCCAGCCAGGCGCCAGCGCGTGCCATCGCTGGAGACGCGCGAGTGCGCAAGCGCAAGTTCGGGGATATAGCGCCATTCGGCCAACTCACCGGGAAGTCGCGCTTGCGGGCAAGCGATGCGGATGGCGATGAGCGCGGCTTCGGCCGTTTCGTGGCGGCCGATTTCGTCGTCCTCGCACAGCACGCGCCATTGGCGACCGTGACGGATGATGCGGAACAGGCCGGATTTCGACGGGTAGACGTATTGCGCCAGCATAGGATTCGACGTTGGTGAGGACGGCGGATGGTGCGCAGCTTGCCTGCCGACGATGACTTCCCTGTGATTCCCGTCTGGCGCGGTTGTGACTGCCATGTTGCTGTTGTGTTTTGCCGTCATCTGAATCAGCGAGGCGTGAAAAACCTGTAGCCGGTGAAGGGATCGGTTCACGAAAAAGGCCCGCATCGCTGCGGGCCTCTTCGTGGATCTTCTTGGAACAGTGATTACTTGCGCTGTGCTGCCGTGGTGTCGCGGGCGGCGCGGAATTCCGAATCCTTGCTCCAGTTCGGCCAGGTATCGGAGTTGGCCAGATCGCTGCCGAGCTTGTAGAGGATCTGCAGGTCGCGCGCCATGCCGGTGAACGGCCAGTCGGCCTGCCATTCATCCGACGGCTGGTGATAGTGCTTGGCCACGTACTCGTCCTCGGCGGCCTTGCCGGCAGCGACGCCGCCGTCCACCCAGTCATTGCCCGAACCGAACGACACCGCCGGCACGCCACGCTTGGCGAACGAGAAGTGATCGGAGCGGAAGAAGTGACCCGCTTCCGGCTTCGGATCGGCCGAGTAGACGAGGTTCCACTGCTTGGCCGTGGTGGTCAGTTCATCGAGCAGGTCGAGCTTGGCACTGCCGGAGATGGTGAAGTTGCGCGACGGACCGTGCGGATCGAGCGCGTCCATGTTGATGTCGGCCACGGTGGTGGCCAGCGGGTAGAGCGGCTTGGAGGCGTAGTACTCCGAGCCCAGCAGACCCTTTTCTTCGGCCGTGACGTTGAGGAACACCACGGAGCGTTCCGGCTTCGGCTCGCTGGCGAAGGCGCGTGCGAGTTCGATCAGCGCAGCGGTGCCGGTGGCGTTGTCCACGGCGCCATTGTAGATCTTGTCGCCCTTCGCGTCGGGCGCGCCCACGCCCAGGTGGTCCCAGTGCGCGCTGTAGATCACCGTTTCGTTCGGGCGTTTGCTGCCCTCGATGCGGCCCACGATGTTGTGGGAGGTGATCACCTTGGAATTGATCTTGTAGTTGGCCGAGAACGTCTCGCCCTTCAGCACGACCGGCTTGAAGTCGCGCGTCTGCGCCTGCTTCTTCAACGCTTCGAAATCGAGCCCCGCGGATTTGAACAGATCGACCGCGACATCACGTTGGATCCATGCCTCCACCGGCGTATGCGAGCTGGCGGGATGGTCGCGCACCACGTCGAACTGGGTGTTGGTATTGGAGTTGGCCACGGTCGCCCAGCCATAGGAGGCCGGTGCGGTTTCATGGACGATCAGCATGCCGGCGGCACCCTGGCGCGCGGCTTCTTCGTACTTGTAGGTCCAGCGGCCGTAATAGGTCATGGCCTTGCCGCCGAAGTCGCCCACGCCGGTTTCGAAGTCCGGGTCGTTGATCAGCACCACGGCGATCTTGCCCTTCAGGTCGACGCCCTTGAAGTCGTCCCAGTTGCGCTCCGGAGCCTTTACGCCGTAGCCCACGAACACCAGCGGCGCATCCTTGATCGACACGGCCTTGGAGCCGTCGAGCGCGGAACGCACGGCGATTTCCTTGCCCTGCGTCAGCGGCTCGTTCTTGCCGTTGACGTTGAAGGACAGCGACGGCGTGCCGGCGATGTCGGACTGCAACAACGGTACGGCCTGCGTCCATTCGCGCTTGCCGTTCTTGAGGTCGCCGCCGGGCTGCACGCCGGCAGCCTTGAACTGGGCGACCACGTAATCGATGGTCTTGGTTTCGGCCGGCGTGGCGGGGCCGCGGCCCTCGAAGGTGTCGGAAGAAAGCGTCTTGACGTCCTCCGACAGACGGTGTGGATCGATGGTCGGTGTGGAGGGCGCATCGGCAGCGAACAGCGCCGACGTCACGGACAGGGCGAGCAGGGATAAGGCCAATCGCTTCATGGACAGCACCTAGCGTGGAAACGAACCTCGATAGTAGAGACGGCCGCCGTTGCCGGTCCATAGCCGCCTGACGTGGCGCCGTCGGCGAGTAGAGCGGGCAGGTCAGGAAAAGCCCTGAAAAACAGGCTTCCCGAGGGTGCGAACGTGACTTTCTTCACCCCCGCGAGGCCGATATCGAAAAAAAACCGCATTTTTTCCGTCCTGCAGCTTGGCGTGATGGGCTGGCATGCCATACATTCCGCATGCCGAGAGGCATTCAAACACCATCTCTATTGATCACCACGGGGAAATGTATGGCGAAGGCGCAAAAAGCAGCAGCAAAGAAGAAGGCCGCTCCGAAGGCAGCTCCGAAGGCCGCCAAGGCGGTTGTTCATAAGCCGATCAAGGAAGCACTGGGCAAGTCGGGCCTGGTCGCCCACATCGCTGAAGCCAGCGGCGTGGTGGCCAAGGACGTGCGCGCGGTGCTGGCCTCCCTCGAGGCTGCCGTGACCGGTTCGGTGCACAAGAAGGGCGCTGGCCACTTCACCATGCCGGGCCTGCTGAAGATCACCGCGGTCAACGTGCCGGCCAAGCCGAAGCGCAAGGGCATCAATCCCTTCACCAAGGAAGAGCAGTGGTTCGCTGCCAAGCCGGCCACGGTGAAGCTGAAGATCCGCGCGCTGAAGAAGCTCAAGGACGCCGCTCTCTGAGCGTAGCGCTTCAATAGAGCATTCTCGTCAGGTGCGGCGTTCGCGTCGCACCTGACATCTTCGGAAGTGATGCATCGCCCGCGCCCTGTCGCCGGCCACTTCCCACCGACTGCACTCCGGCCTGTCGGTATCGATCACCCGATCTATCTGCGGATCCAGCGGCAAGCTCATGTTCTTGCCGGCGGGGTTGTCCGTGTTGACCATCTCCACGCCTTCCTTGAAATCCGCGTCATGCAGGTGGGTATAACCCTGCGTGGATTGCCGCGCGAATGTCGGCCTCGCTCATTCGAGGCACCTGTTTGTCTGGGGCAGCGGAACGATCTGTGGCCATCGTGATCATCAAGCCCACCTTCTTCATGGATGCGCCTTGACGGTGGGATTGCATCCAAAACAACTTGCGGTGAGCACAGGGCGAGCCGACGGTTGAAGTGGAATGGCAGTGGTTGAGCAGCCGATCAAGGAAAGCGGGTTCATACATTTCGTTGAGGCGGTGGGGTTCATGCTCCCGTCGTGCGCCTGGTCCATAGTGGATGCAGGTGCCGTGGCGGCACCTGCGCATCGCCGCTGCCGGAGGGCGCTGCGGCGCGACCAAGAAGATCACCCACTGAGGGCATGACATGGCTACCCCGAGCGATCTCCCGTTGAGCCTCTACAAGGCCAACACCGAGTTTCAGCTGCGCGTGAACAAGCTGGTGATGGAAAACTGGAAGAAGTGGCTTGAGCTGTCCACGCGCGCGATGGATGACGGCATCGCCGAACAGCAGGCGCGCGTGGAGCACCTGATCAAGGCACAGGATTGGGCAGCGCTCGCCTCCATGCCGGCCGACACGTTCTGGCGTCAGCTGCAGCAGCGCATGGGCGACGCCAGTGTCACCAACCAGATCGCCGCGAATGTGCAGGCGCATTTCGCCAAGGGCCTTCAGGATGCGGTGCAGACGTGGCAGCAGGACACCGCCCGCGCACTGGGCGGTGTGGGTGACATGAGCCTGTCCGAACCATGGAAGGACATTCTGTCGCCCTGGGGCAAGTTTCATCCGACGACCTGACGCCAGCGCCAGCGACACCCGGTGAACGGGCCCGGGTGTCGTCAGGTCGCCTGCTTGCCGTGGCGTCGCCCGTATCCCCTCCCGTGTACAAGCCGCCTGGTTCTGCCGACTCCATCGCGTTACCGAGGCGGCGCTCGTGATCAACTTCGCCGCTGCCGGCGGTGTCGGGGCGTGGCGCGTGGGGATGCGCGATGCCGGTCAACCTCGTCGGCAAGGGCAAGCGGCAGGCCGCGCGATTGGATGGACCGCCCAGCTTCCCCGTCTTGTCACATAGGTTTAGTTAGCTAGAGAGCGCGGCGTCCTCGGGGCGCCGCCTGCTGGCGGTGAATCCCTGCCGCCAGGACAAGGTTCAGCGCAGGGGGACGGGTGGAGCGAGGACTGGGCATGGCTCCTCGGGGCCGGGCCGGCGATGTGCCGGCGAACGACAGAGTCGATGTGCTTTTCATGCGCGATGGATATCGCGCGTGGCGTAGTGCGTATTTGCAGGCCCTGTCCGCGGCATGCCGATTCCTTGCGCTTGCAGGGTGGGCGCCGGCGCGGTGGCCGGTGCGCCCGCCACGGACATCGACGGCCCCGCACTGATGCGCTACGCGATCTACTTCTGTCCAGCGCCCGCGAGTGCGCTCGCTTCGCTGGGCCGCGATTGGCTGAGCACTGACCTCGCTGCCAATGGCATTCCCGGCATTGGGCTCAGTCGTTGGAATGCGATGTTGGCCGATGTCCGCCGCTATGGCTGGCATGCCACGCTGCGATCGCCGTTCACGCTGTCGCCAGACGTCGACCTTGGCGATCTGCGTCAGGCGCTGGCTGTCGTCGCCAGGTCGCATGGACCGATCAACCTCACCCTGCGTTGTGCGCGGCTAGCGGGTTTTCCCGCGCTGCGTCCGCTGGGCGACTGCAAGGCGGTGAATGCCCTGGCGGCCGCCTGTGTCGAAGCCATCGAACCCTTGCGCTTGCCGCTGGCAGAGCACGATTTCCAGCGTCGCGCCTCCGGGCTCGACGCCATTGAAACCCACTATCTCGGACGTTACGGATACCCCTACGTGTTTGAACGCTACCGTTTCCACATGACGCTATCGGCGCCGGCTTCCGTCGAGGAAGAGCGGGCGCTGCAGCGCTGGCTCTCGCTGCGCGCATCGATGCTGCCCACGGCCCGTATCGATGCGTTGACCTTGTGCGTCGAGCAGTCGCCTGGCGCCGCCTTCGAACCGCTCGAACGCATCGCCCTGCACAAGGCATCGGCTGCCTGATCGCGACATGTCCGTCTCCAGAAATGCACGCCGGCGGGCGGTGCTTTGCCCATCCATCCTTCGGTGGGTGGGACGTGCTCCAGCGCTGTTCGCACTGCCTGCGCCACGCCGCGATTGCCACGTGCCGTTGCCATGGCGATGACGATGCGTAGCCATTGCCAGGGCTCACGTTCGCTTGACGCGTACGAGGAGATTCTCCAAATCCCACGACGGTGTCGGCGGCGCTCGATACCCTCGCCAAGGGCACGGCTTTGGCCGTCCGGCATTCCTGGTGAAATCTCCTGGGAGCGCGTCATGAACAAGACGGTGTGGATTGTGGTCGCCAATCGCGGCGTAGCCCGGTTGTTCCAGGCTCGGCAGCCCACGGGTCCGTTGGAGGAACTAGATGCCTTCATCCATCCCGAGGCGAGGCTTCATGAGCAGGACCTGGTCTCTGATCGCCCGGGGCGGGGCTTTGACCGGGTCGGTCCCGGAGGCCACGCCGAGGAGCCCGACACCACCATGGTCGAGCAGGAAACCGGCAACTTTGCCCTAGAGCTTTCTCGGTTTCTGCTGAAAGGCCGCACGGATGGCCGGTTCGACGGCCTGATGCTGATTGCCGCCCCGGCATTCCTGGGGTCGCTGCGGGATCGGCTGGACGGCCCCACGCGAGGCAGGATCATGCTCGAAGTGGCCAAGAACCTGGTGCATCTGGATGCCGCCGCCGTGCGCAATTACCTGCCGGACCGGCTCTATTCCGCCGTAGGTGCCTGACCCTCCGTTGTTGCCGGACGGGAAGCAAAAAAGTGCGTTGGCCGCTACATGCTCCGCTTCCAGCCCGCCCCGTGCGAGCGCCGCGACTTTCATGACTCGATGCCGAAATGTTTGACGTGGCGCACATTTGCAACAACTGGGTGCGCTAGGATAGTGCGGTTAAAACGCGGGGGCGTTTCACGATCCTTTCACGCCCTAACCGATGTTATCGGCCGCTTACGCGGAAGCCCGGCGTAAGCGAGGGAACACTGATCAGGGGGATGCAATGCTGGACGCTCCGTGGGCCAAGCCGTGGTTCCGCCGCATCGGCATTGCCGTCTCGTATGGGCTTCTGATCGCGCTCGTTCGTCAGATCACGATCACCCATTTCGTATTGGTGGGCGGCGTCCATCTGGTTGTGCTGTTGCTTACCCGTTACCGCGACTGGCCGGCGCTGGTTGCCGGTGAGATGGTCGTGCTGCTTCCCACCGCCCTGGAGTGCGTGGGGCAATTTGGTCTGCCGTGGGCCGTCGGGTACATCATTCCCGGCATCGTGATCATGGCGCCCTTCGTCTATCTGATTCGGGAGCGCTGGCCGATCGTGACGCCGCGCCACACCGTCAACATGGGCGCGCTGCTCGGCAGTGCCTTGTTCTTCTCGTTCCTGATGACGGCGTACAACCTCGGCTGCGTGTTCATCACGAAGTTGCCGTCGGGCTACCAGCTGCACGTGGACAAGGCGGCTACCGAATGGGTGCTGGGCAACTACCTGGGCATCCTCGCGGTCGTGCCGACGACGCTTTTCATCCACCAGTTGTTTAGCGGCGCGCGCTGGCGCGAACTGGGCACGCGCCTGCTGGACAACCGCGCCGTGCTCGACAGCATTTTCCTGGTGGTGCCCGCGCTGTTGCTGCTGGTCTGGATTGGCATCGAGTCCGCCCAGGTTCGTCAGATCGCCCAGGTGGCTATGTTCCTGCCGATCGTCTGGCTGGCCATGCGTCATGGCTGGCAAGGAGCTGCCATCGGCGGCACGGCGTCGAGCCTTGCGGTCATGGCGTTGATGCCGGCCATCAACGACCAGCAGACCTTGCAGGCGGAAGCGATCGTCGCCTTCGCCATTTCGTCGATGCTGTTGCTGGGCGCGCGCATCGGTGCCCTGCATCAGCATGCGGAGCAGGAGCGGATGGATGTCCGCACGGCCCTGGCACTGGCCCAGCGCAATGTGCACATCGGCGAGATGCAGCTGCGCACGACCTCGCTGGCGCTCGAACAGATCCGCGAGACGGTGCAGGCCAGCTTCTCCATGATGATGGGCCGCCTGCGTCACCTGCAGCCGACCATCGAAGACCGCAGCTATCACCGTCAGGCGCTGGTGGCGCAGGATCAGCTGTTCCGCCTGGCCGACAGCCTTTATCCGGTTTCATGGCGCGAGCGCGGCTTGCCTGCGGCCTTGCGCGAGGGCGCCATTCCTCGTGCGCTCGATGAAACGGGCATCGGTTACTGGTGCGATCTTCGCGGCCCGTTGAGCCGTCTATCGCAGACACTGCATCTGGCCATCTATCGCCTCGTGGTCGAGGTGGTGGCCGACGCTTGTGCAAAGCGCAACCTCAGCGAAGTGATCGTTCGCGTGCGTTGCGGCGAAAAGCACGGTCGCCGCTGGGCGCTGGTGAGCATCATTTTCCGTGATCCCACTGAACACGCCGGCACTGTGCGCTGGGACGAGTTGCTGCCGCGTGTCATGCGTTCGACCAGCGGCATGGGCTGGTCGGGTATCCGCGATCGCGCGATGACGTTCGAAGGCGATGCGCGCGAACATCCGATCGCCAGCGGTCGCCGCGTCAGCCTGCTGCTGCTCGATCCCATCACGATCAGCGGCGCATGATGCACCGCTGATCCCGTTGCTTTCCGCTTTTCTTATTGTACGTGCGTGTTGCAGGCGAGCGGATCGCACGCCGCCGCTCTCAGCTGCATGGTGCCATCGCTGAGCGTCGTAGCAGTCACGGTCGTCGCAGTGTCCTGGTACACCGTCGTGGGTGCCGTAGTCGGCGTTGCCGTGGTCGGCACGGCCGGACCCTGTTGCGGCGTGGTGACCAGCTGCGAGAAGCGGCCCACCGGCAGCGTGATGAACTGGCCGTCCGATGTGCCTACCGCGCCCAGCACGTTGCCGTTCGCATCATTGATTTGCACGAACTGGATGCCGCCGAGCGTGAACACATAGGCATGGAAGTTCGGATTGCGGCTGACGTCGGACGCGTTGGGCCAGGACTGGCCAAGGCCGGAAGCGGGCGGCTGGTCGGCGAAGGCGGCTCCAGAGGTAGCAAGAGCCAGCACGCCAAAGAGGCATGCGCGACGCGAGAGGGCTTTCAACATAACGGACCCCTTTGTTGGTGATGTGCTCAGACATTGAGCAACGGGGCGAATGTAGCACCACCTTTGGCCTATACCCCGTGACTAAAGGTGTATGTTGCACAACATTTGCCGGAAACGCGCAAACAAAACCGGCTCTTTATGCCAGTCAGTCGCTGCGACACAAACTGCTCGTGCCAATTAATGTCTCGCCAGGAGATTTCCGAAAGGATCATCGGTTGGCAGGGCGCGAGCCCCAAAGCGAATGGTTGTCCCATGAAAAATGTGATGTGAATCACATTTATGTCTCATGGAGCCCATTGGGTAAGACCTCGAGCCGGCATTGGCGCTTCCGAGGTCCGCGGGCGGATTCAGTGCACCGGGTCATGGCCCATGGCTGCGTGATCTGAAAAGGCACACATGGAGGCATTGACGCGCAAAGTGCTGTCGAGAAGCCGCTGTGCCGATTTCATCGGAAGGGTCAGGCACATGTCAGGTTTTTTGGGCGCGTGAATATGGTCGACTGATTCGAATATCGATCGGGATTGGTTCGAACTATTCGCAGATCATCGAGACGCGCGATTCAAGAAAAACCGTGCCTGCCGAAAGGCGGTGCACGCATTCGATCTTGCTCCATGGCGCTTCGCTCTTTCGACATGCTCGATGCCTGTTGTCGAACACCCACACGCGTTCAGTCGTTCAATGTTTCTGGCGTCATGCGCTAACAGAACATGCCAACATCGAAGGCTGCTCGATGGCACGATCGCCGGACATGAAGAGGGGGCGCGAGGGCAGGGCGCCGTGTTCGCAGGCCAAAAAGAAAGCCCGCTTCTTGCGAAGCGGGCTTTCGGAATCATGGTGGCCGGGGACGGAATCGAACCGCCGACACGGGGATTTTCAATCCGCTGCCCTGTTGCTCCCAAGAGATTGAAACTCCGCCCTTTTGCAGCCGCCGTCCGCTAAAAACAGAGGGCTTCGTAGCGCTCGTAATGCTCTGATTTCTCTATTAGGCTTCTGGTGTTTTTAGCAGCCAAACGGGAACCATCATGGCCTTTTTCATTCTTGCGTTCGATGAGCACTATGACGAGAGCGGCACGCTTTCAGCCAGGCTGCATGGGATCAAGCATTCCGACAAATATCCCACCGCGACACAGCTCTCGCCTGGTAGCTGGCTTGTCGTTGAGCCGTCCACAGCTAAAGCGAAAGATGTCTGGATGACATATAAGCCGTACCTGACTGGCAACGTCCCGCTCTCGGTTCTTCCGGTGAGCGCCAGCGGGCTGGCGGGCGTCCACTATCGGCTCAGCGACGAGTCCGACGGATGGGTTCAAAAGTGGCAACTGACTCCGGACAAAGAGCTGATATTTGTCAGCGGGCTGGCTTGACCACACGCGGCTTGCGGTCATAGACCCGCGAATGCGTCTTCTGGTCCAGGTGGCCCAGCAGGCCCCAGTCGTCGCCGTCCGTGCCCGCCTTGGCGCGCAGATCGTGGAAGGTGAAGCGGTTTAAGTTCGGCGCTGCATTCGGCGCCGGCCTTGAGGCTTCGACCGCCTTGCGCATGGCGCGGTCCCACAGCGTCCGGAATCCGTCTGAGGTGTAGGGCTTGCCATCGCGCCTGGTCAGCCAGTGCCCTGCGATCGCCGCCACCTTCTGGGTGGCCAGCTCGTGCGCCAGCCTAATGCCCGGCGTCCACGGGAAGTGGAGTGCTTTGCGGGTTTTGCCCTTCGTCTTGCTGGGCCGGAAGGTCAGTCCGTCGGGCCCGAAGTCGGAGCGCTGCAGGGACAGGATGTCGCCCTGACGCAGGCCAGTCGACACGGCCAGCACCACCGCGGCCGCCACCGTATTGCTGGCATGCTTGAGGACGGCATTGACCTCCTCGTTGCTCGCGTAGCGATCGCGCGGCGTGGTCTTCATGCGGCCGAGCATGGCCACTGGATTTGTGCCCACCATCCCGCGCTCCACGGCCACCTTGAAAGCCTCGAGCAGCGACGTGCGTTCCAGGTTGAACTGCGTCGGACTTTTCGCCCCGCGCACGTCGCGCCAGCGCACCAGCATCGGCACGTCGACGTCGACCAAGCGCACGGCGCCGAACACCTGGCGCAGCTTGTCGATGTGCTTGCGATAGTCCTTCTCGGTGGATTCGCGCAGCTCGCCCCGCGCGCGGCGCTGGGCCAGAACGCCGAGGTAGGCGTCAAGCGCCGCCGCCACCGTGTCGCCCACGGCGACCGTGGCGCCCCAGGTGCGAGCCCAGTCGTCCAGCATGCGGTGCAGGTCGTCGCCATAGGTGCGGCGCGCCAGCTTTCCCTCGGGCGCCGGCAGCAGCATGTAATAGGCGCCGTTCCGCCGGTCTTTGTAGCAGTAGGACGGTAGCCCGCTACGCCGCTTTCGTGGTCTGGCCATATGCGCTGAAGTCCGGTTCGATCTTGCGGGTGGACCGCTTGCCGCCGGCGGCCATGAGCTTGGCCTCGACGGCGGCGCGCAGCACCTTCGGCCAGCCGTCGGCGGCCAGCTCGAACTTGTAGCCGTTCTCGACGAGCCACGCGATCACCTTACGCTTCTGCTTGCGCTCGGTCAGGTCGGCCAGCTCGTCGCGGGTGAGGAACATGCTCACTGTGCGCCGACCTGCTGGCGGTCGAACGCATAGAGCTTGGACTGCGCTGCACCGATGAGCCCCCTTCCGAGCGATAACAGGTGGAACGCGGCCCACATCGACTGATCGAAGTCGTCGGACTTCTCCAACCCTGCCGCGATGCCCGAATCGAGATAGCACAGGCCATCGCTGAAGCAATCCTCGATCGAGGCGTCGGACGGAATAGCCAGGTTCAACATCGCCCCATGAACCGGTATCGCCTCCTCGCCGCCCTTCGTGGCGTGCATGACCGGCGGTTTCTTGCCGAAGCCCTTGGCAAGCTTTTCCAGCACGTCGCCGCATGCCTGGTCGAGAGCCTGGCCAGATTCGCTAATTGCGGCCACTGGCCACGGCCTGCTGTCACCATCGCTCTTTCGCACCAGCTCGCCCCGTGCGAAGAGATCTTTGAGATTGTGGATGTCGCCGAGGACGTCGCGCGCCGCTGCGGCCAGTCGATCGACGTCGGCAACCGTGAGCGAGCGGGACGCTGGCGCGTTGGCACGCTGCCGAATGGCCTCAGCCTCTGCCCACACCGCGTCGCTCTTTTGCTCGGTCCAGCCGTTCCAGCCGCGGGGAGCATGCTCGGCCAGGATGCGGTCGTGGTCAGCATCGCTTAGACCGCGCAGCATGCCCATACAGTAGGTCGCGGCCGAGAAGTGATCGGTGGCTTCCGCCACGTCAGCAGCGAGCGAGTCCAGCTTGTCGTGCGTCCAGATATTGTCCGGGTAGTGATCGCGCAACAGCGCCGCCGCCGCTTCTCGCCCCATCCCGCGCATCATGCCGGCGACGTAGGCGCTAGCCGGCCACTGGCCGTCGATGACATCCTCGGTTTCGCCCGCGGTGCTCTCGTTGCGCAATGACTGCATCACATACGCGGCGTCCGCGCCATCAACGGGCGTAAGGAAGCCGAGGACCTCGCCGCTTGCACGGATCCAGTGCAGGTCAGGGCGGAGATCTTCGCACCGCGTGCCGCTCATCTCTTCAATGGCCGGGCAATGCTCAGCTGGTAGTGCGGCCTGGCCGTTCATCCACTGGGCAACTTGCAGAGCGGGCAAGCCGAGTCGACTTGCAATGGCCTGCGATCCGCCGGCAGCGACTACAGCTGCGGCCAGGGCGGTAATCACGGCCGCGGGCACGGCAGGAAAGGGGAAAGGCGCGCGCTTGTTCACTGTTGGGCCTCCGATGCCTGAGCGGTGTTGCTGGCGGTATGGACGGGCGCCTGGGGCTCCGTCGTGAAAAGGAAGGCGGACAACGCGAAACCGATGGCGAAGATCAGCACCGCATTGAAGGTGCGCTCGGTGATGCTTTGCGGTGTCCCGTCTTCACCGGGGCGAGGAAGGATCACGGTAGGTCCTCCGTGCGATAGCCCTTGGCGCGCAGGCACGCCGGCACTGCGATCTTGTTGATGTAGTCGGCGCGGTGCTTCTGGTCGATGTTCCGCGGCACGACCACACCGTAGGCGCACTGGATCTGATCAGTTTCGAGCTGCGTCTTGCGCGGAAAGCGGTTCTGGATGCCGCAGCCGATGACAGCCAGGCACAGTGCGAGAGCGAGATACTTTTTCACGCGGCTTCTCCATGAAGTGGCGCCGAGCCGATCCGAGTCGGGCAGGGCAGCGGAATGTTTGCGAAGCGGCTGATGGCCTCCGCTTCGTGCGGGAGCACTTCGAAGGCGGCATCACCGGCCCATAGCGAGCCGGGCCGAAGGTTCAAGCGCTCTGCGACGGCGCAGGCGACCTGCCAGTCCATGCCGGGCATGTAGACGGAGACGATCCAGGTACGGCCATGGCGCGCGACGCTGAGGGTCCGCGGCAGCGCCCTGGTTGATTCGAGAAGGAGGCGGCTCATTCGGGCAGGCCTTTCTCGAAAGCGATCAGCTTCAGGTGCGCATCTGCGACCAGGCGCACGCCGAAACGCATCAGCTGCCAGGCGCCATACGTCGACGCGCTGAAGTCTTCGCATTCGTGCTCGAAGATTTCTTCAGTCTGCTGGAACAGCTGTGCCGCCACGCTCAGGCACTGGTCAACCGTCGTGCCGTGGTCAACGAGGAACACCATCGGTTCGGCAGAGACTGGCGGGACCGTCGACGGCCGCGGCTTCGCCATTGCGCTCGCGTCGAGCGCGCTCCCTTGCTGGCGGCCGGCAGCCACCTCGAACACCGGCTTCGTTCCGGTCATCAGCCACTCTTCGCGGACGCCGAGATATTCGGCAATGCTCTTGGCGCGCTTCGAACCGGCTATCGGCTCTGCGAAGCCGGCATACATGTCTTTGATCACGGCATGTTCGATGCCTGTGTGCCGGTGCAGACCTTCCGTCGACTTCGAGGGATCGGTGAGCATGATGGCCCCGATGCGGTCCCCCACGGTGTTACCGGCGATGGTGGAGAAGCCCAAAGATGCTGCGTCCGGCTCGTGCCCTGCAGTAGGCGCCGCCGCCGGCTTCGCCTCGTTGCGGATGCACTGCGCGACGTAGGCGGGCGTCGCCGAATCATGTACCGACGCGACATATCCGATGACGCCTTCGTGATCAGTGACCCAATGAAGATCGGATCGGATAGACGCCGCGGGCACCTTGCCATCTGTCGCCAGCTCAATCGCTGCAGCCAAGTGGGGACTTGCAGTCTTGCGTCCCGTGGCGACCTGCCATAGGTAGTGCGGATTGCTGTGCGTCGCGGCCGCCAGCGCATGCCGGGCGTCCATGACCTGGATGTGCTCAAGCAGCGGGCCGGGCTTGATGCAATCGCCAAGCTTGGTGCTGTTGTCGAAGAGTGCTCCCATCGAATTACCCTCCCGGGCAGGTGACGATGGGCAAAAGGTACGGAATTCCGAACCAATCAGCAATGGAATTCCGAACCCTTATCGTTCGGAATCCAGTACGCGGTTATCTTGCGTTCAGTTTCAGAGCCGGCGACGGCTTGGCGGGAGAACTGCCGCGATCGAGTAGATGCCTTCGACTTGCTCCTCGGGAACGGTCATGCGTGCATCGTTCGAGATTGCGAGGAGCGAGTACTCGCCATTGCGGTGCCACAAGAGCTCTTTGACGGTGCTGCGTCCGTCATTGAGCTTCACCAGCACGTACTCACCCTGCTGGGGCTCAGCATTGGGTTCCACGAGTACATACCAACCCGACCGAATCGCCGGATGCATGGAGTCGCCCTTGACGCGAAGGACGTAAGCATCGGGGTCTCGGGTAGGGTGCTCGAAGTAGCCGTCACCATCGCCGACCGGATACTCCAAGTCGACCCAATAGCCTTCCATGCCCATGCTGGCCGTGCCTCTAACCGGAACCCGTCGGCTTGGAGTCTGTGGCGAAGTCTCGTCAAAATCTGAGACGCCAACGACGGCGCGGGCCACCGGGTGCTTCGGACCCTTCCCGGTCTCAAGCCATTTTGTGGTCACGCCAAGATACTCAGCGATCAAGTGAAGTTTTGTACTGCTTTTTGAGCGCCCCTTGATCAGCTCCGAAAGGGTGCTCTTGCTCAGCCCAGCGAACTTGGCGCAGGCGGCGGCGGACTTGTCGGGATCAGCCTCAAGCTCCCAGGCGATCCGTTCTCCAATCGTCGTCGGTGTCATTTTCCGAACTTGAACAGAAGTCGCGTTCGGAATGCCGCTTGACAACAGTCCAGAATTCCGAACAATGCCTCTCCATGAGTACCTCATGGCAGCAACGAATCCTGGACCTGGAGCAAACCGGACTCAGCGTGACGCTGATTGCCGAGCGGGTCGGTCTCGCCAAATCGACGATCAGCGGCATCAAGACGGGCGCGTCGAAGGCCCCGACTGGCGATGCCGCGATCGCTCTCTTTCTCCTTCACCGCCGTATCTGCTGCAGGAAGCGGGAACCGGAGGATCTTCGCCGGGCCCCCACTGAGCATTCCACGGAACTGGCGACGTCCGAGCCTGATGCGAGCGCGGCGTAGCGAAATGACGTTGCTCTTCTCCATTTTTCTCTCCTGTGCCGGTGCTGGCGTCGTTGATGGCGCAAAGGTACGCACCGGCTCGGCTCAACTCTCCATTCGAGATCCGCGCGCATGAATGTGACTGACGCCGCTGATGCGACCGTGCACGACTACCCGGGCGGCAGCGAATCGCTGGCGCCGCGCATGGGCATGTCGGCCGCGGTCCTGCGCAACAAGGTGAACCCTGGCAACGACCGCAACCACCTGACGCTGGCTGAGGCTGATCGCCTCATGCGCGTCACCGGTGACCACCGCATGCTGCAGGCCCTGGCCGACCAGCACGGATATGTGCTGCAGCGCGGCGACGACGTGGAGCAGGGCGGTTCGTTGATCGAGGGCGTGCTCGCCTTCGGTGCTGCTGGCGGCGAGCTGCACGCGGTGATCCACGACGCCATGGCCGATGGCCTGATCACCGAACGCGAAATGCAAGCCATCGAGCGCAGCGCTGCTGCTGAGCATGCCGCTGTGATCGCGCTCATCCATCGACTGCGCTCCGTCACCGGGCGCCACAACGCAAAGGCGGCCGCATGAGCACCATCGTTGAAAACGAATACCAGGCGCTCGGCGCCATGACGCGTTGCGTGGCCGAACTTCGCCACCAGGCTGCGCACCCGATCATCGTCCGCGATGGCGATTACCTGGTGCTGATCGACAGGCTGCCCAACGGCGAGCAGCGAGAGGCCTACGACGTGCCCGTCAAGGACATGCGCACCGCTGGCGGTGTCGCCTACTGGGTGCGCCAGCTGGCGCCCAAGACCTGGGTGACGAAGAAGCACCTGGAGCTGCTTGCTCAGGCGGCGATCGATTTGAACCCGGGCAACGTCCCGCACTGATTTCTCGCTTTCCGCGCCGCCTAGCTGGGAGTCATGCCCCCAGTGAAAGCCACGCTCTCGGTTGGCGGCTGCGGATCACATTGGAGAGCGGAGAGTGTTATGGCACGAGTAAAAGCATTCCTGACCGGCGGCGCCACAGACTGATATGGCGAAGCGGCCTTCCTTCCAGTTTTACCCGGCCGACTGGCGTAACAACGCCAAGCTTCGACGGTGCTCGTGGGCTGCCCGCGGCGTGTGGATCGAATTGCTCGGCTTGCTGCATGACAGCGACGAGTACGGAATCTTGCGCTGGCCGCTCAAGGAAGTTGCACAGGCGATCGGCGCACCAGTGAAAGAACTGAACGAGCTCGTCACGAAAGGCGTGCTGTACGGCTGCGCGAGCGGCATGTGCGAGGAGATGGTTTACGTTCCTCGTTCTGGACGGAAGGAAGGCGAGCCCGTCGTGCTGGTGCCAGCACAGGCGGGTCCGATCTGGTACTCACCGCGCATGGTTCGCGACGAATACAAGGCATCCGTTCGCGGTAGTAGTTCAAGGTTCGGTGCTGGCGATGATGAATCTGGGGGTGATCCCAATGGTGCAACACCAACGGACGCACCAAAGGGTGGGAATGGTGAAAGCAATGATGCGACACCAACCCATCGGCAAAGTGACGGCTCTTCTTCTACGTCTTCTTCTTCTAAAGAAAAGCCCCCTAAATCCCCCAGGGGGGGATCATTTGCCGCCGTCAACTTCGAAACCTGGTTTTCGGGAATCCCCGAGGGCGTAGATGCCATCCCGGAGGAGCACCACGTCTGGACCTATGCCGAGCGTGTTGGGCTGCCGCACGAATTCGTGGCGCTCGCCTGGGCCTGGTTCAAGGCGAAGTACCTGGGCGAGCCGCGCAAGCGCTACATCGACTGGCCTGCGCATTTCCGCAAGGCCGTGGAAGGCGGATACGGCAACCTGTGGCGCATCGATGGTGAGGGCCAGTATTTCCTGACCACGCAGGGCAAGCAGCTGCAGCGCGCCGTCGAAGCCGAGGATGCCACCGCAGAACGCCAGGAGGCCGCATGACCTTGGCCGACTCCGATTTGCGTGTGCCGCCGCACGACATCGCAGCCGAGCGCGCGGTGCTGGGCGCCATGATGCTGACACCGCACCGCATCTCCGACATTTCCGGCTGGCTGCAGGAGGGTGATTTCTATACCCGCGATCACCGCATGCTGTACCGCGCTGTGCTGGCGCTGGCCGACCGCAAGGTGCAGTGCGATGCGGTGACCGTGACGGACTGGTTCGAGACGAACGGCCTGCTGGACAACCTGCCGGACCGCGGCTACATCATCGAGCTCTCCAACGAGACCTACAGCAGCGCCAACCTGGTGCCGTACGCGGAGATCGTGCTGGAGCGCTCGCGCTTGCGTTCGGTCATCGATATAGCATCGCGCGCCGTCGAGGCGGCCTGGGCTGGCGCTGCAAACGCGCGGGACATCGTGGCCACCACGACGCATGAACTGGGCACGATGCGCCTCGATGATGCGCAGCAGGGGTTGATGCCGGCAAAGCCGATCCTGCAGAAACTTTTCCAGCAGCGCATGGAGCGCCTGCAGGCCGGTAAGGGCAGCGGCCTGTTGGGCCTGCCGACACCGTGGAAGGATTTGAACAAGGTGCTCCGCGGGCTGCGCGACGGCAACGTGTATATCGTCGCCGGCCGCCCGAACATGGGCAAATCGATCTGGGGTGTGCAGCTGGCCGCCTTCACCGCGGCGCGCGGCGACAACACGGCGCTGTTCTCGGTGGAGATGACGCCTGAAGAATGCATGGCCCGTGCAGTGGCCTGCGTCGGCGAGATCGCCTACGAGTGGGTGGAGGATCCGTTCGCGGACGTCGACAAGGACATGGCCGAACTGTACGAGTCGCGCCAGACCGCCGCGTATGCTTCCCTGCTGGAATCGAAGCTGCAGATCGACGCCACGCCCAGCCTGACGGTTGGCCAATGGGTAGCGCGTGCCCGCCGCGCGCACCGCCGTGAACCGGTTCGGCTGATCGTGCTCGACCACATGCACGACATGGGCATCGACCACGACAAGGCCCGTTTCGAATACGGCCGCATTGCGCAGGCCGGGAAGATGCTGGCCAAGGAATTCAGCTGTCCGGTGGTGATTCTCGGCCAGCTCAATCGCGCCAACACCAAGCGCGAAGACAAGCGCCCCGGCATGGCCGACCTGCGCGAGTCCGGCGAGATCGAGCAGAAAGCCGACGTGATCATCCTGCTGCACCGTGAGGACTACTACGACAAGGAATCGTCGCTCGCCGGCAGCGTGGAGGCGATCATCGCGAAGGGCCGCAATATTCGCTCCGGCCAGACCGTTTTCCTTGAGAACCGGTTCGGCGAAATGCGCATGGACGACTGGGTGGGCGCGCCGCCGATCGACGATAAACCGCAACGCGGAGCAGGCCGACGCGGCAAAGGTGGCCTCCGGTGATGGATCTCCGCGAAGAGATGGCGCTGCCGGTGGGCAGGCTCCTCACCATCACGGTTTTCGGCATCCCAGGCCCGCAAGGTAGCAAGCGGCATCTTGGCGGCGGCGTGATGATCGAATCGTCCAAGAAGGTGAAGCCATGGCGCGAGGACGTTCGTCTGGCTGCGTTGCAGGTGCGTGCTGGCGCTGTGCCACTCGACGCACCGCTGCGCCTGCACATGGTGTTTACGCTGCCTAAGCCCGCCAGCGCGCCGAAGCGCCGCCGAACCTGGCCGATGCGCACTCCCGACCTGTCCAAGCTGGCGCGTAGCACCGAAGACGCCCTGACGTCGGCCGGCATCTGGAAGGATGACGCCCGCGTGGTCGAGTACGGCCTGCTTGCGAAGCGATACCCGAACGAAGGTGCTGGCGCGCTCGAAGCGCCGGGTGTGCTGATCATCATCGAACGGCTTGATGCCGAGGCGGGGAAGTAGCCCATGCCTGACGTGACGAACATTGCCTCGCTTGCAGCTATCCGCGCCCAGCGCTTCCTGGGCCTTCGCGGCCAGGATCTCCGGATCATGCAATGCCGACGCCCGGTGCTGCTGAGCCGCATGGAACCCGAGTACATCGTCCACATCCGTGACGTGCTGGTGGCGCTGGATCACGCGGTCGATTGGCCCATGTCGCTGGCCGTGCACACGCTGATCCTGGACCAGATCAAGGCTCTGCCGAGTAGGGAAGTGCTGCTGCGCTGCGAATGCTGGTTCGACCCGACGCCCAGCAGCGGACGCTGGGGAACCTGGCTGGGCGAGTCGCAGTTCCAAGCCAAGGCCGTCATGCAGGGTATGCGCGTCGAGGCCTCGTTCCTCGCCATGACCAATTCAATGCCCACCAGCCTCAGCCAGCCCGAAGGGCCGGAGGACTTTCATGCCGCGTAGCATTCTCGAACCGATTTGCCAGATTCGGTCCGCCTCGCGCGGCGCCGTTCGCGTTGCTTTGCTGATTCACCGAATCATCCTCGACGAGGGCGACTCAGTGGCGAGCATCGACAGTGATGGCCAGGTGTATGTCACGCCCGCCGCGCATGACTTCAGCCAAGCGCTCATCCAGAAATATGCGGATTGCGTCGTGGGCCAATACAACGCCAAGGCTTCAGCGCAGGACATTCGCGACGACATCCTCGCCTGGTTTGAAGAACAGCAGCGGAGCGCGGCCTGATGCATATCAGCACCGCGATGGCGCGGCTCAATCCGACCAACGTGCGCCTTGATACGGGAATGGGTGGCGGCGGCCAGGACGCCATGACTGCTCAGATGATCGCTGGCGCTATCGCCTTCGTGCCCGCCGGCCGCGGCCGCGAGTTGCTCTGCCATAAGTGGTGGCCGGATGGGGCGAAGCTAACCGCCGCCCGCCTGCAGTCGAACGTGGCCAAGCTGCTGCTGGACGAGTGGAACCGTCGCGAGGACGCCTTCAACACGGGCTGGATGGCGCGCGCAGTGGCCGTCGATGGGCATGCAAAGGCCCGGGCCCAGCTCCTCTATGCCGAGGCTCGCCAGCGACGCTGGCCGGAAGCCGTCTCGCGCCGGGCTGATGACCATGATGTGGCCGCCACGTACGCGGGGATCGTCAAAGCGGTGCTCGACGAAATCCAGTGCGGCGGCCGTTGCGAGGCCTGTGATGGATCCGGCGAGGTGGTCAACGCCAACCGCCGCACCACCTGTAAGAACTGCCGCGGCACCACCTTGGCGAGGCCCAGCGATAGGTCGCGCGCGGATGCCATTGGGCTCAAGAGCAATAAGGACTATGCGCGCATCTGGCGGCGCGTCTACGAATGGCTGCTGGCGCTCCTCGAGGAAGAACTGGCCGAGGCGGAGGCCGCCATGGTGAGGGCGATCAAGTGATGCGGCGGCAACTTACTTTTCTGACGGTTTGACGCCCGCCAGAAAGGTAAGGATTCTGTCTATAGTCGCGGGACCGAACAGCCCACGCCAACGTCTTCCTCCGACCCCGCCAAGAGCGGGGTTTTTTATTGCCCAGGATTCGCCATGACCGTCAAAGCCAAGTTCCGCTGCAACAGCATCCACCACCAGCTCACCGGCACGGAGGTGAAGTTCGACGCATGCGTCCAGGGCGAAGAGAACAAGGATTGGTCGAAGTTCACGCCTGCCGGCAGCATCAGCATGTTGATCACCAACCCGGACGCGGTGGCGCAGTTCGCCATCGGCAAGGAATATCTTCTGACCTTCGAGCCGGCCGCATAAAGTCGTGTCCGCCGGAAACTTCCAGGCCAGCCTGAGCCTCACGCTGGTCTACGAAGGGGGCTTTTGTGACAACCCCAAGGACCCAGGCGGCGCGACCTATCTTGGCGTGACCCAGAAGGTCTACGACGAGTTTCGCGACGCGTGGTGCCGCCCGCGTCAATCGGTATCCCATATCGGGGATGCCGAACTGAACATGCTGTACGCAACACGCTACTGGCAGCGCGTCAACGCCGACCAGCTGGCGCTGGGCCTGGACTATGCGGTGTTCGACTTTGCAGTGAATTCCGGCGTCGGGCGCGCAGCGCGCACGCTGCAGGGCATCGTTGGCGTGACCGCCGACGGCGAAATCGGCCCCAAGACGCTGCAGGCGCTTTCGGTGCATGCCGGCACCTACGGCGTCACTGCACTCACGGACGCACTGTGCAATGCGCGGATGACGTTTCTGCGCAGCCTGCCGACGTTTGCCACGTTCGGGAACGGCTGGACCCGCCGCGTGATGGGCGCGCAGGCAGGCCACCAGCCCGGCGACACCGGCGTGATCGATCGCGCTTATGACATGGCCGCCGGCAACCGCATTGCCATGCCGACATCCGTCGTAATCACGGCGAAGACCTACAACGCCAAATCTCTCGGAGTCGCGGCATGAACGAAACTGTGCTGGTCCGCGATCCTCTCGTTTTCCTGCTGGCGCTGGCCGCATGCTGCTGGTCGACCGTTGCGGCGGCTGCCACCTGGAATAGCCCGCTGGTGTTCATCGGCGTGCCGCCCGCTCTGGCATTCATGGCCATTGCGGGATCTGCCGGCGGCCTGATCGTGCAGCCGCCGGTGGTGACGCGTCGGACCATGATCGCGCTGACGGTCGCGTTTGCGTTCATCGCAACGTGCGCAACGATCGCGATCAGCGCCATTCCGACATTCGCATTCATCAAGGACGTCGAGCCAGCCGTTGGCGGCATCTTGGCGTTCTTCGCGCAGACGCTCGTGCCCGCCGCCCGGGCCCGGCTGACGCGCGAAGTATCAGGTCAGGGGGCAACCGATCAGGCAAGCGGAGGCTCTCCATGACGAACTTCATCGGCTGGTTTGCGGCACTGGTCGCCGGCGTTACCGGCCTGGCCATGCTGCAAGACGCGCTGGCGATGCCGCTCATTCGCTCCGTCCGTGGCGTGGCTCAGCATTGGGCGCGGCTGGCGGCTCTCATCATGATCACCGCAAGCGCGCTGGTGCTGGTGGTGTTCCCGAGCGAGCGAACCGCAACCGGCTACGAAGTCATGCTGCGAGTCGCCCTAGCCTCGTTCATGGCCATGCAGTCGCCGTGTCCCTGGTGGCGCTATGTGCTGCAAGGCCTGCATCGGCCAAAGGCTCGCAAGGTGGTCCTGTGAGCGCCCTTTTCGGAATTCTCGCGACCTTGTTCGGCGGCGCAATCACCGCGCTGGCCAAGTTCTTCCTGGGCCGCAAGACAGCCACGGCTGCCGAGAAGGCGGCGCAACAGCGCACGCAGGCCGAGGCCAACGAATCCACCAGGCGCGACGAGACCGCGCACAAGGTCGCCAACGACCGGGAGAAGAACGATGCGCTTCTGGACGCTGCCCGCCATGACGCTGGCGCTGCTGGTGGCTTGCGCAAGCAATCAGCCGACATCGCCGCCGCCATTTCTGACGCCAATAGTGAGGTGCGGTGAGCATGAACCTCTCGACCGCCTTGCGCGCTACCCGGAACTTCCTGCTGGGCTGGATCTCGACGCCGACACATCCGGGCTATCGCTCGCTGCTGCCCGAGCTCAGCTCGATCTTGCTCGACAACACATCGTCGATACCGGTCAGTGGGCCATCCGCTCCGCTGGTGTCTTCAAGCGAAACGCCGATCGCTACAACGGCGTCACCGACTGCCTCGACGACATCCGTCGCCGCGGCCTCATCCAGTAAGTCTTCGGAGATCACCATGTCGCTCAGCCTCAGCAAGATCACAGCCACCATCAGCGCGGCCGTTGCCGCCGAGAAGGCCATAACCGGCGCTGCCGCCATCGTCTATACCGCCGTATCCGGCCTGGTCGACGCAGCCGAGACCGCCTACAGCGGCGCAGTTGCCGCCGGCAGCACCAAGAAGGCAGCCGTGCTCGCTGGCGTCGAAGCGCTGGCCGTCGAGGTTGGCGCCGACTTCGCCGCCATCAAGGCGGATGTCTCGCAGTTGATCGATGTGTCGGTCAGCTCGTACAAGGCGCTGGTCTCGGCCGCTTCCGGCAGCTGATCGTGGCCAAGACCGTCCGCATCCGCTTCGAGCCGCTCGCCGGACAGGCGCCCGTCATTACCACGCCGTACGAACTGGACGTGCGGCTCGGCGCGGATGTGGTCAAGGTCAAGGGTCATTTTGTGGGCAAGTCCGATGTCGCATATACGACTCACGAACTTGCCGTGGTGCCCGACGGCGCGGAAGTGACGCTGGTGACGCCGGACGTTCGTCTGGCGTTGCTGGTGGAGGAATAACGCATGGCTCAAATGACAAGCGCGCAGGAGTTCGGCGCGGCCATCTGCGATGTGCTGGGTCTGAAGCGTGTGCTTCGTTTGCAGCTCAATCTCGGCCCGAGCAACGCGACTGTAGTCGCGGAAGTTGATGTCAGCGATTACGGTGAGCTTGCCAAGGTGATACGCCGTTTCGAACTGCATCCGGAAGCAAAGCCGGTCGATGCAGTCGACGCTGATCTGGTGCGGGCTGACGGTCATGACGCCGCGTAAGACCGTAGTCGTCCATCTGCGCATGCGCGTGGCTTGGTGGTTGCCGTATTACCTGCTGATCGTGCGCACGCTTTGCGACGTGTTGGACCGTCAGCCCGACATGGATCGCGTCGAGCGCGTCACACGGCGCGGTATCCGCATCGTCGCCGTGCCGGCCAATCAGCTTCAGGCATGAGGCGGAACGATCGCATACGGCAGCGCGGCGGCTCAGCGTTCAACCATCTGTACAACCTGCAGCGATGGAAGCGCACCCGAGCCGAGCAGTTGGCCAAGCAGCCGCTGTGCGAGTTCTGCCTCAAGCGTGGTCGCACGGTTCCGGCCAATGTCTGCGATCACGTCAACGGTCATCCTGCTGGTGAGACTGAGACGATGTTCTGGGAAGGACCGTTTCAGTCGCTGTGCAACGACTGCCACAACGGTGACAAGGCCAGGATGGAGCACGGTCGTTCGCCGCGAGGCTGCGACGATGACGGTTGGCCGCTGGCGGCGACGTGATCAGTCAATAGCGAACCGGAAAGCGCGATTAGTGTGGTAATGGATTGCTATACCGGGGGGTATAAAAAGTTCAGTAATACCGCCGCCCGACAGCGACCGTTCCCAAAAACGCGCATTTCCACAATTCAAAAGACGACCCCGGCTAGGTCGGTTTGGCATGTATTGAGGTGGTCTCATGCCCAGGGCACGTTTGCCCGCCGCGAAGGCGGCAGCCGCGGGCGCGGCGATCAAGAATCCGAAGCGGTTCAAGGACCGCAAGGCACCAAAAGGGACGCGACCGCTCGGCGATCCATTCGCTGCCATGAAGCCGAAAGAGAAGACGGCCTGGAAGCAACTCGCCAAGGAAATGCCCTGGCTCAACTCGTCCCATCGGGTCCTGGTGCGGCTTGCCTGCATCTGGATCGCGAAGATGGACGACAAGGACTTCGGAGTCTCCGCCACCCAGGCGCTGAGCTCGATCCTGTCGAAGTTGGGCGCGACGCCGGTCGATGAAACGAAGGTGGGGCATGGCGGCAACGAAGAAGAAGACCCCGAGGACAAGTTCTTCGCCCGCAAGGACAAGTGATCGCGCAACTCGATATGCGCAGGATGTCGTCGAGGGCCGCATTGTCGCTGGGCCGCATGTCCGCAACGCTTGCCGCAGGCACCTGCTTGACCTGAAGGAAGGGAAGAAGCGCGGGCTTTCGTTCGATGCTGGCGCCGCTCAGTTCGTTTGCGAGTGGTTCGAAGGTGTACTCCGCTTGTCGGAGGGTCAGTTCGACGGCAAGAAATTTGAGCTACACCCGTCCCAGGCCTTCATCATCGGGTCGCTTTTCGGCTGGATGCGCGCGGACGGGACACGTCGATTCCGGCGCGCCTATATCGAGCAGGGAAAAGGCAACGGCAAGTCACCTCTCGCCGGCGGCATTGGGTTGTTCGGGATGACGGCGGAGGGTGAGGCTGGCGCGCAGATTTATGCCGCGGCAGCGAAGAAAGAGCAGGCCGGAATTCTGTTCTCCGACGCCGTGAAGATGGTCAAGCAGTCACCATCGCTGGCCAAGCGGCTGGAGTTTTCCGGCGGCCCGGGGCGGGAGTACAACATCGCGCACCAGGCGTCTGGCAGTTTCTTTCGGCCTGTGTCGCGCGATACCGGCAAGACCGGCTCTGGCCCGCGTCCGTTCTTCGTGCTGGCGGACGAGGTGCACGAGTTGCCTGATCGAAAGATCCTGGAAATGCTCGAGCGCGGCTTCAAGTTTCGCCGGCAGCCGCTGCTTTTCATGATCACGAACTCGGGCAGCGATCGGAACTCGGTGGCCTGGGAGGAACACGAGCACGCGGTAAAGGTCGCCGCTGGTCACACCGAAGCGGTCAACGATCCGACGTTTGTCGGTGAGCCGATCGACGACACGACCTTCAGCTACGTTTGCGCTCTCGATGAGGGTGATGACCCGCTGGAGGATCCATCGTGCTGGGTGAAGGCGAACCCGCTACTGGGCGTTACGATCACCCACCAATACCTCGCTGATGTGGTGGCGGCGGCCAAGGCCATTCCAGGCCAACTCAACGGCATCTTGCGACTCCACTTTTGCGTGTGGACCGATGCAGAGACGGCGTGGATGACAAGGTTGACGTTGGAGCCGCGACTAGCTGACTTTCACCCGGACGAACACCACGGCGCCAAGGTGTATCTGGGGCTCGACCTTTCGCAGAGCCGCGACATCACCGCGCTGGGGGCCATCGTCGAAACCGGCGTGGTGGAGGTCGAGATCGAGCAGAACGGCGAAAAGTTCCTCGTATCCAAGCCCACATACGACGCTTGGATCGAAGCGTGGACGCCTGGCGACACAGTGAAGGCCCGGGAACTCCGGGACAAGCTGCCGTATTCGGTGTGGGTGCAGCGGGGGTTTCTGCATGCGCCTAAGGGCGAAAGCATCAGCTACCGCCATGTCGCGCAAACGATGGTGGAATATGACCGAAACTTCGACATCCAGCTGGTGGCGTACGACCGCTTTGCCTTCAAACGATTCGAGGAAGACGCCGAAGAAGTTGGGTTGAGCCTGACCTATGCGGAGCATCCGCAAGGTGGCCTCCGTAAGGGCAAACCACTGGCAGAGGGAGCTGAAGGTCTCTGGATGCCCGGCTCCCTTCGCGCGCTGGAAGATGCCTTACTTGAGGGTCGCATTCGACTCAGAAATAACCCGGTCCTGGTGTCCGCGATGATGTCCGCCGTCATCGAAGAGGACAAATGGGGAAACCACTGGCTGTCGAAGATCCGTTCCATCAACAAGATCGATGCGGTGATCGCGTTGGCTATGGCCTTCGGCGCGGCCATGGGAACACCGCACGACTCCGATGAATATACCGACGGCTTCATGGTGATTTGATGACCCTTTCTCCAATCGAATGGCGGGCTCAGCGGGCCAAAAGCGTCCACCAAGTCCTAGATTCGAGCGAGATACACGACGTTTCATCGTCGGATGTCGCTGGAATGAACAGGATCTTCGGAGTCGCGCCGACGGCAGCGGGTACAGCCGTGAGCGAGCAGAGTGCCATGCGCACGTCGACGGCTTTCGCCTGCGTGCGTCTGATCGCTGGCGCACTGGCATCCACGCCTGTGCCCGTTTACGAGAGGGTTGGCGACGCGGCAGAAAAAATCGACCATCCGTTTTGGTGGCTCTTCAATGAGCAACCGACAGCCCGTTTCAGCGCGGCCACCTTCTGGGAATTCATCACCGCGCAGATGTTGCTGCGCGGTGATGGAATCGCCTATATCGCACGAAAGGGCCGATACAGTCCTGACATCGAAGGCGTCATCCCTGTGGCGCGCGAGAATGTCGAAGTGTTCCGCAACGGTGATCGCCTCAACTATCGCATCAGCGAATACAGCGATATGGGGACGCAGCGGTACTTCACCGCTGACCAGGATGATGTGCTCCATTTTCCCGGCTTTGGCTTCAACGGGCTGTCGAGCTATTCAATCATTGGATGGGCGGCGCGAAGCGCAATCGGCATCTCGCTGGCGGCAGAGCAGTTTGCCGGCCAATTCTTCGGCAACGGCGCTCATGTCCAATATGCCGTGACGGCGCCGGCAGGGAAAAAGATGACGCCGGAGCAGCAAGAGACGTTTCGGCAGGCGTGGGTTGAGCACTACGTCGGCATGGGCGTCTCAGGTCGCCCGCTGGTGCTGACCGACGGCATGGACGTAAAGGAGCTATCCCTCACTGCTGTCGATTCCCAGCTCCTGGAATCGCGAAAGTGGCAGGTCGTTGACATTGCGCGTGCCTTCGGCGTGCCTCCCTTCATGGTCGGAGAGACCGACAAGACGACTGCGTGGGGGACGGGCCTGGAATCGCTGGGGCGCGTTTTCGTGCAGTACACCATGGCGCCGCACTTCACTCGATTCGAGCAGGAACTCAACCGCAAGTTGTTTCCCATCCGCACTAACCGCTTCATGCGGTTCGACACGGATGAAGCGCTGCGCGGCGACACGGCGGCGCGCGCGAACTACTACAAGATCGCCCTCGGTGGCACCCAGAACCCCGGCTACATGACGGTCAACGACGTGCGCCGCAAGGAAAACCTGCCGCCGATCGAAGGCGGAGACGTGCTCTTCAAGCCCTCGGGCGCCGGCACGCCGAATGACAACCCGGACAACGGAGCACCTGCATGACGATCAAGATGCCGCGCCTAGCCGCCCTGATGCGCGCCAACGCCGAACGACCGCGCAACTTTCGCGTGGAGAACGCTGCTTCGGCAGAGGCGACGATCTACATCTACGACATCATCGGCATGGATTTCTGGACCGGCGAAGGCGTGACTGCCAAGACCTTCGCCGATGCCCTCGCCGAAACGAAAGCCTCGACCATCCATCTTCGCGTCAACTCGCCGGGCGGTGACGTGTTCGAGGCCCGCGCGATCATCGCGCAGATGAAGGCCAGTGGCTCGAAGTTTATTGCGCACGTCGACGGCGTGGCCGCGTCGGCGGCCAGCTTCATCGTTGCGAATTGCGACGAGGTGCTGATGGCTGATGGCGCTTTCATGATGGTGCACAACGCATGGACCATTGCCGTCGGCAACAAGGACGACATGACCCAGACTGCAGGTTTCCTGCAGAAGATCGACGCGACGATCGCCGCCGACTATGCGAAACGCCCGGGCGTGACCAAGGCCCAGGCGGTAGCGTGGATGGATGCCGAGACCTGGTTCACTGCTGACGAAGCGGTGAAGGCTGGCATGGCCGACCAGGTCGAACAGGATGCGCCGAAAGCGAAGGCGACCTGGAACCTGTCCGCTTACGATCGCGCGCCGGCCATGCCGGAGTCCGAGCCGGAACCCGAAATCGACGACGAAGCGGTGCGCGCCCATTTGGAGCGCCGACTGTCGCTGGTCGAACAGACTTCTTAAGCGCCGCGATGCGCTAAGCCCCGCAAGCCGCCTTTAGGGCGGCTTTTTTATGACTCAACAGAGGTAAAGACCGATGAGTATTCAAGCTCTCCGGGAGCGTCGCAGCGCCCGAGCCAAGGAACTGCGCGAGTACATGGACAAGTCGCAGGAACGCAAGTGGAATGCCGACGACCAGAAATTCTACGACGACGCCATGAAGGAGATCAGCGACATCGAGGCCCAGATCGACCGCGAACAGCGCGTGCTGGATCTCGACAACGATCGCCGCGTCGACGAAGGCGTGCGTGAAGGTGTCGCTCGTGCCGCGGCCCAGGCAGGCACGCCCCGCGAGATCTATAACCGCTTCCTGCGCAACGGCTGGGAAGGCCTGTCGCAGGATGAGATGCGAGCGGTGCGCAACACGATGTCCACCACCACCGGCAGCCAGGGCGGCTATACGGTGCCGGTGGAAGTGGCCAACCAGGTCATCGAGGCGCTCAAGGCCTACGGCGGCATGCGCTCGGTGGCGGAAGTGTTCTCCACCGCGCAGGGTGGTGACATCCAGTACCCGACCAGCGATGGCACCGCGGAAACCGGCGAAATCGTGGCGCAGAACGCCTCGGCCACGTCCGCGGACCCCAGCTTCGGCGAAGTCACGCTGTCGACCTACAAGTTCAGTTCCAAGGTCGTGGCAGTGCCCATCGAGCTGATCCAGGACTCGAACGTCAACATCGAAGGCTTCGTGATTGCTCGCCTCGCGACCCGCCTCGCGCGCATCCAGAACACGAAGTTCACCGTGGGCAGCGGCACGAACGAGCCGAACGGCCTGTTCACCGCCGCTGCGGTGGGCGTGACCGCGGCCACTGGCGGCACTTCGGCCATCACGTACGACAACCTGATCGACCTGCAGCACTCGGTGGATCCGGCCTATCGTGCAGGCGGTCGCTGCAAGTGGATGTTCAACGACAGCACGCTGAAGGCAGTGCGCAAGATCAAGGACGGCCAGCAGCGCCCGATCTTCGTTCCGGGCTACGAGACCGGTACGCCGGGCGGCGCGCCGGACATGCTGCTGGGCAGCCAGATCGTCATCAACCAGGACGCCCCGTCCATGGCTGCCAGCGCGAAGCCGGTCGCCTACGGTGATTTCAGCTACTACAAGATCCGCGACGTCATGGATCTGACGATGTTCCGCTTCACCGATTCGGCCTACACGGTGAAGGGGCAGGTGGGTTTCCTCGCCTGGCAGCGCTCGGGTGGCCAGTTCACTGGCGTGGGCTCCAACGGCCCGGTCTCGCTGTTCCAGAACTCCGCGACCTAAGCGGCGCCGCTGTGCAGCGGGCGCCTCCGGGCGCCCGTTGCCCTGACAAAATCCGAACGAGGAAACGAACATGGCAAAGACCACCGGCGCCGCTGGCGCCACCTCTGGCCGCGTGCTGCAGTCTTTCGAACACGAGGGCGTAGCCTACCGCGCGAACGATCTGTTCGAAGGTGACGACAAGACGGTCGCGGCGTTCCACGATAGCGGTCATGTCGACGCTCACCCCGATGCCGTCGCGCATGCTGAAGAGAACGGCGCCCGCCGCCCGGGGCGCGAAAAGGCCGAGGCGGAAGCCAAGGACAAGAAGTAAGCGGCCATGACGCGAGTCCCGTCACTCGTTCGCAGTGTGGTGGTCACCACGCCGCCCACCGATGAGCCGATCGAGCTCGCCGACGCGAAGCTGCATTTGAAGGTTGAAGTCGATGACGACGACAGCCTGATCCAATTGCAGATCACCGCGGCGCGCCAGCACATCGAGACCGAGTGCGAGCTTGCGCTCATGCCCCAGAAGTGGACCGAGTACCGGTCCACTTTCCCACCGGTCATCGAGCTGCGCGGCGGCGTGGTGCAGAGCATCGTTGCCGTGAAATACGTGGACTCGTCAGGCGACACCCAAACGCTGGACGAGAGCGCGTACCAGGCCGACCTAACCACGCGGCCCGCCACCATTCGACCAGCCTTCGGCCAGAGCTGGCCAGCATGCCGCCCTCAGCCGGCCAGCGTCTCTGTGGAGTACAGCGCGGGTTACCAGGACGCCGATGCGGTCCCCGGTGCGCTGAAAGCAGCTCTGCTGCTGGTGCTGGGCGATCTCTATGCGAATCGGTCTGGGCAGGCTGGCACGCAGATCTTCCAGAACGCGACCGTCGACCTATTGCTGCGCCCGTGGCGCCGTGTATTGCCATGACCGAAATCGGACAACTCAACCGTCGCGTTTCGTTCCTGAAGCGCGTCGCAGGAACAGACGGGGCAGGTCAGCCTATCGATAGCTGGGTGCTTGCGTTCAAGCTGTGGGCCTCGATCGCAGGAAAGTCGGGCCTGAAGACGATTACCGGCGCTCCCGAAGGCGTGAGCTCATCGGTAACGCAATACAGCATTCGCGTTCGCAAAACGAACGCGATCACGGTGGACATGCGCGGCGAGTGCGATGGCGTCGAGTACCGGATCATCTCGATTCAGCAGGACAACGTCGAGCTGAAATGGACTGACCTGGTTTGCCAGGTAGGAGCTGCCGGTGCCTGATGGCGTCGTCGCCCGCATGGATTTCTCCGACTGGGACCGTGCGCTGAACAATCTTGCAGGCCCGGTGCTCCAGCACCTTGCGCGCTCGATGGGCGTGGCCGGTGGCCAGGTGTATCGAGACAACGCGATGGCCTTCGCTCCCGAGAAAAGCGGCCTGTTGCGCAGCGCGATCTATCTGGCCTTCCGACCGGCGTATTCGGACGACACACACGTCACCTATCGCATCAGTTGGAACGCGAAGAAGGCGCCGCACGGGCACTGGATGGAGTTCGGCCACTGGCAAACGAACGTGCTCTATCAAGGAAGCGACGGCGAGTGGTACACGGGCGCGCCGCTGAAAGAGCCGAAGTGGACGCCGGCGCACCCGTTCCTACGCCCAGCGCTTGAGGGCAGCACGGCCATGGCCAGGAACGCCATGGTGTCCCGCGGCCGCGAGCGTCTTCCCGAATTGCTGGCCGAGTATGCGCGATGACTCTTGAGCAGACCCTTGTGCAGGCGCTGGGCGCCTTGGTGAGCGGCCGGGCATTTCCGGATGTGGTGCCACCGAGCACCGCGTTTCCCTGCATCACCTACCAGCAGGTCGGCGGTGGCGCGGGCTGGTACGCCGATCAGTCGGTGCCCGGCAAGGCGTCGTCCCGCATCCAGGTGAACGTCCACTCGAAGACGCGGCTGGAAGCAAACCAGCTGGCGCGGCAGGTCGAACGAGCGATAGCCGCGGCCTTCAACGAATCGCAGCCCTATGGCGCGTTCGTAGCGATCTATGACGACGCCGCATTGCTCTACACGACCCGCCAGGACTTCGGGATCCAGTTCGCTGTGTCCCTTTAACCCAGCAGCACCGCTGCAACGAAACAGGCCGCCTCCGGGCGGCCTTTCTTTTTGGCCTCACCGAGGAATATCACCATGCAGACTTTCCCCAACGGCACCGTGTTCTCGGTAGCCACTGCGATGGCGGCTGCGATCGCCATTTCCGCCATCAGCAACGCCGACCCGGGCGTCGCTTCGACTGCCACGCCACCGGAAGCGGGCGATATCTGCGTGCTGGCATCCGGCTGGCCCAGCCTCAACAACCGCGTCGTGCGCGCCGCAAGCCCGACGGCCAGTGCGTTCTCGCTGGAAGGCTTCGACACGACATCGACGAGCAAGTATCCGGCCGGTGCGGGCGCGGGCTCCTTCCAGGTGGCCAGCGGCTGGGTGCCCTTGTCGCAGGTCACCAGCATCGCCAAGTCGGGCGGCGATCAGCAGTTCTACCAGTGGCAATACGCCGAAGACGCGTCCGGCCAGCAGCTGCAGCGACCGACCTACAAGAACGCCAAGACCCTCACGCTGAAGCTCGATTACGACCCGGCGCTGGCCTGGTACGACGCGCTGGACAAGGCCGACGAGGCGAAGGAAGCCATCGTGCTGCGCGCGGTGCTGCCGAACAACTCGATCCTCTACTACCTCGTCTATCCGAGCTTCGATGCGGATCCGTCGATGGACCTCAACCAGAACATGGGCAACACCGCCACGTTCTCGCTCATCAGCAAGCTGACGCGCTACGACGCTGAAGCGTAACAAGGACGATCCATGTTCAAGATCAAAAGCAATCCCACGTTTCCGGCGACGCTGACCCTCGTGGGCCAGGGTGTCGAGCAGAAGCTCAACCTGGTTTACCGCCACCGCACCAAGGAAGAGCGACAAGCCCTACTGGACTCGCTGATGGAAGAGGGCGCAGCGTTCGAGCAACGCATCAGTGCTGCGGTGCTCGACGTCGTCGAGTCGTGGGACGCGGATGCCGAGCTCGATTCGAACGGACTGGAACTGCTGGACCAGTACCAGCCCGGCGCGGTGCTGGCGATCTGGCGTGGTTACTTCGAAGCGATGATGGTTTCCCGCAAGGGAAACTGATCGAGGCGGTCAGGGCACTGTACTGGCGGTGCCCGCCCCTGGATCCCGATCTCGGGCTGAGGGAGGAAGACTTCCCTCGGCCCGAGGTTGAGCTCTGGGACGAGAACTGGCCGCCCATCGAGTTTTACACCCGCATCTGTAGCCAGTGGCGGCAGGGCCCGAGCGGGCCAGCAAGCCTTGATTACAACACCGTGTTTCACGAGCTGGACCGCAACGGTCTGGCCGGCGAGGCCTACGACGAAATGATGGCGGCGATCCGCGTCATGGAGCAGGCCGCACTCGAAGAAATCCACAGGAATTAACCGCATGTCGACTGAAGGCCCGAGCCTTGGCGTAGCGGCAATCGACCTGGTCGTTAATACCGACCAGGGCAATGCCGCGATCGCTACGACAAAAGCAAAGGTGCGGGACTTCTCGTCTGATGCGCAGGCGGCCTTTTCTCAATTGTCGGCCAGCCAGAAGCAGGTTACTGACAGGCTTCTGAAGCAGGCAGACACCTGGGGCCTCACGCGTGACAAGCTGCTGCTGTACAAGGCGGAAGCTGCGGGCCTGCCCACGGCGGTCATTGACGAACTGAGCCGTCGTCTCGCGCAATCAGCTGGCTACGCTCAGCAGCTTGCCGCCGGCGTTGGCGCGATCGGCGACAGCCTGAAGGGTTCGACCTTCAGCGACTCGCAGCTGTACAAGGTCAATCAAGCGCTCGCCGACATGCGCACGGAGAGCGATGCCGCGCGTGCATCGATGGCCGCGCTCGCGCAGCAGCAGCTCGATGACGACGTGCGACTCAAGGCGGTAGCTGCTGCTGGCGCTGCAAGCCAGAATGCCAGCACGCCGCTTTCCGCTCGTGGCGCTGCGTCGCTGGATCCTGCTGTGCGTGCCGCCCAACAAGAGCAGCTGCAGGCTATCAACGCGGTCAATGCGGCGCGCGACAAGGCGCAGCGGGAAGCGTTGGAATCGGCCGCGGCGCAGAAAGCGTCGGCGGCAGCCGCCCAGGCGGAGGCCGCGGCGCTCGCTGACCTGCTGGGGAAGATCGACCCGACGGTTGCAGCGCTGGCACGACTGGACGAATACGAAGCCAAGCTGCGCGCCGCGCGCGCGAGCGGCTCGATCGGCGATGCTGACTTCCAGACCTACGCCGCGACCATCGATCAGGCGCGCGCGAAAATCGCCGGCGCCGACCAGGCCATGGGCGGGTTCAAGCTCAGCACGGCCGGTGCGCGCCGCGAACTGGGCGTCATGGTGGGCGAGATCGCCCAGGGCAACTTCGGCAACCTCGAAGGCTCCCTGGCCACGTTGGCCAGTCGCTCCGGCTTGCTTGCCGCTGCGTTGTCGCCGATTGGCCTGCTGGTGCTTGGCATCACCGCTTCGATCGGTGTCCTGGCCGCCGGGGTGATCGCGGGCGCGGCTGAAGAGGACAAGCTCAACGCCTCGATCATCGCCACCGGCAACTATGCCGGCGTGACTACGGGCCAGGTGAACGCGATGGCCGTGGCGATTGGCCAGTCCACCGGCAAAATCGGGGACGCGCGTGACGCGCTGCAGCTGTTGATCGGCTCCGGCAAGGTGACGGGCGATCAGCTGCAGATCGTGGCCCAGGGCGTCGTCAGCTTTTCGGAGCTGACCGGCCAGAGCATCGACCAGGCGGTCAGCAAGTTCACCGAGCTGGCCGACGATCCAGTCAAGTCGATCGAGAAGCTCAACGACCAGTATCACTTCCTCAGCCTCTCCCAGGCCGAGCATATCCGCGCGTTGGTGGAGGAGGGGAACGCAGAAGCCGCGTCGTCTGCGGCCCAAGATGCCGCCGCGGCTGCGTTCACCGCGCGCGCCGCGGACATGCGTGCGCAGCTGGGGACCGTTGAGAAGTCGTGGCGCGCGGTCGAAACGGCCGCCAAGGATGCGTGGGACGGCATCAAGAATGTGGGGCGCCCGACGTCGCTGTCGGATGACGTCGCCCACTTCAACCAGCTGGCCGACACCTACAAACAGAACCTGATGGCCAGCTTCCATCAGACGGACGCGCAGGCCGAGCAGAATCCCGTTGTCCAGGCGAATCGCGCGAAAGCGCTGGCGCTCCAGCCCGGCGCCGACCTCGAGAAGTGGGCCGCGGACAACGACGCCGCGAACGCCAAGATCCAGCAGGCTGCCATCAAGGGCAGCGATGTCATGGATCAGTATCTCAAGGCCGCCAAAGCCGATTCGGCGAAGGCCGAAGAGATCAAGAAGGTAAAGGACGCCACCGCGGCGCTGCTGGCCGCCGATCCGGCGAACAAGACGAAGTACCTGGCGGACCAGACCACCGCGCTCGCGCAGATCGACAAGAAGTACACGAACCACGACGCCAAGAGCGCGGACAGCGCCGACGAGGCATCGCAGGTAGCAGCCTTCAAGGCATCGCTGGCGGCGATGACCGACGCGTACAAGAACAGCCAGGCCGAGTTGGAAACGGCGCGCAAGGCCGGCACGCTCTCCGAGCAGGACTATTACAAGCAGTCCGACGACCTGCTGTGGCAGAACGAGAGCGATCAGGTGACGGCTATCCAAGCCGAGATCAATCGCCTGCAGACGCGCAAGGCCATCGGCGCGGAGCGCATCAAACTCGACAGCCAGATCAACCAGCTGGAGGCCGAAGCGGCAAAGATCGAAGCGGACACCATCAGCAAGAGCGATCAGCTGGCCGATCAGGAGAAGGCCGGCGTCGACAAGCGGACTGCAGCGTACAACGCGTTCGCCGACGCCCTTGACCTGACAGTGCAGAACCAGCAGAGGCAGATCGATGCGCAGGTCGCCAGCATCGGCATGGGTGACCGCGAGTACCAGCAGCAGCAAGCCCTGAACAAAATCGATGCCGATTACGCGAAGCAGCTGCAGGACCTGGCCAAGCTCAAAGACAAGCCGGTAGATGCCGGTGGCCTCGATCCTGACGACTATCAGCGCCGCGTCGACAAGATCAACGCGGATCATGCTCAGATGGTCCAGCAGCAGGTCGACGGTTTCGCGCGCATCAACGCTGCACGCGAGGACTGGGAGAACGGCCTCACCAAGGGCTACCGCAACTGGGCGGACGAGGCGACCAACGTCGCCGGTGAGGTCGCCAGCGCGACGACGAACGTGTTCGACGGCTTCGCCAACGCCACCGTGCAGGCGTTGAACGGCGGCAAGAACGCATGGCATGACTTTGCCGTATCGGTGATCGAGGACATCGAGAAAATCGCCATAAAGCTCGCTGAGCAGCAGGCGGTCTCGGCGATCCTATCGGCCTTCGGTATTGGCGGCGGCAGCGCGTCGGGCTATGGCGACGCGCTCAACGGTGGGTCGAGTTATACGGGCAGCGGCTCCCTGTCGACCAGCTGGGCGGGCGAGGGCGGCGGTTGGAGCTTCAATGCCAAGGGCGGCGTGTACGACTCACCCAGCCTCAGTGCTTACAGCGGCGGCATCTACGACTCGCCACACCTGTTCAAATTCGCCAGCGGCGCCGGCGTGTTCGGCGAAGCCGGTCCCGAGGCCATCATGCCGCTCAAGCGCGGCGCCGACGGCCGGCTGGGAATCGCGTCGTCTGGCGGCTCCGGCGACATTTACTTCACCCAGTCGATCAGCATTGCCAGCGACGGCACGTCCTCCGTCGACCAGAACACCAATAGCGAAGCGATGCGCCAATTCGGCGACAGCATGCGCGCCGTTGCGCAAGGTGAAATCTCGCGCGCGATTCAGCCGGGCGGCCAGATCTGGCGACTTCGTAACGGCTCAGGAGGCCGCTGATGGACGTCTTCACTTGGCGGCCGCTCACCAATCCGACAGGGACGTCGACCTTTGCGGTGCTGTCAGCGCAGTTCGGCGACGGCTACTCGCAAGAGGCCGAGGACGGCATCAACAACGAGACCCAGAGCTGGCCGCTGACGTTCAGCGGTAGCAAAGCGGAGATGCAGCCCATCGTCGATTTCTTCCGGGCCCATAAAGGTGCCGCGGGATTCCTGTGGACGCCCTTCATGGGCGTGCAGGGCATCTACAAGGTCACCACCTTCACCATGAACGAAGCGAGCGGCATCTACACGATCACCGCGACCTTCATGCAGAAGTTCGCGCCATGATCTTTGCCGACATTCAACAACTTGAGCCTGGCGCCTGGTGGCAGGGCTTCGAACTCGATGCGACGATGCTTGGCGCCGATCGGCTGTTCTTCCACGGCTACACGCAGGTTGGCTCGATCTGGTGGCAGGGTGTCGAGTATTCGCCGTGGCCCATAGATGCCGAGGGTTTCGAGCTCAATCCGGACCAGCCGCCAACGCCAACGCTGTCCGCGGGCAATGTGGATGGCCGCATGACGGCGCTGTGCCTGGCCTACAAGGATCTGGTTGGCGCGAGGCTGGTCCGGCATCGCACGCTCGGAAAGTACCTCGATGCCGACAACTTCCCGGGCGGCAATCCGACGGCTGATCCGACGCAGGAAATGCCGCTGGACATCTGGTTCCTCGAGCGTCGCTCTGCGGAGACCAGTGAGGCGCTCACCTGGGAATTGTCGAGTGCCTTGGACTTCAACAGTAGGCAACTCCCCGGGCGCCAGATCGTCGCCAACTCGTGCGGGTGGCTCACCCGTGGCGGCTATCGCGGCCCCTATTGCGGATACAACGGTCCGCCAGTGGCTACGGTCGACGACGTGCCGACCACCGATCCGGCGCTTGATCGCTGCAGCGGTAAGTTGAAGGGCTGCCAGTTCCGCTTCGGCGTGAACGGCGAGCTTCCCTACGGCAGTTTTCCAGCAGCATCGTTGATCAAGTAGGCGCGTATGGCTGAAGAACAGTTCAATCTGCGACCCGTCGGTGTGCGCATGCGCTGCGACGCGTGCCAGGACGGCGAGATGGTCTCCACTGACGGCATCATGCTCACCACGTCGCCGCCGCTATACCCGCATTCCTGCAATCGCTGTGATCGCAAGGCAAACCTCAGAGTGCGGTATCCGACCGTCCGGTGGTTGAGCGATGAATAGCGAGACTCAAGCGGCCGCGGTCGCGCACGCCATCGCCGAGTATCCGCGCGAAGGCTGCGGCCTGGTGGTGGTCGTAAAGGGAAGGGAGCGGTACTGGCCATGCCGGAATACCGCGGCCACGCCCAGCGAACATTTCGTGCTGGCGCCGGAAGACTACGCGGCTGCCGACGATGCCGGCGAGATCGTCATGGTGGTGCATTCGCATCCAGATGCGCCGGCCAGGCCGTCGGAGGCCGACAGGGTGTCCTGCGAGGCCTCCGAACTGCCGTGGGCGATCATCAGCGTGGAGAACGCTGACGGCGCGCCGCGCGCCGTGGAGGTGCAGACGCTGGAGCCGTGTGGCCACCAGGCGCCGCTGGTGGGGCGAGCCTTCGCGCACGGCGTCCTCGACTGCTACGCGCTGGTGCGCGACTGGTACAGGCAGGAGTGGGGCTTGGCGCTGCCGGACTTCGCGCGCCGCGACGGCTGGTGGGACGATGGCCGCTCGAACCTCTACATGGATCACCTGGTCGAGTGCGGGTTCCGCGAGGTGAGGCTGGCGGACATCCAGCGCGGTGACCTGCTGCTGATGCAGGTGCGCAGCAAAAACCTCGTCCCGAACCACGCCGGCATCTGGCTCGGCGATGGCAACATGCTGCACCACATGCACGGCCGGCTATCCAGCCGCGATGTGTTCGGCGGCTACTGGCAGGAATGCCTGCGGCTTGTTGCGCGGCCGCCGGCTCGCGCGATTCCCCGCGACGCTGCCTAATGGCAAACTGACCGCCTCGACAACGGAGGACGGGTCAGATGCGCATAGGAATGCAGGTTTTCACGGTGGTGCTGGGGCTGGCGCTGGCCGCGTGTCAAACCCAGCCGCCCAAAGACACCCAGATCCGAACGCCTACGCCGGACCGTTTGCTAGCGTATCAGGCATCCTCTGACGGGGACGCCACCATTGTGGTGACCCGTGATGTCGGCTTTAGCGGGAGCGGGTGCCTTGGAGCCGTGTTCATCGATGGGCAGGTGGTAGCAAAACTTGGGACAGGCGAAAGGGCCGTGTTCCACGTCCCGAGCGGCAATCGAGTCCTGGGCACGTGGAACACTGGCTCCGGGTTGTGCGGATACCGCGAAGGCAAGGATCGCAAGGAAGTGGCTGTCGACCTTCACCCAGGCGACATCCGGAAGTACCGAATAACGATTAATCCGAATTCCGGCGTCGAACTCAATGCGACGACACTGTGAGTGAGAAGTCACTGCAACCAAAGCCCCGCCGATGCGGGGCTTTTTTATTGGACAAGACGCGATGACAGCTACCTCTGTAGTTCTTACCGGCGCGATGGCGAAACGCTTTCAGAAGCGATACTCGCTGCACCTTGACAGCAAGACCCCTGGTGAGGCGTTCCGCGCGCTCGCAACCATTGTTCCTGGGTTCCGCGACTATCTTCTGGGCGCTCACCGCCGCGGCATCGAGTTTGCGGTCTGGCGTGGGAAAGGTCCTGCCGAGGAGAACATCTCGGAAGCACAGCTGGGCGAGCCGGCTGGTGACACAATCCGCATCGCACCCATTCTGAAAGGATCGAAAGCAGGCGTCCTGCAAACGATTGTCGGCGTCGTGTTGATTGTTGCCGGTGCATTTGTCTCGGGAATGAGCTTCGGTCTTGCGGCACCAATCGGTGCAGCGATGATCAGTGCTGGTGTGGCGATGGTGGCCGGCGGCGTCATCCAGATGCTGTCGCCTCAGCCAAAGGTTTCGAAGAACGCCGACAGCGCAGACAACCAGGGCAGCTACGTTTTCAGCGGCCCGGTCAACACCACTGCACAGGGCAACCCGGTGCCCGTGCTCTATGGCCGCATGATCGTCGGCTCAGCCGTCATCTCGGCGGGCGTAGAGGCGGACGACTACAGCCCCGCGACGAATGGCGTGGGCAGCGGCGTGCCAGGTGGCAGCAGCCTCAAGACTCCGTACGACACGCTGCCCGCCTAAGCACCTTCAACACGGATCGACAAAGCCCGCCTCGCGCGGGCTTTTTTTGTGCCCGAGGAAACCATGGGATCGAAGAACGAGTTCAACCTTCGCGGCTCCAAGGGCGATAGCAGTTCGAAGACGCCCACCGAGGCGGCGGACAGCCTGCGCTCGATCTCGTATTTCCGCATTCTCGACCTGGTGTCGGAGGGCGAGATCGGCGGCCTGGTCAACGGCCTGCAATCGGTGTTCCTCGATCAGACGCCCGTCGCCAACGCTGACGGCACGCTCAACTTCCAGGGCGTGCACGTCGACCTGCGCACTGGCACGCAGGACCAGAGCTACATCCCGGGCTATTCGAGCGTCGAGAACGAGATCTCCGTCAGCACGGAGCTGAAATCCACCGCACCGTGGACGCAAGCACTCAACGACACCGACCTCTCCGCAGTGCGGCTCACGCTGGGCGTGCCGTCGCTGCAGCAGACGAATACGTCGAACGGCGACATCCAGGGCTATTCGATCCAGTTTGCGATCGACGTGCAGACCGATGCTGGCGCCTTCCAAACGGTGCTCACCTCCGCGTTCACGGGCAAGCAATCGGGTGAGTATCAGCGAAGCATTCGCGTCGACCTGCCGGCGGCCACCACCGGCTGGACGATACGTATCCGGCGTCTGACGCCGAACAAGAACAGCGCCACCGTCGCCGACACGATGACGGTCGTCAGCTACACCGAGATCATCGACGCGAAGCTGCGCTATCCGAACAGCGCCTACCTCGCGATCAGCGGCGATGCCTCGCAGTTCTCGAACATCCCGGCGCGCGCCTACGACCTGTGGGGCCGGCTGGTCCAGGTGCCATCCAACTACAACCCGTCGACTCGCGCATACACGGGCGTGTGGGATGGCAGCTTCCAGATCGCCTGGACCAACAACCCCGCATGGGTGTTTTACGACATCGTCACCCAAAACCGCTTCGGCCTGGGCGACCTGATCGACGCATCGCTGGTCGACAAGTGGTCGCTGTACCAGATCGCCCAGTATTGCGATCAGTTGGTCACGGACGGTAACGGTGACCAGGAGCCGCGCTTCACCTGCAACGTCTTCCTGCAGACGCAGGAGGACGCCTACAAGCTGCTGGGGGACCTGGCATCGATCTTCCGCGGCATCGCTTTCTGGGGCGGCGGCACGATCACCGCCTCGGCTGATATGCCGGCCGATCCTGTTTACACGTACACCGGCGCCAACGTCGTGGGCGGCAAGTTCACCTACCAGTCGACTGCGCGCAAGACCCGCTACACGACGGCGCTGGTTACCTGGAACGACCCGGGCAACTTCTACAACCAGGCCACCGAATACTACGAAGACCCGGATGGTCTGGCGCGCTACGGCATCCAGCAGACGTCGTTCGTCGCCTTCGGCTGCACTTCCCAGGGTCAGGCCCAGCGCGCCGCCAAATGGACCGTGCTGAGTAGCCAGCTCGAGACCGATTCGGTGACCTTCCAGGTGGGCTTGGATGGCCTGATGTGCGCGCCTGGCCAGATCATCAATATCGCGGATGCCAAGCGTGCTGGCGCGCGGCAGGGTGGTCGCATCAGCGCCGCCACGAGCAGCAGCGTGACCGTCGACCGCGCGCCGGACCAGGCCGCCGTCGGCGATAGCCTGACCGTGATCTTGCCCACGGGCATGGCCGAAACGCACACCATCAGCGCCATCGTCGGGAAGGTCCTATCGATCAGCGGCAGTTTCAGCCAGGCTCCTGTCGCACAATCCGTTTGGGCGGTTCAGAGCGCGACGCTGGCGCTGCAGACCTACCGCGTCACCAGCGTTGTGGAAGACAAGTCGGCAACGGCCATTACGTTCACCGTGACTGCTGTGCAGCACAACGCCAGCAAGTTCGCGGCGATCGATAATGGAACCGCCATCCAGGTGCCACCGATCAGCCGGTTGCCCACCGGCCTGCAGCCGCCGCCGACGAACGTCACGATCACCGGTGGCGTGGTCACCACCCAGGGCATCGCCACCAACGTGATGACGATCAGCTGGGACGCGCCTGTCGGCGCGGCCAGCTACAAGGTCGAGTGGCAGAAGGACAATGGCCAGTGGATTCAGGCCGGCACCGTTTCCACGGCATCCATCGACATCCAGGGCATCTACACCGGGCAATACCTGGCGCGCGTGACGGCTATGACCGTGGGCAACACCCCGTCCGTGCCCGCCTACAGCGTGCTGACCGACGTCGAGGGTAAGACGGGCGCGCCGCCTTCGCTGACCTTCCTGACGGCCACCAGCAAGATCTTCGGCATCGACTTGGCATGGGGCTTCCCTGAAGGCGCCGAGGACACTCAGCGCACGGAGATTTGGTACAGCCCGACGCCAAGCCTCGCCGATGCGACGAAGCTTGGCGATTACGCGTACCCGGGCAACTCCCTGTCGATGAATGGCCTCGCCGCGGGCGCGTCGTTCTTCTTCTGGGGGCGCCTTGTCGACCGGACCGGCAACATTGGGCCCTGGTATCCCACCGGTGCCGGCGTCAACGGCCAGTCCAGTTCGGACGCGACCCCGATCCTCGACTACCTCAACGGCCAGATCACCAACAGCCAGCTTGGCCAGGACCTGCTGAGCACGATCCAGCTGGTCGAACCGGACATGGCTGGCGACGAGGGCGCCTTCGCTGGCGACACGGTGAACTTTGCGGGCACGTGGACGCTGCTGTATGCCCAGCAGTCCGACGACCTGACCATCTCGAAGCGCGTCGATACGGTCGCCGCGCAGATGAATGGCTTCGGCGCGCTGGTGCAGACCGAGACACAGGCGCGCATCGATGCCGACGGTGCGCTGGCCAGCCAAGTTACCAACGTGCAGGCGTCGTTGGGTGCGACGAATGCCAGCGTGCAAACGAACGCAACCGCGATCGCTACGCTCAACGGTTCGGTCTCGGCTGCGTACACGATCAAAGTTCAGGTGGCCACGGGCGGCCAGCTCTATGGCGCTGGCATGGCCATTGGCGTCGACAACTCCAGCGGCATCACGCAATCGCAGATCCTCTTCCAGGCCGATCGCTTCGGCGTGATCAATGTGGCCAACGGCAGCACGACATCGCCCTTCGTCATCGTCGGCGGCCAGACCTTCATCAACCAGGCCTTTATCGGCACGGGCTGGATCACGAACGCGATGATCGGCGGCGTCATCCAGACGACGGCCGTGGACGTCAACGGCAACCCTCTGTGGTCGATCGACAAGTCGGGCAGCATGATCATGCGCGGTTCGAGCACCAGCGGCCGCACGGAGATCGATGGGAACGGCGCGCGCACTTACGACAACAACGGCACGCTGCGCGTCCGCTGGGGCATCTGGACCTGACGATGCCCGCAGGACTTCAGACCTTCGACGCCAGCGGCAACATCATCGTCGACATCACGACGCGCATCACGCGAGTTGGCGGAGTCGCCTCGATACCGGCCGGTAGCACCGGCTCAGTGAGTGTGCCAAACGCGGCGCAAGGATTGATCTGGTACGCGTTTCTGCATACGAGCGGCGAGCGCTATTACCCCGTGGTCACGGTCAGCGGATCCATCATCTCGTGGACACCATCCACGCAGGGGACGCCGAGCGACAAAAGCATCATCTTCGGAGTGTACTGATGCCCGCTGGGCTGCAAATCCTAAATGCCGACGGCGTGACCGTGCAGATAGACGACACGTACGCCAACCTGGCGGTAGTGGAGATGGGGACCAAGGCCACCGACACGGCGACGGCGGCCGGCGGCAACTCATCGGTGACCTTCTCCAGGTCCGGCCTCAAGAACCCACTGATCGCCGTCACGGGCACAAATCCGCAAGTCGCTGTCTGTTGGTTGATCGATGCGTCTACGGGAACGTGGGGATTCAACATCACGGCAGGTGGCGGCGTGGGCACCCAGGCCAAATACCTGATTTTTGATAACCCACCCGCCGCGTCGACAACTTTCGGGTTCCAGGTTTTCGACGCCAACGGCAACAAGACGTTTGACGCAAGCATGCGCTACCTGCGGGTCGTCGACATGCAGCTCAATGCCGTTGGGCCATTCACCTACGACGCGAGCAAGCAATACGCGGTGTGCCATCTCAGATTCGGCTTCCGTGTGTGGAACCAAACCGGTTTCAACCAAGTACAGGGGTCGACGGTGAGCGGCGGCACCATTGGCTTCAGCTATCTCGCGGTGGCCACCGTGCCTGGCAGTCCCGCGCAGCTAAACCAAATGACTCCGTCGATTCTCGTACTCGATATCACCAACTACGGGCTCTGAGCCTGCCGCCGAGCCCTGCTTGGCGTATCCACCATTGAGGCATCCATGGCAAAGCAGACTATCAACTACGGCACGCCGCCGGACGGCGCGGGCGGCGACAATCGACGCGCGGCCTTGGAAAAGCTTGAGTCCAATGACACCGAGCTGTATGCGGCGGTAGCAGCCGCGCAGGCCGATGCCACCGCAGGGCTCACCGCCGCCAGCTTGGCGAAGTCCATTGCTGGAGCGGCATCGTTCAAAAACAAGCTGCTCAACGGCAACTTCGACCACTGGCAAAGTGGCACGTCGAACGCCGCGCATACGGCGAACACCTACCTGGCCGACCAATGGTCCACTGGCGGCACGGGATCGACCTGTGCTGCAAGCCAGCAGGCCTTTGCGTTCGGTCAGACGGCGGTTCCGAACAACCCAAAGTTCTTCCACCGCGTTGTGGTGGCGTCAGTTGCTGGCGCATCGAACAATGCATTCCTCGCGCAGCGCATCGAGTTTCCCGACACGCTTGCTGGCCAGGATGTGACCGTATCGTTCTGGGCCAAAGTCGACGCGGCAAAATCGCTTGCTATCGCCTTCTCACAGAACTTTGGCGCTGGCGGTGGTGCGACGGTAAACACCAATCCGACGCATGTTATTCCCATCGGGACTAACTGGGCCTACTACAGCTACACGGTTAGCTTGCCGTCTGTTGCGGGAACGACGAACGGAACGAACGGTTATTTGGCGATGTACGTGATGCTGGATGCTGGAGCTAGCTCGGCCATCGGTGGTGGTATCGGCCAGCAATCCGGCACGTGGGATTTTGCACAATTCCAGCTCGAGGCTGGCGATGTTGCCACGCCATTCGAAATGCGCGCGTATGGCGAAGAGTTGGCATTGTGCCAGCGCTTTTGTCTGCTCGGCACGCATAGCTACACCGGCATGGCCAGCGTTGGCACGCAGTACGCAAATCGTGCGTTTCCGGTGCAGATGCGAGCGGTGCCGACGATCATTGCTTCTGGTTATCTGGATAACGACTCTGCTGGCACAGGCGGTTTGTCGTCGGTAACCTGCGATCAATACGGCATCATTTCCATGGTCACTGCATCGGCCGCGACGAAAATTGGTCGCTTCTACTTCACGTTCCGCGCGGAGGCACGACTGTAATGGACGTCTATATCCAATACCCCGATCACATCACGCGAGTGGAAGATGGTGCATGCATTCCGATTGACGATGGCAACAGCGACTATCAGGCGTTTCTCGAATGGGCTGCTGCTGGCAACACCCCGTCTAAGCCTCCCGCACCGACGGTCGCGCAGATCATTGCGCAGTTCATGCCGCAACTGCAGGCATGGATGGACGGCACTGCGCAGCAGAACGGCTACGACAGCGTTGTGTCGTGCGTGTCGTATAAGGGTAGCGGTGTGGCCCAGTGGGCGGCGGACGCGGCAGCCATGATCGCCTGGCGCGACGCGGTGTGGCAGTGGGCGTACCAGCAGCAGCCCACACTCGATGCGATGACGCCGGAGCAGATTGCAGCTTTGACGCCTGACTACATCATCTCGCAGGCGCCCAAGCCTGGCGCCTACAACTGGACGGTGCACGCGCCGGGCGCACCGACGGCGTAGAGCTGCACTTCGCGTCCAGAGCTAGACATCCTGGGCCTGCGGCAGATCACCGTTCCGTACTGCCTCGATCTGGTCATCGAGCAGGCGCTGAAATTTCAAATGAGTTGAAATTTCGCCCTTCAGCTGATTGACGACTGCCAATAGTTCGCGGCGGCGGTCCATTTGCCCTGGACCTCTGCACAGATCGAGCTCCGCCTGCGCCATTGCCAGCTTTCGCTCCATCTCCACGACGACATAGCCGTTGACTCGCATTTCCGCGAGCCGGTGTTCGATGATCATGTCCTCGATCGAGTTCAGGCTGCGATCAAGGCGGGTGACCATTTCGGCGGTTATCGAGCGGCCTGCAGCTGTGGCGGCTTGCTCGAGTCGCCCATGGAGTTCGGCCGGGATCCTGAGTTTGAACTGGATGAACTGCGTCTCTTCGGCCATATCCATATGGTGGACCAAGTAGGTCCTTGACACCAACGGACCATAATGGTCCACTGCCTCAGTGGGACCATTGTGGTCCGTAGGAGGCTACCTATGCCAGATCCAATCGAACTGAGCTGGACCAAGATCAAGCTCGGCACCGACCTCAAGCAATACCTGAAACACAAGGCCGTCGACAACGGGCACAGCCTGGCCCAGGAGATCTGCGAACGCCTGGAGCGATCTAGGGCGGCAGAGGAGGGGGCTGCTACCACGGAAGCGGCATAGCGCAAGAGGAAACAACCCCCGTTTATGGCACGGTTTCGCCTCTTGCCGGGTCTCCAGCATGCGCTACCGTAGTTCCGTCAGAGGAAGTGTTTTCGGGTGGTGGTGGGATTTTGACGGCCGTGGTTACGACCTTCAGAAACCACATTCGTCCACGTCAAAATGAGGCCCTCAAAAGGGACTTTTTAGCAACTTCCAATGACTTAGAAGAAAAGCGAGACTGCACCGACCGGAAGATCTTCCACATCTGTGTTTCTGAGAAGTGGGAAAGGTAGGCTGGTGTGGAGGGCAAAAAAAGAAAGCCCCGGATTGCAGCCGGGGCTTTCGGAAACGTAGTGACTCTGAGGAATCAACCACATGGCAAATGGTACGGGGGCGCCCGCCAGCACGCAACTTGAAGGGGAAGAGCCCGCCCATGTCCGGCAGCTCCGCACGGACCTGGACGAGGCAGTTGAAACCCTTTCCTGGCAACGGCGGGTTATCGCTCGGTATCGATCGCTGCTGATCAGCTGCGAGGACCAGGGAAGGGCGCCAACCAGGGGTGAGATCGCCGAGGCGATGGCACACGACGAGCAGAGGCTGGCGGCATGATCTGGTCGACAGAGCGACTACAGGACCGCGATGGCTTCTGGGTCCACATCCTGCACGGCATCGACATCGCGGAGCGCCTTGGACCTTTTGCCGATGGCGACGAGGCATTTCGTCAGGAGATTCAAGCGCGTATACGCATCAGGCTCGCCCATGGCCCGGAGGCCTTGGGCGACAGATAGAGTGGGCGAAGCCAACGACAGGAGGGGCTATGCTTTACGCCATCAAGGACGGCAGCCGCAAACGGCCGGAAACCAAGGGAGAGCGCGCCGTATGCCCCGGCTGCCACAATGATGTGCTGGCAGTTATCCCACTTCAGAACGTCAAGCACTGGCGCCACCGCGCTGGTGATTGCGACCCATGGAGCGAGCCGGAAGGGGAATGGCACCTCGCGTGGAAAAGCCTTTTTAACCAGGACGAGGTTGAGCGCACGCTGATAGACGCGACGACTGGTGAACTTCACCGAGCGGACGTCATGGTGCAACACGCCCAAGGTCGGCACACTGTGGTGGAGCTCCAGCATTCCCCGATCAAGGATGAAGAGCGAATTAGCCGTGAGGCATTTTATGGGGCCGGTGGGCGGCGAATGTTCTGGTTGCTGCATCTGCACGATGAGCACAACTTCAACGGGACTTACTTTTCGCTCGCGGTTGGCATGATCAATCGAGAGGTCGTTTTCGCCGGGCGAAAGTTTTGGATAACTCATTTCCCCGGAAAAAGCCAATTCTTCAAGCGATGGGTGCGATCATCGCGCCATGTCTTCCTGAGCTACGGGCGTCACGTGTTCTATCTCGCGACCCCTTTCGCGTGCGCCGATCTTGTGCGGGGCCTTGGCCCTAAAGAGATTGCGATCTCCGCTCCGCTCACAGTCGAAGAGTTTGTCTCTGCCGTCCGCACGTGGTGACGGTAACGCGAGAGCATATGCCTAGGCGCCCCTTGGTCTATTTGGATCATTGGGCGCTGATGGACTTTGCTGAGCAACCGCAAGTTCGGGCACGGCTGGTGGGCGGACTCCGCGCCACCGGCGGCTCCCTATGCTTGACGGCAATCAGCCTGGCGGAGATTTGCAGGGTCGACGACCCGAGGCATGCCCATCACATCGACAGCCTCTTGCAGGATCTGCAGGGGAACATCTTTGCGATCAATGTGGCAGATCTCCTCAGCGGGCAGGCTCCGTACGCCCCGGGCCGCACACACCTTCCCTACGATCATCAGCTCGGCTTCGAGCTGACCAGGCCGCGCGAGTTCTGCATACCTGGGCCGTTCGGTCGCTCGTGGCAGGCTCGAGCCCGGGGAGCCGCGGCATTCGACAAGATGGCCATAAATGTAGCGGCTGCGTTCGATCGCATGAGGGCGGTGGACGAATACCGGGAAAAGGCATTGACGGCCAAGCCGGATCGGCTGGCGCCCTGGGTGTATGTGGTGTCAGGCGAGCTCATGCGCGCCGCGGTGCTCAACGTGAAAGAGAAGATCAGCCCGAACGACGCGGCCGATCTGCAGCATGCGCTGGTGGCGCTCTTGTGCTGCGACCTTTCCTTGCTGGACAAAAAGTTCGCAACCCGCGCAGAGTCGGCTCGATCGCGCCTGCGTGATCGAGGCGAGCAGCTTGGCCGTTGTTATTCTTCGAAGGGAATCGAAACTTTCCTCGATGCACTGACGAGCTGGCGCTCGCTGAAAGCGAAAAGTTTTTAGCGAAGGGGATTTTTTTTAGCGGCTGCATCAGCGAGTAGCTGGAAAACCGCTTAAAAATGGTGGCCGGGGACGGAATCGAACCGCCGACACGGGGATTTTCAATCCCCTGCTCTACCAACTGAGCTACCCGGCCAGAATGCCCGCTAACGTCGAAGACGTCGCGTGGAGCCGTGCATTAAATCCGAAGCGGGCCGGCTCGTCAAGACTCCGCGTCGGGCGCGACGTAGCCCTCGGGCTGCTTCACGTCGCCGCCGAAGAGGAATTTCTCCATTTCGGCGCTCAGGAACTGTCGTGACTTGGGATCGAGCGGATTGAGGCGGTATTCGTTGAGCAGCATGGTCTGGTGGGCCAGCCACTGCTGCCACGCTTCCTTGGAAATCTCGGCGTAAATGCGCTGTCCCAGCGGCCCGGGCCAGGGCGCGAAGTCCAGGCCTTCGGCGTCATGGCCGAGCTTGGCGCAGTGAACGATACGACTCATGCGATGTGACTCATCGGTAGTGATTCAGAGGTTCTGCAGCAAGGTGCGCACGGGAGCGGGCAAACCAAGTGCGGCTCGCTCGCCAGGGTTGCACCAGCGCAGGCTAGGATTATCCGCGATGCGCTGGTGCGCTGTCGCCTCGTCGAACAACAGCGGCTCGACCTTCAGGCGATAGTGGCTGAAAACATGGACGAACGATGGCAGCGCCTGCGCGTCATCGATGTTCGCGAATGATTGCGCCGCGCGCCACGCCTGATCGTGATCACCTGCTTCCGGCAGGCTCCACAACCCAGACCACACGCCTTGCGCGCCACGGCGTTCGAGCAGCACGCGACCTTCGGCGTCGCGCAGGATCAGCATCACGGTGTCGCGCGTGGGCACGGCCTTGCCGGGCTTGGCGCTGGGCAGTTGCGCGGTGAGGTCGTCGCGCTTGGCCACGCAGTCGCCGCTCAGCGGACAGCTTTCGCACAGTGGCTTTGAGCGCACGCAAACAGTGGCGCCCAAATCCATGATGGCTTGTGTGTAGTCGGCCGTGCGTTGCGCGGGCGTCAGCGCATCGGCGTGTTGCCAAAGCAGCTTTTCGACAGCGCTTTGGCCGGGGTTTCCATGGATGCCCAGATGCCGCGTCAGCACGCGCTTGACGTTGCCGTCGAGTATGGGAAATCGCAGCCCATGGGCTTGCGCGAGGATCGCGCCTGCGGTGGAACGGCCAATGCCGGGAAGATCGGCCAATGCATCGAAATCGCGCGGCAGTTCGCCGTTATGCTTTTCCACGCAGATCTGCGCAGCACGCTGCAGGAAACGAGCGCGACGGTAATAGCCGAGGCCTGACCACAGCGCGAGCACCGTGTCTTCATCCGCAGACGCAAGGTCGCGCAATGTCGGCAACGCGGTGACAAAGCGTTGGAAGTACGGAATGACCGTCACGACTTGCGTCTGCTGCAGCATCACTTCCGACAGCCATACGCGATACGCATCGCGCGGATGTTGCCAGGGCAGGTCCTTGCGGCCGTGTTCGTCGAACCAGGCCAGTAGTGCGGCGGCGAAAGGATTCATGGCGATTGATGCGCGGGCTTGGCCGGCGCGGATCTCGCGGCAGCGGGTTTCGGCGGCGGTGCTGCGGTCGTCGCAGGCGCGGGTACGTCGCTGCCGGCCTGGATGGTGAGGCCTTCGATGCTGATGTCGCCGGTGTCGATGCTGGCGACTTCCGCGTGGCCATTGCCGGGCGGCACAGTGAGGCGCGGGCCGTCGTCGTGGTCGAGCTGCGACCACCAGCTCGCCAGCGCCAGCGGAGGGATGTGCAGGTCGGCGTGGTTGTCCGGCCCATCGAGTTTCAACGCGAGCATGAGCGGATCGCTCTGGTCCGCCGGCGTCAGCTCGATCACCGCGTCGTACTGGCCGGCGTTCGCATGATCCAGTTTACCGGACAAGTGCGCGGCTGCATCAGCTGCGCCGCGCCAGCGCGCGTTGCCGGCCAGATGCAGCGTGAGCGTGGTGCTGTGCGCGAGATAGAGGCTGATGTTTTCCAGCAACAGCGAACCGCCCTTGACGCTTGGCGTCACCGAAAGGCGCATCTGCGTGGGAATGCCTGCGGCGTCCTTCGCGGTGATGGTGAGCGGAAACGCGTGATCGGCCGCGAGGCGTCCCGCATCCAGCTCGACATCGCCCAGCAAGAGCTGATTGCCGCGCACGAGACTGCCTCGCGTGATGTGCACGCCGGCATCGATGCTGGGAATGGTGGTCGGTACGGCGGTGGGACCGGAGGGCAGGTCGTCCAGCCACGATTGCAGGGCGTCGAGGTCGACGCGCGGCGAATCGATGCGCATCTGCGAGATCACCGTCTCGCCGCGCACCAGCGTGCGCCATGGCAGTGCCAGCGTGCCGCGGGCGGCGAGCAGGATCGGCATGTTCGCGTTCTGCGCGCTGAGCGTGATGCCTTCGAGCTCGAGCGCGGGACGGGGAAACAACGCCGGCGTCGCCGGGCTTGCCAGGCTCAGCTCAAGGCCGGCGTCGTGCGCCTGCTGTTGCAGCATGGCGGTGATGCGTTCGGGTTGCAGTAGCAGGTGCACGGCAATCAGCGCAACCGCGACCAGCAACAGCGTGCCGCTGCTGAGGATGATGAGTGTGAGGCGGAGCCAGCGCGGCATCCGTCAGCACTCCTCAGCCCTGGCCCAGGCTGGCGGGAAGCAGGCCGTCGACATAGGCCTCGGCGTCGAAGACGCGCAGGTCGGTCGCGGTTTCACCGAGGCCCACGTAGCGGATCGGCAGGCCGAATTCGCGCGCCAGGGCAAACACCACGCCGCCTTTGGCGGTGCCGTCGAGCTTGGTTACGACCAGGCCGCTCACGCCGACGATCTGACGGAACTGACGCACCTGGCTCACGGCGTTCTGGCCGGTGGTGCCGTCGATCACCATCAACACTTCATGCGGCGCGTTGGTGTCGATCTTCTTGAGCACGCGGGCGATCTTGCCCAGTTCGTCCATCAGGCCGCCTTGCGTATGCAGGCGGCCAGCGGTGTCGGCAATCAGCACGTCGGCGTTGCGCGAACGCGCGGCCTGCAGTGCATCGAAGATCACGCTGGCGGCGTCGGCATCCTGACCCTGCGAGATCACCGGCACGTTGTTGCGCGCACCCCAGGTCTTGAGCTGCTCCACGGCGGCAGCGCGGAAGGTGTCGCCCGCGGCGAGCATCACCTGGCGGCCATCGTCGCGGTAGCGGCGCGCAAGCTTGCCGATGGTGGTGGTCTTGCCCACGCCGTTGATGCCTACGGTGAGAATCACGTACGGCTTGAGGCCACCGACGTCCAGTGGCTTTTCCACCGGGCGCAGCATGGCGATCAGCGACTGGCGCAGCGCGGCCAGCAGTGCGCCGGCATCGGCGAACTCGCGCCTGTGCATGCGCTTGCGCAGGTCTTCCACCAGGGCCGTGCTCGCTTCGACACCGACATCGGCGGTGATGAGCGTGGTTTCCAGCTCGTCGAGCAGGTCGTCGTCGAGCTTCGGATGACGGATGAACAGCGAAGACAGGCCGCGCGCGAACGAACTGCCGGAAAGACGTTCGCGCCAGCTGCGCTTGGCAGGAGTGGCCGCTTCGACTACCGCCGCAAGCTCGGTGGCTTCGTCTTCTACTGGCGCATCGGGCGCGGGCGGCGTCTCGGCCAGGGCCTCGTCGAGCGCGGGGCTGGCGTGATCGAGCGAAGTGGCATCCGTGTCGTGCGCGAACCCGGTCGCCGGCGCGCTTTCCGCCGCAGGCGCGGTCGGCTGGCCCGGTTCGGCGTCTGCGGGTTTCTTCTTCCAGAACTTGAGCATTGCGGCAGCGATTCAAAGACAATGAACGGCATGCTACCACCCCCTTCCAAACTCACTGCTGAGTCGGGGCGTCCATGAAGGGCGCCGCCGGGCGCATCCGCATCATTGGCGGACACTTGCGCAATTCACGCCTCGATGTGCCCGATCTGCCTGGGCTGCGGCCCACGGCCGAGCGCGTTCGCGAAACGCTGTTCAACTGGCTGGCGCCGGTGATTTCCGGTGCCCGTTGCCTGGATCTGTGCGCAGGCACCGGCGCGCTGGGCATCGAGGCGCTCTCGCGCGGGGCGGCCAGCGTGCAGTTCGTGGAGCGGGATGCTAGGGCTGCGCAGGCCTTGCGCGAGAACCTGGTTCGCCTGAAGGCGCAGGGCGGGCAGGTCGCCGCTGTCGACGCGCAACAGTACCTGCTGGCGCCGGCACAGCCGTTCGGGCTGGTCTTCCTCGACCCTCCGTTTGCCCATGACCTGTGGACGCCGCTGGCCCAGCGGCTGGAGCAGGGCGGCTGGCTGACACCTTCGGCGTGGATCTACGTGGAATCGCCCCGGCAAACGGCGCCTTCGTTGCCGGCGAACTGGATGCCTCACCGCGAGGGCACGGCGGGCGAGGTGCGCTATGCGCTGTATCGGCGCGTCACTTGACCGTCGCGTATGGAATGCATCGGTAAAAACGGGCTAGGCGACCGCTTCGAACGGGCCTAAGCTAGCCGCCCCTCCGCTGACAGTGACTCGTCACGTGAACAAGCCGCCGGTCAACCAGCGTCTCGCCGTTTATCCGGGTACGTTCGACCCGATCACCAATGGCCATGCCGATCTGGTGGCGCGCGCCGCGCCACTCTTTGAACGCATCATCGTGGCGGTGGCCGAGAGCCCCAACAAAGGCCGGGGCCCGGGTTTCAGCCTCAACGAGCGCATTGCGCTGGCTCGCTTGGCGCTGGCCGATCTCAGGAACGTGGAAGTGCGCGGCTTCGATGGCCTGCTGGCGCATTTCGTCGATGAAGTGGGCGCGGGCGTGATCATCCGTGGCCTGCGCGCCGTTTCGGATTTCGAATACGAATTCCAGCTGGCCAGCATGAATCGCCACCTGATTCCGCAGGCCGAGACGCTGTTCCTCACGCCGGCCGAGCAGTACAGCTTCATCTCGTCCACGCTGGTGCGCGAGATCGGACGTCTGGGCGGCGATATTTCCGGCTTCGTGCACCCCGCCGTGCAGCAGGCCATGCGCCAGCGTTGGCACCGGGACCGCGCCGCATCGGAAGACTGACCACAGCCCGTAACCCGCAGTGCAGCACGTTTGACGGTGTCGGGCCGGGCCGCCGTCGTGTATCCTCGCCCGCATCCTGCGGACAGGACAGTCGCTCGCCGCGGGCCAGGGGTACACAAGGTTTGTGTGGTGGCAACGCTGCCATGGAACCGGTTCACTCCCCTGGTCCAACAAGGCTCTGTCGCATGACGGCCGAAAGGTCGGTTATCCAACGGATCCCATGACCAGCTTCCACATTCCAGGGTGACCACCATGTACAAGTATGCTCTCCTCGCCGCCATCGCGATCACCGGCATCACCGCCTGCAGCCAGCAGGACGAGTCCGCCCAGCAGCCGACCGAGCAGGTCGCCGCCGTTGCCAAGCCGACCGATCCGAACGATTCGAAGGCGTGGAACGCCTACCTCGGCCAGATCGTGCAGAAGAACATGCAGGGCATGACGGCTGACCGTCCGTTCCCGTACCTGGTGCCGGCCGGCGACAACGACGACGCCAATGCGCTGCGCCAGCGCCAGCTCGAGCAGGTGCAGGACACCGTCGCCCGCGGCGTGCTGCCGGGCAACATGCTGGTGTTCGCCGGCCCGGATTCGGCCAAGACCTCGCAGTTCGTGACCGATGCCTTCAAGGACGCCAAGGCCGGTTCTTTCAAGGACGTGATCGTGCTGGTGATCGGCGATGCCGGCGACAAGGACAAGGTGACCGCGGCGCTGCAGCCGACCGGCGCCACCATCCGTTACGTGAACATGTAAGTTCCGGTTTCCGGAGCGGTTTCGAAGCCCGCGGTGCGAAAGTGCCGCGGGCTTTTGTTTTTCTTCCCGCGCATCCATGTTGATGGTTCGACCCGCCAGATCTTGCGGCGCACCATTCGCGCCCAGCATGTAAACTCAACGAATGTCCCTGAAAATCCTCGATACCTGCGTCAATTGCGACGTCTGCGAACCGGTTTGTCCGAACAAGGCCATCTCGCTGGGCGAGGAGTACTACGTGATCGATCCGTCGCTGTGCACCGAATGCATCGGTCACTACGACGAGCCGCAATGCGTGGATGTGTGCCCGGTCGAGTGCATCATCATCGACCCCGAGCACACCGAAACCCACGATCAACTCGACCTCAAATACCGACACCTGATGGGGCTGGGCGACAACGCCGCGGCATCGTCGGGCCATGGTTCCACAAAGGACGACGCATGAAGCACCCGTTGAACTGGCGCCTGACGCTGCTGGCCCTGCTCATTTCCTCCAGCGTTGCATACGCCGACAGCCGCCCCTCTGTTGCTCCTGCCGCCGCACCTTCGTCGCACCTCATTGCCCAGCGTCCCGGTCACGCCGGCATCGCCAGCGCGAACTTCCATGCCACCGACGCCGGCCTCGACGTACTGGCCAAGGGCGGCAATGCGTTCGATGCGGCCATTGCGGTGGCGTCCACGCTGTCCATCGTGGAGCCGGAAAGCTCCGGCATCGGCGGCGGTTTCATGGCGGTGCTGCATCGCGCCTCCGACGGCAAGGACATCTTCATCGACGCGCGCGAAACCGCGCCGGCGGCGGTGAACACCAAGGACTATCTCAACAACGACGGCTCGCCCAATCGCGACACCGCCTTGAATGGGCCGCTCTCCGCCGGCATTCCCGGCGAACCCGCCGGCCTTGCGTGGCTGGCCAAGCACTACGGCAAGCTGCCGCTGAAGGACTCGCTGACACCCGCCATCCGCCTGGCGCGTGACGGTTTCCAGCCAGATGCCCGCCTGATCAATGCCATTACTGAGCGCGAGCAGGATATCCAGCGCTGGCCGGCTTCCGTCACCAAGTACCTGCCGAATGGCAAGCCGCCGGTGGCAGGGCAGGTGTGGCGCGATCCCGACCAGGCCCGCACGCTGGAAGTGCTGGGCGAGCAGGGCGCCGATGGTTTCTATCGCGGCGATATCGGCAAGAAGCTCGTTGACGCCGTGCGTGCGGCTGGCGGCAACTGGACCGCGAAGGATCTGGAGAGCTACCAGGTGAAGGAACGCACGCCCATCGTGGTGGACTATCGCGGCTATCGCGTGGTCACCGCGCCGCCGTCGTCATCCGGTGGCGTGGCGGTGGCGGAGATCCTCAACATCCTCTCAGGCTACGACCTCACCAAGCTCGATGAGGCCCATCGCACGCATCTGGTCATCGAAGCCATGCGTCGCGCGTTCCGCGATCACAACGACTACCTGGGCGACCCGGACTTCGTGAAGATGCCGCTGGACATGCTGCTGTCGCCTTACTACGCGGCCGGCCTGCGCATGACCATCCTGCCCGACAAGGCGACGCCGTCGTCGATGCTGCCGGGCAGCACGGGCATCGATCCGGGCATGCACACCACGCATTTCTCGGTGATCGACAAGGACGGCAACATCGCCTCCATCACGCTCACCGTGAACTACACCATGGGTTCCACCTTCGTGGCCGCAGGCACCGGCGTGCTGCTCAACGACGAGATGGACGACTTCGCGCTGGTGCCCAACAAGCCCAACGTCTATGGACTGCTGGGCAGCGAGGCGAATGCGCCCGCGCCGGGTAAGCGCATGCTGTCGTCGATGACGCCGAGCATCGTGTTCGGCGCCGATCGCGTTGGCGTGATCGGTTCGCCGGGCGGCTCCACCATCATCACGCAGGTGCTGGAAGGCATCCTCGCCTTCATGGACGGCAAGAACGCCGAAGGCATCGCCGCGCAGAAGCGCTACCACCACCAGTACATGCCCGATCGCGTGGACGTGGAGCCGGGCACCTTCGATCCGGCTACCGCCGACGCGCTCAAGCGCATGGGCCACGAGTTGAAGGAACGCAGCCCCTGGGGCTACATGAACGTGGTCACGTGGGATCTGAAAACGAACAAGCTCGACGCGGCCAGCGATCCGCGCCGCGAGTCGGGCCTGGGCAAGGTGCAGTAACGATGCACATGTGGTCACTCACCGGTAACTCGCAGCAGCTTGATGGCGGTGCCATGTTCGGCAACGCGCCGAAGGCGCTGTGGTCGCGCTGGATCAAGCCGGATGCGGAGAACCGCATTCCGCTCGCGTGCCGCTGCCTGCTGGTGAAGGACCTCGACGGCAAGAACGTGTTGTTCGAAACCGGCATCGGCGCATTCTTCGAGCCCGCGCTGCGCGAGCGTTACGGCCTGGTGGAAGAACGCCACGTGCTGCTCGATTCGCTGGCGCAAGCCGGGCTTACGCACGAAGACATCGACGCGGTGGTGTTGTCGCATCTGCACTTCGACCACGCCGGCGGCTTGCTTGCCGCGTGGAAAGAAGGGCAGTCGCCGCGCCTGCTGTTTCCCAAGGCTACCTATATCGTCGGTGCCGAACATTGGCGCCGCGCGCTGCAGCCGCATCCGCGCGATCGCGCGTCGTTTGTACCGGAACTGCAGCCGCTGCTGGAAGCAAGCGGACGGCTGGAGCTGGTCGAGGGCGAGCATTCCAAGGCACTGGGTGATGCAGTGCGCTTCAGCTATTCGGACGGCCATACGCCCGGACTGATGCTCGCGGAAGTAGGCGGCGTGGTGTTCTGCGCCGATCTCATTCCCGGCCGCTTCTGGGTGCACCTGCCCATTACCATGGGTTACGACCGCTATCCGGAAAAGCTGATCGAAGAGAAGCGCGCCTTCCTGGACGACAAGCTGGCGCGCGACGTGCGACTGTTCTTCACCCACGATCACGACTGCGCCGTGGCGCGCGTGGTGCGGGACGAGAAGGGCCGCTACGGTACGGCAGACGAACAAGCAGCGATGCGGGGACAGGCGGCCTGACCGGTCGTCCACAGGGGAGGGGAGCACCATGCAGCCTTGGTTGCGACGCGTATTAGGTGTGTTGCTGTTGTTGGCCGGCGCGGGGCTGGTCGCGATGACCGAGCAGGGGCTGCTCGACAATCGCCATGCTTCCGACCGCCACGGCGGGCAGATTCTCGATATCGGTGATGGCGGTTCGCAAAGCCAGGGTCATCACGGAAACCTGGTGCGCGTCTCCGGTCCCGTGCGTGTGGTTGAGGAACCCTTCGATGCCGAGTTCGGCCAGCGCGCCCATGCGCCCGTGCTGATTCGTCACGTGGAAATGTTCCAGTGGCGGGAAATCCGCGTGGGCGGCGACGTGCACTATGAGCAGGACTGGGTCGATCGTCCGGTCGATTCGCGGCGTTTCGCGCAGCCTTCGGGCCATGCGAACCCCGAGCGTTTTCCGCTGGAGGGCAAGCAGTTCGACTCTGGGCAGGCGCGCGTCGGCAATTACATCCTGTCAGCGCCGTTGCTGCATGCCTTGCTGGGCGGCGAACTCATCCCGCCGGATATCAAAACGCTGCCGACGAACCTGGCGGCGAGCTTCGCCCCGAACGGCAATTACTTCACCACCAGCGAGCACCCCGACCACCCGCAGCTCGGCGATTTGCGCGTGAGCTGGGAAGCGGTTCCCGCACAGGTGGTCACCGTGTTCGCCCAGGTCAGCGGCGATCAGCTGGTGCCATCGGCGAGCGCTGCCGATGGCAAGGGTTTCGACGTGCAGGTGGGCGAGCGTTCGCTGGTCGACGTGGTGCCCGATGTTCCCGCGCCACCATCGTTCGTGTGGGCACGCCGCATCGGCGCACTGCTGCTGGCCATGCTCGGCGCGCTGCTGCTGCTTCCCGAGCGTCCTCGCACGCACCATGACGCGCTGCTTGCGGTAGGCAGCGGCGCGCTGCTGATTTCCGCGGTGGCGTGTGTGATGTGGTTGGGCACGGATATTGCCGTTGGCGGTATGTGGTTTGGGATGGCGTTGGTGGGGATGGGATTGGCGGTGTGGAGGTTGCGGGCGACCGCTGCCTGAGGTTTTCGGTTCTCCCTAGCGTTGAGTGGGACTTTGCGTCGCGGCGTAGAGGTGCTCGGTCTTGTCTTGCTCGTCATCCCGGCGCAGGCCGCGATCCAGTGACTTTGCGCTCGTTTGTCGCGTGGTCGTGACCTGGCTCGCCTGCGGCGGGCTTCCGCCCTCCTGCCGGAGGCCGGGTCACTTTTCTTTGCTTGCCCAAAGAAAAGTAACCACCGAGATGGTGGCAATGCCAAAAGAAACGGCACCTTGGATGACGCGCCTTCCGTCCTTTAGGAAGGAAGGTACGCGTGCGGGTTGCGGGGTTTTTCGACAGGACATCCGTGTCCTGTCGAAAAACTGGCCGCATCCCTGCGGCCACCCTGCGGCCTTTCCTCCACCCGCCCGCCGCTGTCATACGGGGACCCGAAGAGCCAAGAGCAAAGCACGAAGTAGCAACGCTTCCGCAAGCACCCGCCCCCTCTCCCCAACCCTCTCCCACAAGGGGAGAGGGAGAAGTGTGATGCATCGCGTATGACCTTGAAGAGCGAAGCCAAAGCAAAGGCCGATGCGGAGCGAGGCTCCGCTTTAAGTCCTCAGCGATTCGGGCGCGTTGCGCAGCGCTACGGAGTGCCCGCTGTGTGGCCTCCCATGGGTGTCCCGCCACAATCATCCTCGAGCGTTCGGGCTTATCCCAACACGATGCTGCGAGCTCTTCAGGCCATTTTCTTTGGGTTACTTTTCTTTTGGGCCAGCAAAAGAAAAGTGACTCGAGCGGCGGCAGCCGATCGAAACGCCCGCTGCGCAGGCGGCCAGGTCGCGGTAGCGCCATAAAAGCGCGATCAGACGCTAACGCGACAGCCCAACACCGAGGCGCTGGATGACCAGCCATTCGGCTGTTGTAAAGCGCCTCCGGCGTGCGCCGGAATGACGATCAAAAGCAAAGGCCGATATGCAAAGCGGTCCACACGCCGCACGCGGAGTAGCGTGCATCGCTACGCCGACGTAAACCAGGCTAGAAGCGAAGAATACCCACCAACCTCAACGCCAACCCCAGCGCGAAGACGCAGAGCCAGCAACCTCAATTCGGCCGCTGATCCGCAAACGCATAAACGTGATCCGCCCACTGCGTCGCCTCAAGATAAATCGCCGCCATGCGACGAATCACCTGAGGCTGCACTTCGCCACCGCGCAAGTTGCCCGCTTCCCACGCGCGGATCTGCTCAAGCAGCGGCGCAAACGGACCCTTGTTCTCCAGCAGGGCGCCGCTGATTTCCTTGGCGAGTGGCAGATGCCACAGCACGAAATCCATCGGCGCTTCCATCATGGCGTCGAGCAGGGAGAACAGGCCGGCGGTGAAGGCCATTTCGCGCTGTTCGTTGGGCATGTGCTGCGCCAGTTTCTCGCACATGTGCGCGCGGATGAGCGCGGCGCGCAGCAGTTCCGGCGGACGGTCACCTGTGCCGCTGAGTGCCATGGTGTAGATCCAGTTACGCAGGCGTGCGGCACCGAAGAAGATGGCAGCCTGTTGCACCGACTTGAGCTGGCGCGGCAACGCGAAGTATGCGGAGTTCACGCAGCCCAGCAGCTTGTAGCTGAGAATGGCGTCGTCGCGCACGATCTGGCCCAGTTCCACCGGACCGGGGTTGCCTTCCTGCAGGGCCTTCATCAGGCGCAGCAGGCTCAGGCGGCTGGCAGCGAGCACGGGCACGGCGACGGGTTCGGGCTTGAGCAGGAACTGGCCCTGGATGGCCTGCAGCGGCAGCGATTCGCAGCGGTGATAGGTGTCGTGATCGTCCACATGCCCGGCGACCACGTGGGTGCCGCGTGCATGCAGGTATTCGCTGCGCGAGCGCAGCGTGGCCGGATCGAGCTTGCTGGCATCCAGGCGCACGAACTGCACGATCTTGAGCAGCGGTTCCACGGCAGGATTGAATTCGAGCGTGGTGTCGCCGGCATCGAGCATCAGCGGGCAGCCGCGCTGCGCCATGCGCGTGAGGCGTTCCACCAGCGCGGCATCGGCGGCGGCTTCCGGCTGCAGCATCACGCCAAAGCGGGGCTGGTGCTGCAGCACGTCGGTTTCTTCCATCAGCAGCTCGTGCGTGAGCCGCAGGAAGGTGCGGTTGCCGCGCACCAGGCGTGCAAGCGCGCCGTCGGTGATGGTGGCAAGCGCGCGGCGCATCAGCGTGGCCTCGTCCTCCGCATCGTCCTGGAAGACGATTTCGTAGGCGAACAATTCGCGCTTGCTGTCCAGCATAGGCAGACGGATCACCGGCAGCGCTTGTTCGCTGGCGGTGGACGCGTCCGAGGCGGAGGGGATGGCCGCAGCTTCGCTCATGATCAGTCGATGTGGTGACGATGGTGGAGAGGAGCGGCAACTGCCGCCTGCCAACAAACACACGTGCATGAAGACAGCACGTGCGTCATAACTGTTCAGGCCTCGGCCAACGATTGCGAGCGCAGGCTCGTGCGCAGGTCACCCGCGCGGCCGTACACGCTTGCTTCCGCTTCATTGCCGGTCAGCACTGCCAGCGCCTTGCGTACCTGCTGCAGGCGGATACCCACGAGGGTGCCGTTGCGCTGGTTGAGCTGCTGGCAGGCGCGCAGCGACTGCAGGATCTCTTGCCACTTCGGTGCCAGCACTCGGCTGGCTTCCGGTGCGCCCTGGCTGAGCTGCACGCGCTCGCTGTCGAGCTGTTCCAGCCGCACCATCAGTTCGTGCTTGCTGGCCCCGGCCTTGTTGAGCGTGTCGACGTCGGCCGTTTCCAGGGCGGTGCGCTCGGTGGTGAGCGCGTCCATCAGTTGACCCACTGCCAGCCGCATCTCGTCGACCGCCGCCGTGAGCGCATGGTCCAGTTCGGCTTGCAGGGACGGGCTCATGACTTGCCGTTGAGCTGGTTTTCGAGGGACATCATGCGGTCGGCGATTTTGCCGGCGTCGACCTTGTACGTGCCGTTCGCCAGCTGCTGGCGGATCTGCTCGACTTTCTTCGTGTCCATGGTGGCACCGCTGTTCGTGCGAGCTGCTTCCTGCAGGGCGCGTGCGGAGTCGGTGATCTGCACGCGGTCGTTGGTGCCCGTGCTGCTGCCGACGGCGTCGCTGGACGTCGTGCTGGAGGTGCCCTGCGTTGAGCCGCTGCCCTGGCCCGTGGCGGGCTGGGGAAGCTTGGGCAAGCCGTTGTTGGAGATCGTGGTATTCATGGGGTCCGTTCTCTTGGATTTCTGGCCCTGTTGCTTACAGGATCGGCCGGCGGGCCGCAAACTTTAATGGCTCATGGGTTCAGGGGAGGGCGAGGACCTCGCCCGGCGCCATCACCATGGCGTCGATCACCTTGCCGGAGCTGCCGTTGCGCACCTTCAGGCGCGAACCGCTGTCCCCGCTGCCCAGCGCAACGCCGCTGGCGCGTACCTCGATGCCGCTCAGACGGGACACCAGCTGTACCTGGTCGCCCGCCTTCACTGCGCTGCGTCCGCCCAGGGCGGCCGGCGTGACCACTGTGCCGGCGCCCATGGCGCGCGACAGGGTACGTCCTTCCAGCTCCGCCATGTCATTGATATAGCCGTAACCCAGGCGCGTGATGTCGCGCTCCTCGCTGTGCACGTCGTCGGCGCGCACGCCGTCGCCGCGCTGCAGCGGGTGCACCAGCACCAGCACCTGGCGGAACACCTGCAATTGAACAGGCACGTGCAAGGTCCACCCATCCGGACCGGGGCAGCGCACCAGCACGTTCATACGCGGCATCAGCCGCGCGCCCGCCTGCAGGCCCGCGCTGAGGGCGGCCGGGCAGGGCGAGAGCTGCAGCGAACGCGTATCCAGTTCGGCCGCCTGCGCCACGACGCGGCTGCCGGGTGTTTCGTACTGGCCGCGCAGCCACTGTTCGGCCGCGGCACGCGCTGCCTGTGCCGGCTCCGCGGCATGGGCGGGCAGCACGATGGCGGCGAGCAGCAGGGCGGCCAGGCGTCGCGTCATAGATCGGCCAGCAGCACGTTCAGTTGGGACAGCAGCGTTTCGCGTTCGCCTTCCAGCTGTTGCATCAACTGGCTGGCCTGATCGAGGTTGCCGTCGCACAGCAGGGTGGCGAAGGTGCTGCCTTGCTCGCGCATGCGCGCGCCGGCCGCGGAGAGCGCGCCGGCGGCCGGGTTGTCGTGGCGGCCGGCGGTCAGGCGATCGAGCGTGCGGCTGAGTGCCTGCGTATCGAACCAGCGCCGATCGAGCGCGGCCGGTTCCTGCAAGGCCAGCTCCATCGCCTGGCGCAGACCCTGCGCCGCTTCGCGCACGGTGAGGCTGAGGCTGGCCGGATCTTCGCCGGTTTCGGTTTCCAGCCAATCCAGTGCGAGGCGGTGGCCGAGCAGCGCGCCGCGGCTCAACGCCTCGGACTGGCGCGTGGCTTCCGCCGAGCGACGGTGCCAGGCGCCAAGCGCGGCCTGCGCGGCGACAGCACGCGCGTGCTGGGCATCCTGGTTCTTGTGCATGGTGCCGATGCGCTCGCCGATCTGGCGCAAGGCTTCGCTGCTGTCCTGCAGCGAGGTTTCGGTCTGGGTGAGGCCGGCCTGCGCGCGGTCCAGCCGCTGCAGGCCTTGCTGCACGTCGCCGTCGAGCTGCTGCGAGAACTCGCCGATGGAACCGGTGACGCCTTCGATCTCGTTGGTGGCCTGGCTGGTCTTCTCGGCCAGTTGCTTCACCTCGTCGGCCACCACGGCAAAGCCGCGGCCGGCCTCGCCTGCGCGCGCCGCTTCGATGGCGGCATTGAGCGCCACCAGATTGGTCTGGTGCGCGATCTCCTGCACCACGCTGGTGAGCTTGCGGATCTGCGCCACTTGTTCGGCCAGCTTGCTCTGGTTGCGATTCATGGCCGACAGCGCCGTGCGCAGCAGGCGCAATTGACCGTCGAGCTCGCTCACGCTGCGTTCGCCGGTGGCGCCGGTCTGGCGCGCGTAGTCCAGCCCCGTGGCAACCTGCTGCAGTGATGTCGAGATTCCGGCGCTGCCGTCCGTCAAACGACCGACGTCATCGCGGCTCTCCTGCGCCGACTGGTGCATGGAGGCCTGCTCGCGGGCCAGCTGCTGCGCCGAACCCAGCACCAGGCCCAGCTGTTCCATGGTCTGCATGGCCACGGCCACGGGCGGCTTGCTGGTGAAAACGGCGGCCAGCAGCGGTGCCAACGCCTGTGCTGCGCGCGGATGGCGTGCCGACAACTGCGCGACCTTCGCGCGGTCACCCGCGGCGGCAGCTCGGGCAAGTTCGGCGAGATGCTGGCTCCAGATGAGACTCATGGGTGGATCTTTCCTTCCTATAAGGGTCGCTTCCGGCATCGGCGGCGAACGCTGGAACTTGAGAAGCAAACGACGTGCCATGGCCTGTCGTGCCGCTCAAGCCGACGCGCGGCCGGCCGATACGCGGGAGAGCAAAGCGGCAGGGCCGCAACGAGGAAGACGCATGAGTGCGTGGATGGACAAGGTGGAACAGCAAACCCGGCTGGCCGGCCACAACCGCGTGGCCATGCTGCTGTTCCGGATGGGCGACGAGCAGTTGTTCGGCATCAACGTATTCAAGGTGCGCGAAGTGATGCGCCGCCCACCCATGGAGCGCATGCCCGACGCGCATCCGCTGGTAGCCGGCAGTTGCGATTATCGCGGCACCACCATTCCCGTGATCGACATGGCCGTGGCGCTGGGCTATCCGTCGCTGCGGGACGTGGCCTCGGCGCACCTGATGGTCACCGAATTCAGTCGCAGCGTGCAGGGCTTCCTGGTGGCCGAGCCGCAGCGGCTGGTGCACTGCGACGGCGAATCGCTGGCGGCACCCGCGGCCGCGCTGGGTTTCGGCAGCCGCGTCAATGCGGTGACGCGCGTGGATGGTGCCTTGGTCGCCGTGGTCGACGTGGAGCACGTGCTGGCCACGCTCAACGGCACCACCACCGAGTTATCCGCACCCATGCAGCGCATCGCCCGCGTGCATGACCTGCAGCCGCGCCGCGTGATGGTGGTGGACGACTCGCTGGTCGCCCGCAACCAACTGGTGAACCTGTTCCGCCAGATGGATGTGGAATGCGTGGTCGCCCAGGATGGCCGCGAAGCGCTGGAGCGATTGGAAGCGCTCGCGGAAACCGATAGCGAAGAGAGCGTGACTCTGGTGGTGTCGGACATCGAGATGCCACGCATGGACGGCTACGCGTTGACGCGCGCCATCCGCGAGACGGCCTCGCTGCGCTCGCTGAAGGTGGTGCTGCACAGTTCGATCAGCGGCATCTTCAACGAGGCGATGGTGCGCGAGGTGAACGCGGATCGCTTCGTGGCGAAGTTTCAGCCGGATCTGCTGGCGCAGACGGTGCTGGAGTTGATGCCGGAGAGGTTTGAGGAGTTTTGAGGTTTTGCTGGGCGCTGGTTGCGCTGCTTTTGTTCCCTCTATCTTTGGCGGGGGCATTGCCACCTTATGGTGGTGAACGAGCAGTCTTGCGAAGCGCTCCCATGGGGCGCCGCTTTGTTTTTGCTCGTCATTCCTGCGGAAGCAGGAGGCGCTTTTCAACAGCCGAATGGCTGGTCATCCAGTGACTTTGCATTCGGTTGTTGCGATACGGTGATCTGGCTCGCCTGCGGCGGGCTTCCGAGCCGCTGCCGCGGCCCGGGTCACTTTTCTTTGCTTGCCCACGCACGCGCAGGAGCGCGTGCGAACGGCGAAGCCGGCCCGAAGGGCGGAGGGCAGGATGCCCGGAGTAAAGAAAAGTACCACCGAGATGGTGGCAATGCCAAAAGAAAAGGCACCCCGGATGACGCGCCTTCCGTCCTTAGGACGGAAGGTACGCGTGCGGGTTACGGGGTTTTTCGACAGGACATCCGTGTCCTGTCGAAAAACTGGCCGCATCCCTGCGGCCACCCTGCGGGCTTTCCTCCACCCGCCCGCCGCTGTCATACGGGGGCCCCGAGGAGCGGGAGCGAAAGCTCGGGGTAGAAACGCATTTGCGAGCACCCGCCCCCTCTCCCCAGCCCTCTCCCACAAGGGGAGAGGGAGAAGTGCGGTGCGTGGCGAAGATCCAACGCTCGCAGCTTGGAGCCATGCAGTGACGTCCTGCTTTAAGCCCTCTTCGCCCCGGCGCGTTGCGGCGTAGCCGTACCGTCGATTAGAGAGATCGTGACGATCCAGGCTCCAAAACCGTCAAGGCTCGTATCCCACAGAACGCTATGAGCCTATTGCTCTAAAGGCCATTTTCTTTGGGTTACTTTTCTTTTGGGCCAGCAAAAGAAAAGTGACTCGAGCGGCGGCAGCCGATCGAAACGCCCGCTGCGTAAGCGGCCCGGTCGCCGTAGCGCCACAAAAGCGCGATCAGACGTTAAGGTGACAACCCAACACCGAGGCGCTGGATGACCAGCCTTCGGCTGTTGAAAAGCGCCTCCGGCCTGCGCCGGAATGACGAGCCAAAAAGAAAAAGCGGGCCACCTAACCCCGCGTCAGTAACCCGCTACCACCCGCGTCGAAATTCCGACGAACCCCCAAACACCCGCGTCGAACCCCGGCCACGAAACCTCGCAAACCCATCAACCATGCGGGTTGCGAAGCACAACCTGAACCGTGGCACGCAAATTGCTCAAACCGTCCCGCGGCCTCCGCCGCAGGAGTGAGCGATGAGTTCGATCAACGACAACCTGTTCGGTTTGCACACGCAGGCGCTCGATACGTGGCAGCGGCGCAGCGAAGTGTTGGCGAGCAACCTGGCCAACGCCGATACGCCCGGTTACCTCGCGCGCGATGTCGACTTCAAGAAGGCGCTGGCCAGTGCGAGTGGCAACGGCAACACGTTGGCCATGACGATCACGCAGCCCGGGCAGATCAATCCGCAGGCGCAATCGGCGCAACAGCTTGCGTATCGCGCGCCCACGCAGCCGTCGATGGACGGCAACACGGTGGATACGCAGGTGGAGCAGGCGAATTTCGCCGCCAACGGCGTGCACTACCAGGCCAGTCTTTCCTTCATCACAGCGCAGATCCACATGCTGCGCACGGCCATCACCGGAGGCCAGAGCTGATGTCCATGTTCAAGATTTTCGATGTCTCAGGTTCGGGCATGGCGGCGCAGTCGCTGCGGCTCAACACCGTGGCGTCCAACCTCGCCAATGCCGACAGCGTGTCGAGCACGCCAGAAGGCGCGTACCGCGCGAAGGAACCGCTGTTCTCCGCGGTGCAGCGCGCGATGGGCGGCGCGAAGAATGCCGACGCCGACAGCACCGTGGGCGTGCAGGTGAAGGGCGTGACCGAAAGCCAGGCCGACGTGCAGGCGCGCTACGAGCCCGGCAACCCGATGGCGGACGACACCGGCTACGTCTACGGCAGTAACGTCAATCCCATCGACGAGTTGGTGAACATGATCACGGCATCGCGCTCGTACCAGAACAACGTCGAGGCGATGAACACCACCAAGCAGCTGATGCTCAAGACACTCGACCTCGGCAAGTAAGCCGGCAGGAAACCCCATGTCCACCATTCCAGGCAGCACCAGCAATACGAGCAACACGAACAATTCCAGTTCGAGCAGTTCTTCGAACGTGAACTCGGCGCTGTCGAGCACGATGACGCAGGCCGACTTCCTCAAGCTGATGACGGCCCAGCTGCAGGCACAGGACCCGACCAACCCGGTCGACAACTCGCAGTTCGTGTCGCAGATGGCGCAGTTCAGCCAGCTCTCGGCCACGCAGCAGCTCGATACCGACCTGCAGACGATGAGCAGCACCGTGACGTCGAACATGCAGACCTCGCAGGTGCTCAGCTCGGCGAACCTGGTGAATCGAGACGTGCTGGTGCCGGCCACTTCGACCACCTATGACGGCACCGATGCGGTGAAGGGCGCCATCAATGTGACTGCCGCGAGCAGCCCCACGGTGCAGGTGCTCGATGGCAGCGGCAACGTGATACGCACGATTTCGCTCGGCGCACAAAGCGCGGGCCTTGCGCAGTTCAGCTGGGACGGCAAGGACGACAGCGGCAATACCGTGCCTGCGGGCACGTACACGTTGCAGGCGAGCAGTGGCTCGGGCAGCGGCAGCACCTCGCTGGATACCTACGTGTCCGGCACGGTGACGGGCGTGGGCTACGGCGGCAGCACGCTGGGCACGTACTTGCAGGTATCGGGCGTGGGCGGCGTGCCGCTCAGCCAGGTGGCGCAGATTCTCTGACGCTTCGCGCGTTCACTTACACGAGGAATAGAACATGGCACTCAACACGGCGCTCAGCGGCATCAATGCCGCCCAGTCCGATCTCAACGTCATCGCCAACAACATCGCCAACGCCAACACCACCGGCTTCAAGGGTTCGCGTGCGGAGTTCGCGGACATCTTCGCGGTGACCGGCCTCAACCTCAATTCCACGGCAGTGGGCAGCGGCGTGACGCTGCAGAAAGTGGCGCAGCAGTTCAACCAGGGCGACCTGCAGACCACCGGCAACAGCCTGGACCTGGCCATCAACGGCAACGGCTTCTTCGCGGTGAACAACGGCAGCGGCGTGCAGTACACGCGCGCCGGCGATTTCGAGAAGAACTCCAACGGCTTCATCACCGCGCCGGACGGTTCGCGCCTGCAGATCTATCCGCCCAACGGCAACGGCGGCTTCGACATGAGCACGTTGAGCGACTTCAGCTGGCAGGCCGCGCAGAGCAGCGCCACGGCCACCACGTCCATCACGCTGTCGTCGAACCTGCCGGCCAGCGCCACCGTGCCGACCAACCCCTTCAGCACCAGCGATTCCACCAGCTACAACAACGCCGCGCCGGTGACCGTGTACGACTCGCAGGGCGGTTCGCACCAGGCCACGATCTATTACGTGAAGACCGGCACCAACACCTGGAACGCCAACCTTTACGTGGACGGCCAGAGCGCCGGCACGCAGCCGATGACGTTCGACAGCACCGGCAAGCTCACCACGCCCACCAGCGGCACGCTCGCGTTCAACCCGGTCAACCTGGGCAATGGTTCCTCGCCGCTCACGCTGTCGCTCAACGTGACCAACATCACCCAGTTCGGCACGGCCTACTCGGCGGCGCCCATCATCCAGAACGGCTTCGAAGCGGGCACCTTGTCGGGTATCGACATCGACGACCAGGGCGTGATCACGGCGACCTACTCTAACAACCAGAGCACGCAGATCGGCCAGGTGGCCATCGCCAACTTCGCCAACGTGCAGGGCCTGCGCCAGCTCGGCAACACGACCTGGGCGGCGAGCACCGATTCGGGCCCGGCGACGATGGGCACGGCGAACTCGGGCGAGTTCGGCACCATCAAGTCCGGCGAACTGGAGAGTTCCAACACGGCCGACACCACGGCGCAGCTGGTGGACATGATCCAGGCGCAGCGCGACTACCAGGCGAATGCGCAGGTGCTGTCTACCGACAACACGCTGGCCTCGTCGCTGTTCAACGCGATCTCACGTTAATAGACCGCCATGGACCGTTCCGTCTACGTAGCGATGACCGGGGCGACGCAGATCATGCGCGCCCAGGAAGCGGTGAGCCACAACCTGGCGAACGCGTCCACGGTCGGCTTCAAGAGCCAGCTCTCCGCGTTCCAGAGCGTGCCGGTGCTTGGCGATGGCACGCCGGCGCGCATCAACGCGGTGGCGCATGGCATTGGCCAGAGCAGCGCGCAGGGTTCGCCGGTGAACACCGGGCGTCAGCTCGATATCTCGGTGCGCGGCGCCGGCTTCATCGCCGTGCAGGCGCCAGACGGTTCGGAAGGCTATACGCGTGCAGGCGATCTCCAGCTCACCGCCGATGGTGGGCTGACCGACTCGCGCGGCAATCCGGTGATGGGCGGTTCCGGGCCCATCACCATTCCGCCGGCCACGGACATCAGCGTCGGTTCCGACGGCACCATCTCCACGGTGCCACAGGGGCAGGGGCCCAACTCCGTCTCGCAGATCGATCGCATCAAGCTGGTCAATCCCGACGTGGCCCAGATGACGCAAGGCCAGGATGGCCTCATGCACATGGGCGACGGCAGCACGGCCGCGGCCGACGAGAACGTGACTATTTCCTCGGGCGAACTCGAAGGCAGCAACGTCAATCCATCGGCCGAGCTGGTGAAGATGATTGCGCTTTCGCGCCAGTACGACATGCAGGTGAAGTCCATCAAGACCTCCGAGGACAACGCCGATTCCAGCCTCAAGCTGCTGCAGGCCAACTGAGCCCGCTGACTTACACGGAGTAACCGATGTTTTCTTCCCTGTGGATTGCCAAGACCGGCCTCGATGCGCAGCAGACGCGCATGGACGTGATCTCCAACAACCTGGCCAACGCCAACACCACCGCGTTCAAGAGTTCGCGCGCGGCGTTCCAGGACTTGATGTACCAGAACAAGGGCCAGCCCGGTTCGCAGACCACCGAGCAGACGCTCAATCCGTCGGGCCTGATGCTGGGTACCGGCGTGAAGGTGGTCGGCAACGAAAAGCTGTTCACCGAAGGCAACATCACGCAGACCGGTGGCTCGCTGGACGTGGCCATCCAGGGTCGCGGCTTCCTGCAGGTGAGCATGCCCGATGGCACCGTGGCGTATACGCGCGACGGTTCGCTGCATACCGATCCCAACGGTCAGCTGGTGACGGCGGACGGCTATCCGCTCGAACCTGCCATCACCGTGCCGCCGGGCTGGCAGAACATCAGCATCGGTTCGGATGGCACCGTGTCCGCTACCACCACGTCGTCGGCAACGCCGCAGACGCTGGGCACGCTGCAATTGGCCGACTTCATCAACCCCGCCGGCCTGCAGCCGACGGGTCAGAACCTCTACGTGGAAACCGCTTCCAGCGGTGCGCCGCAGACCGGCCAGCCCGCGCTCAACGGCATGGGTTCGCTGCTGCAGGGTTCGCTCGAATCCTCCAACGTCAACGTGGTGGCCGAGATGGTCAACATGATCGAAACGCAGCGCACGTACGAAATGAATTCCAAGGCGATCAGCAGCACCGACCAGATGCTGCAAGACCTGACCGACAAGATGTGAGAACTGCCATGCCGTGCTTTCGCTCCCTTCCTCGAATCGGTATTGCGCTGGCGGTGGCCACGCTGGCGGGCTGCGTCACGCCGCAGTCGCGCGACGACCACCAGTGGGCGGCCACCATGCCGGCCGAGCAGGTGGCGCCGCCGCCGACCGACGGCTCGATCTATCACGCCGAGCAGGGCATGGAGTTGTTCAACGATGCGCGCGCGCATCGCGTGGGCGACATCCTCACCATCTCGCTGGTGGAAAGCACGCAGGCGTCGAAGAAGGCGAGCACCAGCACCAGCAAGAAGGACACCACCAACATTGCCGCGCCGAGCATTCTCGGCCACACGCTGAAGATCGCGGGACAAACGGCGGATACCACGCTCAGCGGCGACCGCGCGTTCGACGGCAGCGGCGACAGCAGCCAGAGCAACCAGTTGTCGGGTTCGATCACGGTGACCGTCGCGCAGCGCCTGTCCAACGGCAACCTGCTGGTGCGCGGCGAGAAGATGGTCACGATCAACCAGGGCCAGGAACGCATCCGCATCTCGGGCATCGTGCGCCCTCAGGACATCCTGCAGGACAACAGCGTGCCGTCCACGCGCGTGGCCGATGCGCAGATCGGCTACACCGGCAAGGGCGCGCTGGCCGATGCAAACACGCAGGGCTGGCTGTCGCGCTTCTTCAGCTCCAAATGGATGCCGTTCTGATGAAGGCCTCTCTCTTTCCGTCGCGTGCCACCCTCATTCGCGTTCGCGAACGCCTGATCTCCGCGCTGAGCAGCGCCGGCATCGTGGTGTGCGCGGTTCTCTCGGTGAACCAGCCGCTGCACGCCGACAAGATCCGCGATCTTGCGCAGGTCGGTGGCGTGCGCAGCAACCAGTTGATCGGCTATGGCCTGGTCGTCGGCCTCGATGGCAGCGGCGACCAGACCACGCAGGCGCCGTTCACCACGCAAAGCCTGGAAAACATGCTGGTGCAGTTCGGCATCACGGTGCCGGCCAATGTGCGTCCACAGTTGAAGAATGCCGCGGCCGTGACGGTGACGGCGCAGTTGCCGCCGTTCGCCAAGCCGGGCCAGGTGATCGACATCACGGTCGCTTCCATCGGCAACGCCAAGAGCATTCGCGGTGGCGAACTGTTGATGACGCCGCTGCGCGGTGCCGACGGCAACGTGTATGCCATGGCGCAGGGCAGCGTGGTGGTCGGCGGCATCAGCGCGCAGGGCAAGAGCGGTTCCAGCGTGCAGGTGAATATTTCCGCCAGCGGTCGCGTGCCCAACGGCGCCACGGTCGAGCGCGCGGTGGCGTCCACGTTCACCAGTGGCGGCGACCTGATGCTCAACCTCAACACGGCCGACTTCACCACGGCCACGCGCATCGCCGAAGCGGTGAACCGCACCTATGGCGCCGGCACGGCCAGTGCCGTCGATGGCGGTTCGGTGGCGGTACGCGGCCCGGTCGACGCCTCACAGCGCGTGGCATGGATGGGGGCGATCCAGGCGATCGAAGTGACGCCTGGCGATGCGCCGGCGCGCGTGGTGGTCAATTCACGTACCGGCACCGTGGTGATCGGTGCGGATGTACGCGTGACGCCGGCAGCCGTGGCGCATGGCGCCATCCAGGTGACGATTTCGGAGAATCCACAAGTGTCGCAACCGGCGCCCTTCAGCAAGGGTGGGCAGACGGTGGTGGTACCGCAGAGCGACGTGCAGGTCAGCGAAGACGGCGGCCACATGTTCAAGTTTGGCCCGGGCACCAACCTCGACACCATCGTGCGCGCGGTGAATCAGGTGGGCGCGTCGCCGAGCGATCTCATTTCCATCCTGCAGGCGCTCAAGCAGGCCGGCGCGCTGCATGCGGAGCTGGTGGTGATCTGATGGAGATGACCTGATGGCGATTTCGGGCGACGCTGCCAGCAGCCTCAATACCTGGACCGACCTGTCCGGGTTCGCGGCGTTGCGCCAGACCGCGCAGAGCGACGCCAAGGCCGCGTTGCCCGCGGTGGCCAAGCAGTTCGAGTCGATCTTCACGCAGATGATGCTGAAGTCGATGCGCGACGCGAGCAGCGGCGACGGTCTGTTCGACAGCGACGCCGGCAACCAGTGGCGCGACATGTTCGATCAGCAGTTGTCGGTGCAGCTCTCGCAAGGCGGCAACGGCATCGGCATCGCGCAGATGCTGGTGCGTCAGCTCGGTGGTGCGCTCGGTGGCAAGGGCGATGGCGCCTCAGGCGATGCGGGCGCCAGCAAGACCGCAGGCGCGGCGAGCCTGGACGACAGCTGGCAGAAACGCCTGAGCGATGTCGCCGGCAGTGCGCGGCAAGTGGGCGAGAAGGTGCTCAAGCTGTTGCCCACCGATGCGGAAGACTTCGTGCGACAGCTCGCGCCGTACGCGCAGAAGGCCGCGGAAAAGCTCGGCGTGTCGGTACGCGCCGTGCTCGCGCAGGCCGCGCTGGAAACACAGTGGGGCCAGCACCTGCCCACGCATTCCAACGGCAACACCAGCAACAACCTGTTCGGCATGAAGGCCGGGCAGAGCTGGGGCGGCGAGAAGGTGAGCGTACCCACGCTGGAATTCGAAGGCGGCGTGGCGGTGCATCGTCGCGCGCAGTTCCGTTCTTACGACAACCCGGGCGAGTCGTTCGACGACTACGCCCAGTTGATTGCCGACAACCCGCGCTACGCCAAGGCGCTCAACCACGGCGAGGACGTGGTGGGCTTCGCCAGGGGATTGGTCAACGGCGGTTACGCCACCGATCCCTCGTATGCGCAAAAAATCGTGGCGATCGCCAACAGTCCCCAGATGCGTGACGCACTGCACGCCATCGGGCAGGGCGCCCTCAAGAAAGTGGCCGCCTCGCCGAATCCCTCTGAGTAATTTGCCCCGGAATGACACATGTCTAACCTCCTCAGCATTGGTGCCTCAGGGCTTAGCGCCGCGCAGACGGCGCTGTCCACCGTCGGCAACAACATCAGCAACGTCAACACGACGGGCTACAGCCGCCAGACGGTGGTGCAGACCGAGGCCATTTCGCAATCCGCCGGCAACTACACCATCGGCAGCGGCGTCGATGTGCAGTCCGTGCAGCGTGCGTATAGCGACTTCCTCACCTCGGCACTGTGGACGGCGACCTCGAGCACGTCGCGCGCCACCGCGTACAACAGCCTGGCCACCACGCTCAACAGTTCGCTGTCGGCCAGCGGCAACCTGCAGAGTGCGCTGGACAGTTTCTACGGCTCCTTCAGTACCGTGGCGAACACGCCCGGCGTGGCATCGAGCCGCCAGTCGGCGCTCGGCAGCGCGAGCCAGGCGGTCACCGTGTTCAACACGCTGGGCCAGCAGTTCGCCGCACAGCAAAGCCAGGTGAATGCGCAGATCAAGACCACGGTGGACAGCATCAACAACGTGTCGTCGAACCTTGCCGACGTCAACGCGAAGATCCACGCCGCCGGCAACAACGTTCCCAACGACTTGCTCGACCAGCGCGACAACCTGGTGCAGACGCTGTCGGGCTACGTGGGCATTTCGGCGTACACCGAGAGCGACGGCACCATCAGCGTGTACGCATCGAGCGGACAGGCGCTGGTGAGCGGCGACAAGTCGTTCGCCATGCAGACCGGCAACAACCAGTACGACCCCTCGCGCACGGAAGTGCTGGACAACACCGGCACCGTGGTCAGCGGCAAGCTGAGCGGCGGCACGCTGGGCGCCTTGCTCGATTACCGCGGCAACGTGCTGGACAACGTGCAGAACCAGCTCGGCCAGGCAGCGGTGGCGCTGTCCACCAGCGTGAACGAGCAGCAGTCCAAGGGCCTGGATCTCTACGGCAAGCAGGGCGGCCCGATGTTCAGCGTGCCGACGCCGAACGTGTTGCCGAGCAATCTCAACAAGGGCACGGGCGCCGTGTCGGCGAGCATCACCGACGTCTCCCAGCTCACCAGCTCGGACTACGTATTGAGCTACGACGGCAGCAACTGGAACCTGGCCACCACCGCGGGCCAGGCCGTGCCGATGACGGCCAATCCGGACGGCACGTATTCCGCCAACGGTCTGACGTTCTCGCTTTCGGGTACGGCGCAGGCGGGCGACAGTTTCCAGATCCAGCCCACGCGCCAGGCCTCGACGGGTCTGGCGCTCACCATGACCGATCCGAACAACATCGCGGCGGCTGCGGCGTTGAACGCAACGGCGGCCAAGGCCAACACCGGCAATGGCGCCATCGGTTCGGTGACGGTGGACGATCCCACCAATGCGGCGCTGCTCAACGGCGCCACCGTCAGTTTTCCGTCGGCCAGCAGCTATCAGGTCACGGACAGCACAGGCAACGTGCTGGCCAGCGGCAGCTACGCGCCGGGCCAGACCATCAGCGCGAACGGCTGGAGCGTGACGCCTTCGGGCACGCCTGCCGCCAACGACAGCTTCGCCATTGGCGCCAATACCAATGGCCTCAATGACACCAGCAATGCGCTGGCTCTGGCGGGGCTCGCCGACAAGGGCGTGCTGGCCGGTGGCACGCAGTCGGTGATCGACTCCTACGGCACGCTCACCACCACCATCGGCACGGTGGGCAGCCAGGCTTCGAGCAACCTCACCACGCAGACCAGCCTGTTCAACCAGGCGATGTCCGCACAGCAGAGCGTGTCCGGCGTGAACCTCGATGAAGAGGCCGCCAACATGGTGCGCTATCAGCAGGCATACCAGGCTTCGGCGCAGGTGATTTCCACCGCGCAGACCATTTTCAGCAGCCTGATCACGGCGATGCAGGGATAACCAATGATGCGTCTCTCAACGAGCTGGATGTACCAGCAGTCGCTCAACACCATGATCAGCCAGCAGAGTGCGCTGGCCGCGACCCAGAACCAGGTCGACACGGGCAACCGCATCAACGTGGCGTCCGACGATCCGGCCGGCGCCGGCCAGGTGGTGAGCCTCAATCACGTGCTTGCGTCGAACGCGCAGTATTCCAGCACCATCGATTCGGCGACCACGCGACTCAACACCGAGGCGAGCACGCTCACCTCGGTGAACAGCGCGCTCGACAGCGCCCGCACGCTGGCACTGCAGGCGGTGAACGGCACGCTGTCCAGCAGCGACCGCAACAGTCTCGCCAGCCAGCTCACCCAGATTCGCGACCAGCTCATGCAGCTGGCCAACACCACCGACAGCAACGGCAATGCGCTGTTCGCCGGCACCAGCACCACCAAGACGCCGTTCCAGGTGGGCGTGAACGGCGCCGTGAGCTACAGCGGCAACGATGCGCAGCAGCGTTCGTCGGTGGGTTCGGGCCTGCAGGTGCCGACCAGCGATCCGGGCTCGGGACTATTCATGAACATTCCCGCGGGCAACGGTACGTTCGAAGCGAGTGCGGGCAGCGCCAACACCGGCACGCTGGTGGTGGGCAGCAACAGCGTTACCGATCTTTCCGCGTGGAACAGCACATCGGCGGCAAGCGGTGGTGGTTACACCATCACCTTCGCCGCGGGCGGTGCATGGACGGCCACCGATGCGAACGGCAACGCGGTGCTCGACAGCAGCGGCAATCCCGTCGGCGGCACGTACACGGATGGCGGTTCGATCAGCTTCAACGGCATGACCATCGCCATGAGCGGCACGCCTGCCGCCGGCGATTCGGTGTCGGTGGCCACGGGCGGCCAGCAGGATGTCTTCAGCACGTTGAACAACATGATCAGCGCGCTGCAGAACGGCGGCACCACCGACACGCAGCTCACCAACGTGATGAGCCGCCAGATCGAATCCATCGACCAGACGCAATCCGCCATCAGCTCCGTGCAGGTGTCCATCGGCGGCCGGCTCGACACGCTGCAACAGCAGCAGGGTGCGTACCAGGACCTCAGCGTGACCTACAAGAGCGCGCTGTCCGATGTGCAGGGCGCGGATGCCTATACGGCCATCAGCAACCTGTCGCTGCAGCAGACGGCATTGCAGGCATCGCAGCAGATGTTTGCGCAGGTGAAGTCGATGAGCCTGTTCAACTATCTGAAGTAATCGCAGGTTCGTGCGCGTATCGCATCGACGCTGCGCGCCTGAGCACGAAGCACTCGCAGGAACGAGAGGAGGTCTACGCGGTACAGGTTGGCGTAATCGAGCGACACGACGTCGGGGCAACAAGGCCTTATCCAGTGCGCTCCATCACGAATTGGCACGAAAGTCGGCTCAAGTAATCGCAAGACGAGCCGAAAAGTTCACTGAGGCGGATGGCATCCCACGCGGAACCTGGCCGCCGGCACGAACAAAGCCAATCCAACCGGTCACCGGTTACGTAGGAGAAATTCATGTCTCTCGTTATCAACACCAACATCTCGTCGCTGAACGCGCAGAACAACCTGACCAAGTCGCAGAGCGCGCTCTCGACCGCCACGCAGCGTCTGTCGTCGGGCCTGAAGATCAACAGCGCCGCCGACAACGCCGCCGGCTTCGCCATCTCGCAGCGCTACACCACGCAGATCGGCGGCCTCGGCCAGGCCAGCGCCAACGCATCGGACGCCATCAACCTGGCGCAGACCGCCGGCTCCGCGCTGGACCAGGTCACCGCCAACCTGCAGGCGATCCGCGACCTCGCCGTGCAGTCGGCCAACGGTACCTACACCGATTCCGACCGCGCCTCGATCGACCAGGAAGTGCAGCAGCGCCTGGCTGAAATCACCCGTATCGCCAACCAGACCACGTTCAACGGTTCGAACGTGCTGGACGGCTCGATGAAGACGAAGAGCTTCCAGATCGGTGCCGACGTCGGCCAGACGATTTCGGTGAGCCTGGGCACCAGCGTGAAGTCGAGCGCCATGGGCCAGGTCGCCGAAGTGAACTCGGGCGACATCAGTGCAGCCTTCAAGGGCTACACGCTCGCCGCTGGCGCGCTGACCGTCTCCACCGACGGTGGCACCACCAACGTCTCCGTGGCTGCTGGCACGTACCACAGCGCGGGCGACCTGGCTTCCGCCATCAACACGGCTGCCGGCTCCACCGTTGCATCGGTCGATGCCACCACCGGCGAACTGAAGATCAACAACGGCGGTGCCGCTGCACTGACCTTTGGTGGTGCAGCTGCCACCACGCTCGGCCTGCCGGCGTCGACCGCCGCTGCCGGCACCGGTGCCTCGACCGGCGTCGTGGCCGCCACGGGCGACCTGTCGAAGGAAGGCCTGACCATTAATGGCACGGCCATCGACCTGAGCAGCGCCAAGAGCCTGCAGGACGTGTCCGACGCCATCAACGCGGCCGGCATCACGGGCGTCAGCGCCGCGGTGAACGGTGCGGGCAACGGCATCAACTTCTACTCGGCCGGTGCGCTGACGGTTGGCGACACTAAGGGTCAGATCGTCGGCGCGTCCGCTACGGACGCGAACGCCGGCGCCACGTACACCCAGGGCACCACGGCCGCCACCGGCGGTTCGCTGGCCACGGGTAGCGTGGGCACGGTGGATTCGGCCAACGACCTGATCTCGCGCGTCGACGTCGCCCTGAAGACGGTCAGCGATTTCGCTGCCCAGCTGGGTGCGGTGCAGAACCGCTTCCAGTCGACCATCTCCACGGTGGCCGCTCAGACCACCAACCTGCAGGCTTCGCAGTCGACCATCCAGGACGCGGATTTCGCGGCCGAGACGGCCAACCTCAGCAAGGCGCAGGTGCTTCAGCAGGCGGGTATCTCGGTGTTGGCACAGGCCAACTCCAACCCGCAGCAGGTTCTCAAGCTGTTGCAGTAACGGACGCAGGCCCGGATGCGACTCCTCCCGAGTCGCGTCCACCGCGGCCGGATCTACCACCAGGCGGGTTGCATTCGCAGCCCGCCCGGTGTTTCGGGAGCTTCCGGCAAAGCCCTTATGCGTGAGGTTTTTGCCGGAGGCTCGAACTCTTCCGCCGAGGCGGAACAACTTCGGGAAACGGACAAGGCAGTGCGATGACCACCACCAGCAGCACCAGCGGTAGCAGCCTCAGCTCGCTGCTCAACGCGCTCAACTCGGCAACTGGCGGTTCGAGCAGCTCGAGCAGCTCGTCCTCCAGTTCCAGTAGTTCGTCATCCAGCGGTGGCAGTGGCACCTTGAGCGCCGCGGGCCTTGGCTCGGGCCTCGACGTCAACTCCATCGTCACGGCGCTGGTGAACGCGCGCAAGGCGGCGTCGCAGCAGCAGATCACCACGCGCACCAACCAGACGAACAACCTGCTCAATGGTCTGTCGTCGTTGAACTCGGCGCTGGGCGGCATCCAGACCGCACTGGCCACGCTCACGTCCGCCAGCACCTTCAGCAGCTACAACGCCACGCTGACCCCGCAGGGCAGCAGTAGCAGCATCGGCACCGCGACGACGATGCCGAGCGCGCACGCCGGCACCTACACCATTGCGGTGAGCCAGCTTGCCACGGCGCAGAAGCGCGCGAGCGACGCGGTGGCCTCGGGCACGCCGGTGGGCGCGGGCACGCTCAACATCACGGTGGGCTCCACCACGATGAACCTGGCAGTGTCGGCTACCGACACGCTGTCGACCATCGCCACCGCGATCAACAATTCCACCTCGAACCCCGGCGTCACGGCCACCATCGTCAACGGCACGAATGGTCAGCAGCTGATGCTGAGCTCGAGCAAGACGGGCGTGGCCAACGCGTTCACCATCAGCGCCAACGCCACCAGCAGCAGCGGGCTCACCAGCCTCGCCAACACGCTGAACACGCCAGGCGCGAACGAAGCGCAGGACGCCAAGCTCACGCTGGACGGCATCGCCGTCACCAGTCCCACCAACACCGTCACCGGCATGATGGACGGTGTCACGCTCAACCTCACCGGCACCGGCACCAACACGCTGACCGTGGCGCAGGACAACACCGCCGCCACCAACGCGATCCAGGGACTGGTCAGCGCGTACAACAGCTACGTCAGCACCGTTTCCTCGCTGTCCAGCTTCGACCAGACCTCGGGCACGGCGGGCGTGCTGCTGGGCGATACCACGCTCACCTCGGTGCAGCGCGGCATCTCGTCGGTGCTGAGTGGTGCGGTAAAGGGCAACAGCCTCGGCACGCTGACCAACATCGGCATCACGCGCAACGCGGACGGCACGCTGGCGCTGGACACGGACAAGCTGGCGTCCGCGTTCCAGAGCAACCCGTCGGCGGTGAAGGACCTGCTGGTCGGCACCAACGGTTACGCGACGAACCTCAACACCACCATCAACGCGTACACGCAGACCGGCGGCATCATCGGCACGCGGATGGACAGCCTGAACAACACGCTGACCCAGCTGGGCCAGCAGCAGACGGCGCTGGACAGCCGCATGGCGACCTACCAGAACCAGCTGCAGCAGCAGTACACCGCGCTCGATACGCTGATGTCCTCGCTCAACAACACCAGCACCTATCTCACCACGGCGCTTGCGCAGCTCAACGGTTCCAACAACTCGAAGAACTGAACGCGGGGAAGCGACCATGACCTACGGCTACATGCGCAACGCCAGTGCGCTCTATCAGGACACCAGCGCGCGCGGCAGCGTGGAAGGCGCCGACCGTCACCAGCTCACCAGCATGCTGTTCGACGGCGCGATCGATCGCATCAACCAGGCACGCGGCGCGATCCGTCGCGGCGACGTGCCCGCCAAGGGCATGCACTTCAGTCGCGCGCACGCCATCATCAGCGAGTTGCGCGGCAGCCTCGACCACGCGCAGGGCGGCCCGCTGGCAAGCCGCCTCGATGCGCTTTACGACTACGTGAGCCGCCGGCTCCTGCACGCCCAGCTCAACAACGACGAGCGCGCCATCGACGAAGTGGTGGACCTGCTCACGCCGGTGCGCGACGGCTGGCGCCAGATCCGCGACCAGTTCCTGGCCACCCAGGGCGCCAAGCCCACCGCGGTGGCCTGAGCATGGCCGGGATCACGCACGCCGATCTGCTGGACCTCAGCGAACGCATGCTCGCCGCCGCCCGCGCGGGCGATTGGGATGCCGTGGCGGAACTGGAAGCCGATCGAGGCCTCCACATCACCACGCTGCCGACGACCGATCCGGAAGCACTGCCGCTGCTCAAGACCTTGCTGGCCCATACGGAGGAGGTACGTGAGCTGGCTCGTCAACAGCGTGAACGCCTTGGTGAAGATCTTGGGCAACACCAGCATCGCCATCGCGCACTCAGCGCCTATCTTCACGCCGGCTTCGAATAACCCGGTGCCACCTGGCCGGGAGCGCGCATAATCCCTCGCGGCCGTGACATGGTGCGGCCCAGCGCAACGAGGGACCCATGCAAGACGCTTCCTGGCAGGAATTTTCAGAGCGAGTCACCTACGACGACGGCCTTCACGCCAGTTGCGTGGCGCTGCCCGAGGGCTTGGGCGAACTGCAGCGTGCCGCCATGCGCGATCGCAATCTCAGCGTGCTTGGCACGCTTGCCGTCTTCAACGAGCGTCGCAGCGAAGCGATGGACGAAGAAAGTCCGCTAGCGCAGGACATGCAGCGCCTGGACAGCAAGCTCAACGTCATGATGGCCATGCTCGACCAGCTGCTTCAGCGCGATGCCCAATTGCCGCCGCGCATTCGTGTCAGCTTCAACGCGCTAGGCGCGTTATTGCCTCTGTCGTTGTGGCCCGCCGGGCAGGAGCACGCGTTGGTGCGACTGCATTTCGACGGATGCCTGGCATTGCCGCTGGAACTCACGGCACGCCGCGTGGAAGAACGTGATGCAGATCACGTTTTCGTTTCGTTCGAATCGATGGACGAGGCGACATGTGACGCGATTGAGCGACTCGTGTTCCGCCATCACCGACGTAAAGTGGCAGAGCGTCGTTCCAACGTCTCATAGCGCGCGGACTGGGTTCACAATCGTAATGTGATCGCTATCACGCTACGGAAAGCCGACACGAAAGTTCTTTGACGCACATCTCGAAAGGGTGTCGTACAGGGTCACCTTCCCGAGCATTTCGACTCGGGATTTTTTTTGAGCGAATTCAGTGATCTGTGGCGCACGGCTGCGGCGCTTTTTGGCAACGTTTACATGAGGTGACGCTCACCGGCAGGCGTGCGTGCCAGCGTCGCGTCGAAAAGTTGTGATCGGCTGGCCTTCTTCTTGCTCATTCCCTCTCGCGGACAGCGACGGATTGTCGTCACGCGGCAGGTGCAATCCAGGGGGACACCAATGAAGCAGCACGCACGAGAGCATCACATGGGCAAGTTCGACGTACTGGTGATCGAATCCGATCACCGCAGGGCGGAGTCAGTCGTTTCGGCGCTGGAGTTTCTCGGCTATCGGCCGCAACGCGGCGAAGAATGCGAAGCGGTGGACGAGGCGACGCACGCATGGCGTGCCGTGTATGTGGGCAATGTGTGGGACGATGCCGAAGCCGAGCGACAGTTTGCGCAACTGGGCACGGCCTCGAATCAGGCGATGGTGTTGATGGCCGCCGATTCGCAGTGGCTTCCCCGCCTGGGCAACGACAGTGCAGCGACCACGAGCCGCGTGGGCATCATCGAATTCCCGCTGCGCTATGACCAACTGTCGGAGACCTTGCGTGGACCGCAGGCCCAGGCAGCGCGTCGCCCGGAATTGAAGCTCGTTGGCAGCTCCGGCCCGATGGGGCGCGTCAATGCACTGGTTCGCCAGGTGGCACCGTTCGATTCGAGCGTGCTGGTGCTGGGTGAATCGGGCACCGGCAAGGAAATGGTCGCGCGCAGCATCCACGAATGTTCCTCGCGTCGCGACAAGCCGTTCGTGGCCATCAACTGCGGCGCGATTCCGGCCGAATTGCTGGAAAGCGAACTGTTCGGCCATGAAAAGGGCGCATTCACCGGCGCCATCAGCACCCGCAAGGGTCGCTTCGAACTGGCCGAAGGCGGCACCCTGTTCCTGGACGAAATCGGCGACATGAGCCTGCCGATGCAGGTGAAGCTGTTGCGCGTGCTGCAGGAGCGCGTGTTCGAACGCGTGGGCAGCAACCGTACGCAGCGCTGCGACGTGCGCATCATCGCCGCGACGCACCGCAACCTTGAAGAGGCCATCAACAACGGCCAGTTCCGCGAAGACCTCTATTACCGCCTGAGCGTGTTCCCGCTGGAAATGCCCGCGTTGCGCGAGCACCTGGACGATCTGCCGGAGCTGGTGGCCGAGTTCAACCAGCGCCTGTCGCGTCGCGGCCTGGGTGGCGTGCGCTTCAGCGCCGGCGCAATGAACGCGCTGCACAACTATGCATGGCCGGGCAACGTGCGCGAGCTGTACAACCTGGTCGAGCGTCTTTCCATTCTCTATCCGCACAGCGAAGTGCGCGTGAGCGACCTGCCGGAAAAATATCGCGGCCAGCAGATCGTGGAAGAAGTGCGCGGCGCGGCGCTGTTGTCGCTGATGACCGGGCACTCCACCGTACTGCCCGAGCCGATGGCCGTGGTTTCCACCGACTCGTTGGTGATGCTGCCCGAAGGTGGCCTGGATCTTAAGGATCACCTGGCCGACATCGAGGTGGGTCTCATCCGTCAAGCGCTTGACGTTACCGGTGGCGTGGTCGCGCATGCGGCGAAGCTGCTGCGCATGCAGCGCACGACCTTGGTGGAAAAGCTGCGCAAGTACGGCTTGCAGCCGAGCCTGCAGGCGTAAGAGCAGGAGTGAGTTGAGAGGAGTGGGACGTGAGAGGGGCGCACCTTGCCTTTCCCGCGCGACGCGCGCCGCTCCGCTCACGTCTCAAAAGCGGAACTGCGTCACGCTTTGTCTCACTACTCGCTCCTCCCCACTCACATCTCGCCTCATGGCACACGTCGTGCAGTAACACCCTCGATAACTCTTCACGCGTTGGAATTCCGTCATGAGTCAGATCGACGTCAACAACCTGCTGTCGCAGATGCGCCAGCTCTCGCTTCAGACGAAGCCGGCCGAGCAATCGTTCACCGCGGCCGCGCCGGGGCAGACGGACTTCTCCAGCTTGCTCAAGAAATCCATTTCCTCGGTGGCCGATGCGCAGATGGATGCCGGCAACCAGGCGGCGAGCTTCGAACGTGGCGATGAAGGCGCGGACCTCGGCCGCACCATGGTGGCCATCAACAAGGCCGACCTTTCCTTGAACACGTTGACCCAGGTGAGGAACAAGCTGGTCGACGCGTACAACAACATCATGAACATGCCGGTCTGACCGGTTCTTTGAAGAAGAAGAGTCTTCATGGCCGATAACGCCCTCGCGACCACCGACGAAAAACCCGGTTCTCGCCTGGACCTCAAGCAGCTTGCGCGCACGCCGGCAACACGTCAGTTGTTGCTCTTGGTGGGCGTCGCCGCGGCTGTTGCCCTTGGCGTTGCCGTGGTGCTGTGGTCACGCGGCCCCAACTACGGCCTGCTTTACGCCGGTCTCGAACAGAAGGATGCCGCCGCGGTCACGCAGGCGCTGCAGGCGTCCAATACGCCGTACACGCTGGGTGCCGATGGCAATTCCATCATGGTGCCTGCGTCCGATCTGGCGGCCATCCGCCTGAAACTTGCATCGCAAGGCTTGCCCCAAGGCAGCGCGGCCACCACCACGGCGCCGGGCGCTGATTCGCCGTTCGGCATGAGCGATCTGGCCGAGCGCACGCGCTACCAGCAGATGCTGGAAACCGACCTGGGCAGCACCATCGCGGGCCTGCAGTCGGTACGCGCGGCGCGCGTGCATCTGGCGTTGCCCAAGCCGTCGGCCTTCATTCGCGACAACAAGGAGGCGAGCGCCTCGGTGCTCGTCACGCTGTATCCGGGCCGTCAGCTCGATGCGAGCCAGGTGGCGGCGATCGTGCACCTGGTGGCGTCGAGCGTGCCCAGCTTGGATCCCAAGCAGGTGTCGGTGGTCGATCAGGCGGGCCAGCTGCTCACCACCACCGATCCGGGCAGCGCCAGCGCCATCGGCGACACGCGTCTGCGTCTGGCCACGCGCATCGAGAACACCTACGCGCAACGCATCGAAGAACTGCTGACGCCGCTGGTTGGCCCCGGCAAGGTGCGCGCGCAGGTGTATGCGGATCTGGATTTCAGCGAAACCGAAAAAGCCACCGAGACGTTCGATCACGAACATCCCGCGCTGCGCAGCGAACAGACCAATAGCGAGCAGCGCACCGGCGAAGCAAACGATGCGTCGATTCCCGGTGCGCTGAGCAACCAGCCGCCGAACACGGTGGCCCAACCTACCGCCGCCAAACCGGCGGCAGGCAAGGGCGCTGCGGGCAAGACGGCCGCGACGGCGCAAAGCAGCGGCCCCAGTGCAAGCACGAGCAGCGCCACGCGCAACTACGAACTCGATCGCACCATCAGCCACGTCAGCGATCCGGCGGGCCGCCTTGCGCGACTCACCGTGGCGGTGGTGGTGGACAACAAGAGCGTGACGGGCGACAAGGGCGGCACCAAGAGCGTGCCGTTCACCCCGCAGGAACTGGAACACCTCACCACGCTCGCGCGCAACGCCGTCGGTTACAACGAAGCGCGCGGCGACAGCGTCAGCGTGATCAACCAGCCGTTCCACCAGGACCCCGGCACCGACGTGGCCGCACCGGCGCAACCGTTCTGGGAGCGCCCGGGCATGCTCGACCTGATCAAGCAGGCGGCAGGCATCGTGGTGGCGTTGCTGGTGGCGTTCGGCCTGCTGCGTCCGTTGCTGCGCGGTTTGTCACGCGGTCCGTCGTCCAGCCGTGAGCTTGCGCTGGCCGACGTGCCGTCCATGAACACGCCGACCCTCTCGGTACGCGTGGACGACAAGGACGATACCGACGACGTGCTCAAGCTAGGCGTACCGCCGCAGCTCGCGTACGAACAGCGCATCGGCATCGCGCGCCGCATGGTGGGCGAGAACCCCAAGCAGGTGGCGCAGGTAGTGAAGAGTTGGGTGGGCGAAGATGGCGGCTGATCGCATGCTCGCGCCGAGCCCTTTCCGTCAGCATCGATTGCTGACCACGCATCGATATCGCGCGCTTGCACGCGCGGCACAACCGACCACGGCTAGCGGGCGGACCGAATCATGAAGGCAGAAACACCCATCGGCGGCGCGCAGCGCGCGGCCATCCTGCTGCTCACGCTGGGCGAGCAGGACGCGGCCGAGGTGCTCAAGCACCTCAGCGCACGCGACGTGCAGGCGGTCGGCTCGGCCATGGCCGGGCTCACCAACGTCACGCGCGAACAAGTGGAAATGGTGCTTGGCCGTCTCAACGAAGACATGGGCCGCCACACCTCGCTGGGCGTGGGCACCGAGGAATACATCCGCAAGATCCTGGTCAACGCACTGGGCGAGAACAAGGCCGGCGGCCTCATCGACCGCATCCTGCTCGGCCGTACCAGCAAGGGCCTGGAATCGCTCAAGTGGATGGAGAGCCGCGCCATCGCCGAAATGATCGGCCAGGAACATCCGCAGATCATCGCGCTGGTGCTGGCGCATCTCGAACCGGACCAGGCCGCCGAAGTGATCGGCTACCTGCCGCCGCGCGTGCGCAGCGATGCGGTGATGCGCATTGCCACGCTCGACGGCGTGCAGCCGCATGCATTGAACGAACTCGACGAAATCATGGAGCGCCAGTTCACCGGCGGCAACACCAAGAAACTCAAGTCCGCCAGCGTGGGCGGCCTGAAGGCGGCAGCCAACATCCTCAACGCGATGGAAACCAGTCGCGAGAACGAATTGATGGCGGCCATCCGCACGCACGACTCGGGCCTCAGCGGCCGCATCGAAGAACTGATGTTCGTGTTCGAAGACCTGGGCGACCTGGACGACCGCAGCATGCAGACGCTGCTGCGCGAAGTGCCCACCGCCCGCCTGGTCACCGCGCTCAAGGGCGCCGAGCCTGGCGTGCGCGAAAAGATCTTCGCCAATATGTCCAAGCGCGCGGCCGACATGCTGCGTGACGACCTGGAAGTGTCCGGCCCCGTGCGCCTCAGCGAAGTCGATTCGGCACAGAAGGAAGTGCTCGCCATCGCGCGCAAGCTGGCCGATTCCGGTGCCATCAATCTCTCCGGCACGGGTGACGAGCTGGTCGCATGAATGCCGTCATGAACCGCGACAAGCTGCCCGCCTTCGAACGCTGGCTTCTGCCCGAGATGGGCGAACCGGTGGCCGCCGAGCCGACGCCGGAGCCGGCGCAGCAGCCGACGGTGCGCGATCTCGAAGCGATCGAGCAGCAGGCGCGCGAAGAAGGTTATGCGGCCGGCCACGCGCAGGGCATGGCGGAAGCGCGCGAGGTGCTGCAGGCACGCATGCAACGCCTTGATGCCTTGCTCGAATCCGCCGCGCGTCCGCTGCGCAGCATGGACGAACTGGTCGAACTCGAACTCACGCGCCTGGCCATGACGGTGGCGCGCCAGGTGCTCGCGCACGAGCTGCGCACCGCACCCGATCTGGTGGTGGAAGCCGTGCGCCAGGCGGCGCTCGCGCTGCCGTCGGCCAGCGGCAACCTGCGCGTGCGCCTGCATCCTGAGGATCTTGCGCTGCTCCGCTCATTGGACATGGTCGAATCGCACTGGCAGCTGATGCCCGACAGCAGCCTGCAGCGCGGCGACTGCATGCTGGAATGCGAGCGCTCGCGCCTCGATGCACGCGTGGAAACCCGGCTTGCCGCCGTGGTGGATGCAGTGCTCGGCGCCGAAGCGGAAGAAACTGACGAAGACGCTGACGAGGTGCGTGGATGAACGCGCAGCCGAGCCCTTCGCGCACCGCGTTGTGGCAGGAACGGCTGGCGCGTCGTCGCCAGCGTGCCATCGGCGCACGCACGCTCACCGTGGAAGGCCGCCTGCGTCGCGTGGTGGGCCTCACGCTGGAAGCGGAAGGTTGCGAGGCGCCGTTGGGCGCGCGTTGCCTGGTCACCACGGCCGATGGCAGCGAACTGGACACCGAAGTGGTCGGTTTCGCCGACGAACGCTTGTTGCTGATGCCGGTGACGGAAATGCACGGCGTGTTGCCGAACGCACGCGTGCGCCCTTGCGCGCACACCAGCGGCCTGCCGGTGGGCATGGCCTTGCTCGGTCGCGTGATCGGCGCCGATGGCGTGCCGCTGGATGGCCTCGGTCCGCTCGATGTGGACGAGCACGCGCTGCTCAAGAACGAACCGATCAACCCGATGGCGCGCAAGCCCATCGACACGCCGCTGGACACCGGCGTGCGCGCCATCAACTCGCTGCTCACCGTGGGTCGTGGCCAGCGCCTGGGCCTGTTCGCCGGTTCGGGCGTGGGCAAGTCGACGCTGCTGGGCATGATGACGCGCTACACCGACGCCGACGTGGTGGTGGTGGGCCTGATCGGCGAACGCGGCCGCGAAGTGAAGGAATTCGTGGAGCACACGCTGGGCGTCGAAGGTCGCGCGCGCGCCGTGATCGTCGCCGCACCGGCCGATGCGCCACCGCTCAAGCGATTGCGCGGCGCGCAGTACGCCACCGCGATTGCCGAATGGTTCCGCGACCGCGGCCAGCGCGTGCTGTTGCTGATGGATTCGATCACGCGCTATGCGCAGGCGCAGCGCGAAATCGCGCTCGCCATCGGCGAGCCGCCAGCGACGAAGGGTTATCCGCCGTCGGTGTTTGCCATGCTCCCCGCGCTGGTGGAGCGCGCCGGCAACGATGCCGAGGGGCGCGGTTCCATCACCGCGTTCTACACCGTGCTGACCGAAGGCGACGACTATCGCCACGATCCCATCGCCGATGCCTCGCGCGCCATTCTCGACGGTCATATCGTGCTGTCGCGCGACCTGGCCGAAGCGGGTCACTATCCCGCTATCGATATCGAAGCATCGATCAGCCGCGTGATGCCGGCCGTGGTGAAGCGCGAGCATCTGCGTTCCGCCCAGCGTTTTCGCCAGGTGTATTCGGCCTATCGCCAGCAGCGCGACCTGATTGCCGTGGGCGCGTATCAAAAAGGTTCGGACCCGCAGGTGGATCACGCCATTGCCATGTGGCCAAAGCTGCGCGACTTCCTGCAGCAGGAAGTGGATGCGCCCACCACACTCGCCGACGCGATTGGCAGCCTTGAAGCGCTCACCGCCGGAGGTACGCCGTGACATCCCGCGCCAACCGCCTGCAACCCGCTGCCGACCTCGCGCACGATCGCCAGGAAGCGGCCATGCAGCGCCTGGCCGAGCAACAGCAGAAGCTCGCCAAGGCCGAACACCAGTTGGAAGAACTGCGGAAATACCGCGCCGAATATGCCGATGCGCAGGGCGGCGTGAGCGTGAGCGCCTTGCTCAACCGTCGCCAGTTCGTCGAACGCATCGACCAGGTGATTGCGCAACAGGTCAACGAAGTGGCACGCCAGCGCCGGCTTCTGGATGGCGTACGCAACCAGTGGCGCGAAGCACACGCCCGCGAACAGGCACTGGGAAGCGTGATCGACCGCTATCGCGAGCAGGAACGAAAGAGCGAGGACCGTCGCGAACAGGCCGAGATCGACGAGCGCATGCAACATCGCCGCCCGTCCAGGGGTTTCTCGTGACGACATCCATGAACGCATTCCAGGAGATCAACCCATGACGCCGTCCATTGCCCCGGTGGTGAACGTGGCGCCGCCGACGAATTCGTCCGCGAACGACGCGACGAATCCTTCGTCCACCGATCCCAACAACCATTTCAGCAAGCCGTTGCAGCAGGCACACCAGCAGCTGGCGCGGCAAACGGAACCGTCGCGTCCGGCGCAGGGAAGGCCTGCGGCATCGAAGGACGCACCGTCTGACTCGTCAGCGTCGGCGTCTTCATCGACGGGCAAGCAGGATCACAAGGACGACGACAAGTCCGACACTGCCACGCCCGACGTCGCTGCAGCGATGCTCGCCCTGCTGGGACAGAGCGTGCCGGCTTCCGCGGCCGCCAGCGCGGTGCCCGCCGCTGCGGATGGCGACGATGCAACCGACGCGGTGACGGCAGCTGCCACCTCCAACGTGACCTCGGCCAACGTTGCCTTGCTGGGCGCAGCGCAGGTTGCCACGCAGGCAGTGGGGCAGGCGAAGGCTGGCAACGCAGGCGAATTCACCAAGGCCATGGATGGCGTCAAGGACAAGAGCCTTTCCATGCTTGGAGAGGACGCCAATGACGGCGATGAGACCGTCGACACGACGGCTTCCGATGCCACGCAGGGCGCGAAGGGCGATGCATTCACCACGGCGCTGCAGGCTTTGGCAACGCCATCAGCTCAGAGCGATCACAGCGATTCGCTGGAGGCGCTGAAGAATCTCGCTGCCCAGGCCATGTCGCAGCAACCGCAGGCGCCCTCCGGCGCCATCACCGCACCGGCCCCGCATGCACTCACCATGCAGTCCAGCGTGGGATCGCCGGCGTTCGGGCAGGAGCTGAGCCAGCAGGTGACGTGGCTTGGCGGCCAGAACGTGAAAGAAGCGCGCATCCGCCTGCACCCCGAAGACCTCGGCGAACTCGACGTGAAGGTCAGCGTGAAACAGGACCACGTGGACGTGGCCTTCATTGCACAGCACCCGCAGGCCGTGCACGCGGTGCAGCAGACACTGAGCCAGCTCGACTCGATGCTCGCTCACCATGGCTTGTCGTTGGGGCAGGCGATGGTGGGGCAGGGGAATACAGGGCAGGGTTCGGGGCAGGCGGGTTCGCCTGGTAGTTCTTCGTCGGGTAGTGAGAGTGGGTTGGCGGAGGGTGTGGGTGAGTTGGCTTCGATCGCGGCGCCGGTGGTGAAGGCGGTGGGATTGGTGGATATGTTTGCGTAATAGGTTTTGCTTTCTCTTTTTTTGCGGGGAGAGGGTTGGGTTTGGAGGTTGAAGGCGATCGCCGCCTGAGTTTTCCCCCTCTCCCGAAGGTGAAGGCAGTCTCGCCTCGGTGCGTGGAAGTACTGCAGATTTCTTTTGCTCGTCATTCCTGCGAAGGCAGGAGGCGCTTTTCAACAGCCGAATGGCTGGTCATCCAGTGACTTTGCATTTGGTTTCGCGTAGTCGCGACCTGGCTCGCCTGCGGCGGGCTTCCGTCCTCCTGCCGGAGGCCGGGTTACTTTTCTTTGCTTGCCCAAAGAAAAGTAACCACCGAGATGGTGGCAATGCCAAAAGAAACGGCACCCCGGATGACGCGCCTTCCGGGCGCAGCCCGGAAGGTCCGCGTGCGAGTTACGGGGTTTTTCGACAGGACGTCCGTGTCCTGTCGAAAAACTGGCCGGCATCCATGCCGGCCACCCTGCGGGCTTTCCTCCACTCGCCCGCCGCTGTCATACGGGGACCCCAAGAGCAAGAGCCAAAGCTCGCAGTAGTAGTGTTTTCGCAAGCACCCGCCCCCCCTCTCCCCAACCCTCTCCCACAAGGGGAGAGGGAGAAGTGGGGTGCGCGGAGAGGACGTAAGAGCGAAGCCAAAGCAAGAGCCGATGCGAAGCGAGGCTCGGCTTTAAGTCCTCAGCGATTCGGGCGCGTTGCGCAGCGCTGCGGAGTACCCGCTGTGTGGCCTCCCATGGGTGTCCCGCCACAACCATCCTTAAGCGTTCGGGCTTATCCCAGCACAATGCTGCGAGCCTTTGCTCTAAAGGCCATTCTCTTTGGGTTACTTTTCTCTTGGGCCAGCAAGAGAAAAGTGACTCGAGCGGCGGCAGCCGATCGAAACGCCCGCCGCGCAGGCGGCCTGATCGCGGTAGCGCCGCATAAGAGCGAGCAACGGACTCGCGATAACCAAGCGCAAAGTCACTGGATGACCAGCCTTCGGCTGTTGAAAAGCGCCTCCTGCTTTCGCAGGAATGACGAGCAAGGGCGGCCCCTTTGGGGCACAGGAATGACGGGCTAGGAGTGGCACCCACACCCGTGCCCACCTCGCGAATGGCACCGCCGCACCCGGCCAGAAAGCAACCAACGCCCCCCGCGACAACCTTCCGACAACCGCCACCACCCCGTCGCGCCCAATCCCCGACACGCGTCAAGAAAGCGCCGCGTCTCCGTCGCGACACCTCGCAAACCCAAGCACACCAACGCATCCCACCGATGGCATGCCGTTTGCAACCAATGGGCATGTGCCGCCCGTGGCGGGTGGCCGACGACCAGACATTGATAGGGATCGAGTTCGCATGGCTCAGAACGAGCAAGCAGAAAGCACGGCAGCGGCGCCGAAGAAGGGATCGAACAAGGTCGTGATGATCATGGGCGTGGCGTTGCTCGCCATGGCCGGCGTGACGGGCTATCTGGTGATGGGCGCGCGTGCGCATGGCGGCGAGGGAGCGGACGAGCCGAAGGTGGTGCTGTCCAAGCAAGAGCAGTACCTCACGATGGATCCGCCGTTCGTGGTCAATTTCAAGGACGACCAGTCCATGCGCTTCCTGCAGGTGGGCGTGAGCCTGATGTCGCACGACGCCGCTGCGTTGGCTGCCGCGAAGGAAGCCGATCCGGTGATCCGCAACGCGCTGGTCATGCTGTTCAGCAGCCAGGACTACTCCATCCTCAGCGACGCCGCCGGCAAGCAGAAGCTGCAGGCGCAGGCGTTGGACGCCGTGCGCAAGATCCTCGAGAAGCGCCTGGGTCGCCCGGGCGTGGAAGCGCTGTACTTCACCAGCTTCGTGATGCAGTGACGGGAACGCAGCGATGAGCGACCTGCTTTCACAGGAAGAAATCGACGCCCTGCTCGACGGCGTGGAAGGCGGCGCCGTCGAAACGGGCAATGACGAACCGTTGCCGCCCGATGCGGTGATCTCGTACGACTTTACCCAGCAGGACCGCATCGTGCGCGGCCGCCTGCCCACGCTGGAAATGGTCAACGACCGTTTTGCGCGCTTCTTCCGCACGGCGGTGTTCGGCGTGCTGCGCAAGACCTGCGAAGTGTCGGTGCTCGGCGTGAAGATGATGAAGTTCGCCGAGTACGTGCACGCGCTGGCGGTGCCGAGCAACCTGAACCTGGTGCGCATCAAGCCGCTGCGCGGCACCGCGCTGGTGGTGATGGAGCCGCGCCTGGTGTTCACCGTGATCGACAACTTCTTCGGTGGCGACGGCCGTTTCCATGCGCGCATCGAAGGCCGCGATTTTACGCCCACCGAGAACCGCGTCATCCAGATCATGCTCACCGAGCTATTCGCCTCGATGGTGGAAGCGTGGGCGCCGGTGTTGCCGCTGAACTTCGAATACCTCAATTCAGAAATCAATCCGCAGTTCGCCAATATCGTGAGCCCCACCGAGACGGTGGTGGTGTCGAAGTTCCATATCGAACTCGACGGCGGTGGCGGCGAAGTGCACCTGACCTTGCCGTACGCGATGGTCGAGCCGATCCGCACGCTGCTCGATGCGGGCGTGCAGAGCGATCGCGTGGATCGCGATCACCGCTGGGCCGAAACGCTGCAGGACGAAGTGCTGGACGCGGAAGTGGAGCTGAGCTCGCTGCTGCTGGAAACGCGCCTGAGCATCGGCGAATTCCTGCGTCTTCGTCCCGGCGACGTACTGCCGATCCAATTGCCCGAATTCAGCACCGTCTTCGCGGAAGACGTGCCCGTGTTCCGCGGCCGCTATGGCCAGAACAACGGCCGCAACGCCGTGCGCTTCCATGCCCCGACCGGTCGTCGCGAAATACGCCTGTCGACCGAAACCACCCTGGAGATTGACCTCGCATGACCACGCCCAATGACGCCGCCAGCGCTACCCAGCGCGTGGAGTTCGACCAGCTCAGCGCCCCGATGGGCGATGGCGCCGAAGTCAATCTCGACATGATCCTCGACGTACCGGTCACGCTTGCCATGGAAGTGGGCCGTACGCGCATCAGCATCCGCAACCTGCTGCAGCTCAACCAGGGTTCCGTGGTGGAACTCGACCGCTCCGCCGGCGAACCGCTGGACGTGTTCGTCAACGGCACGCTGGTGGCGCATGGCGAAGTGGTGGTGATCAACGACCGCTTCGGTATCCGTCTCACCGACGTGATCAGCCCGGCCGAACGCGTGCGCAAGCTGCGGTGAGTTCGATGATGCTTGCCCTTGTCATGCCGGTAGCCGCGGCGCCCGAGATCAACGTCGGCGGCGAACTGGTGCGCGTGATGTTGAGTCTCGCCGCCATCGTCGCGCTGATCTTCGTGGCCGGCTGGCTCAGCCGCCGCCTGCAGGCGCGCACTACGCCGGGTGGGCGTCGACTGCGCTGCGTGGAGACCATGGCGGTGGGCGCGCGCGATCGCCTGATGCTGATCGATGCGGATGGCAAGCGCCTGCTCATCGGCATGGGCCAGGGCGGCATGCGCACGCTGCACGTTTACGAAGGCGTGGCCCCCGCGCCGGAAGCCGGACCGCAACCGCCGATGGCGCCGTTCGGCGACGTGTTGGCCCGCTGGAAGCGCAAGTGATGAAGTCGTTCCGCTGGATGCTCCTGGTACTGCTGCTGGTGTGCCCGATGCTGGCGTGCGCCGCCGCGGCCATGCCTGCCATGCCTTCGATGCCGCAGATGCCGGGTTCGCCCGCCGGTATTCCCGTGCTGACCGTGCAGAACGCACCGGGCGGTGCGCAGAACTGGACGCTGTCGCTGCAGTTGCTCGCGCTGATGACGGTGCTGACGCTGCTGCCGGCCGTGCTGCTGATGATGACGTCGTTCACGCGCATCATGATCGTGCTGAGCTTCCTGCGTCAGGCGCTGGGCACGCAGTCCACGCCGTCGAACCAGATCCTGCTTGGCCTGTCGCTGTTCCTCACGCTGTTCGTGATGTCGCCGGTGCTCAACCATGCGTACACCGACGGCGTGAAGCCGTACATGGACGGCCAGATGGCGGCCGAGCAGGCTGTGCCTGCCGCCGCCGCACCGTTCAAGCGTTTCATGCTGGACCAGACGCGCGATGCGGACCTGCAGCTCTTCACGCATCTGGCCAACGAGCAGCCTTATGCGAGCAAGGACGACGTGCCGTTCCGCGTGGCGATGCCGGCCTTCGTCACCAGCGAGTTGAAGACCGCGTTCCAGATGGGCTTCCTGTTGTTCATTCCCTTCCTGATCATCGACCTGGTGGTGGCCAGCGTGCTGATGTCGATGGGCATGATGATGGTGTCGCCCACCATCATCTCGTTGCCGTTCAAGATCATGCTGTTCGTGCTGGTGGACGGGTGGACGCTGCTGCTGGGCACGTTGGCGGGGAGCTTCTACACATGAGTCACTCCTACTTCTCTCTTGTGGCCGATGCTTTTGACCGTCATCCCTGCGAAAGCAGGGATCCAGCGTCGTTCAAGGTTTCGATCACAAAACAACCAAAGTCACTGGATCCCTGCTTTCGCAGGGATGACGATGAGGCAGTGTGCGCAAGCATGCGTATTGCGTCACTTGTTGCGGCCTTGCCCAAGAACGCTCGGCGGTTCGCACCATGACGCCCGAATCCGTCATCGAGTTCGGCCAGCACGCGCTCTACGTCGCCATGATGGTGGCCGCGCCGCTGCTGCTCACCGCGCTGTTCGTGGGTCTGGTCATTGGCGTGGTGCAGGCCGCCACGCAGATCAACGAAATGACCTTGAGCTTCATCCCGAAGGTGGTGGCCATGGCCCTGGTGGCGTTGATCGCCGGCCCGTGGATGCTGCGCACGCTGGTGCAGTTCACGCGCCAGTTGATCGAGAGTTTGCCCGGGGCCGTGAAATGACCACGGTGCAGCTCACCGAGATGCAGGGCCTGATCGGTTCCTTGCTGTGGGCCATGGCCCGCGTCGGTGGGCTGTGCCTGATCGCGCCCGTATTCGGCGATGCCGTGCTGCCGCAACGCATTCGCCTCGGCATCATGCTGATGCTCGCGATGGTGCTGGCGCCGCTGGCGCCGACCACCATCAATCCGATGTCGGCCGAGGGCATCGCCACCATGGCGAGCCAGTTGTTGATGGGCGCCGCCATCGGCTTCGTGCTCAAGCTCGCCTTCGAGGCGGTGTCGCTGGGCGGGCAACTGGTGGGCCAGAGCATGAGCCTGGGCTTCGCCGAAACGGTGGACCCGCGCGGCGGCGGCAGTTCGCCGGTGCTCAGCCAGTTCTACCTGCTGATGGTGACCCTGCTGTTCCTGGCCATGAACGGCCATCTGCAATTGATCTCCTTGCTGGCCGACAGTTTCCACACGCTGCCGCCGGGGCAGTCGGTAATCGGCACGAACGGCCTGTATGCCGTGGTCGCCTTCGCCACGCATCTGTTCGGCGGCGCGGTGCGGGTGGCGCTGCCGGCGATGACCTCGCTGCTGATGGTCAATATCGGCTTCGCCGCGATCAGTCGCGCGGCGCCGTCCATGAATCTTTTCGCGGTGGGCTTTCCCATCACGGTGACATTGGGCTTCGTCGCGCTGTGGCTGTCGCTGCATGCCGTGCCGGGTGCGTTCCAATCACTGCAGAACAGCGCATGGACCTTGATGCGCGAACTGGCAGGCGGTTGAGGACAACGCCATGGCCGAGAACGACGATCAGGAACGCACCGAACAACCTTCCGAAAAACGCCTGCGCGAATCGCGCGAGAAGGGCGACGTACCGCGCTCGCGCGACCTGTCGGGTGCGGTGGTGGTGCTGGCCGGCGTATCCGCATTGATGAGCGGTGGCGAAGCGGCGATGGTGCATGTGCACCGCATCTATGGGCTGGGCCTGAGCTACGGGCGCGATGCCTTGTTCTCCGATCAGCTTCCCGGTCGCGTGTTGTCGCTGGCCATGCACGAGGCGATGTCGTTGTTCGCGCCGGTGGCGCTGGCGACAATGCTTGCCGCACTGGCGGCGCCGTTGCTGCTCGGTGGTCTCAATTTCAGCGCCGAAGCGCTGCAGCCGAAGTTCGAGCGGCTCGATCCCATCGAAGGCTTGGGCCGCATCTTCGCCATGCGCGGCCTGGTGGAGCTGGCCAAGTCGCTGCTCAAGCTGTTGTTGATCGGCGCCGTGCTGGTGATGGTGCTGAAGAACTGGCAGGACGACCTGATGGCCACCGGCCGCGGCGAAGTGGGCGCAGGCACCTTCAAGGCAATGAGCCTGCTCGGCCATGGCGCGCTGCTGTTTGGCTCGATTCTCGCGCTGATCGGCGGCGCGGATGCGCTGTACCAGAAGTTCGACCACACCAAGCGCCTGCGCATGACGCGCCAGGAACTGAAGGACGAATCGAAGGAAAGCGACGGCAATCCCGAACTCAAGGGCCGCATTCGCCAGCTGCAGTTCCAGATGGCGCGCAAGCGCATGATGCAGGAGCTGCCCAAGGCCGACGTGCTGATCACCAACCCGTCGCACTTCGCCGTGGCGCTGCGCTACGACGAAGGCCGCATGGGTGCGCCGCGCGTGATCGCCAAGGGCATGGACGAGCTGGCGTTGCAGATACGCCTGGTCGCCTCCAGCCATCGCATTCCCACGGTGGAAGCGCCGCCGCTGGCGCGCGCGCTGTATGCCACCACCCAGATCGATCGCGAGATTCCCTCGGCGCTCTACGTCGCCGTGGCGCAGGTGCTCGCGTATGTGTTCCAGCTCAAGCAGGCGGTGTCTCGCGGCGATGCGCCGCCGAAGGCACCGCAACCCGACGTCGATCCGGACCTGATGGGTCCCTACAAGTTCTGATGGAACAGTGATGGCAAACGCTACCGCCCTAGGCAATCTCAAGTCGCTCGGACGCCGCGGCCTCGGCGCGCCGGTGATCATGCTCGCCGCGCTGGCGATGATGATGTTGCCGCTGCCGCCGTTCCTGCTGGACATGCTCTTCAGCTTCAACATCGCGTTGTCGCTGGTGATCCTGCTGGCAGTGATCTACGTGATGCGTCCGCTGGAATTCGCCGCATTCCCCACCGTGGTGCTGATGGCAACGCTGTTGCGCCTGGCGCTCAACATCGCTTCCACGCGTGTGGTGCTGCTGCACGGCCACGACGGTCCTGGCGCGGCGGGCAAGGTGATCGAGGCATTCGGCGAATTCGTCATCGGCGGTAACTTTGCCGTGGGCCTGGTGGTGTTCGCCATCCTCACCATCATCAACTTCGTGGTGGTGACCAAGGGCGCCACGCGCGTGTCCGAAGTGACGGCGCGCTTCACCCTCGATGCCATGCCCGGCAAGCAGATGGCCATCGACGCCGATCTCAACGCCGGCCTGCTCAACCAGGAACAGGCGCGCGACCGTCGCCAGGAAGTGCGCGAGGAAGCGGATTTCTACGGCTCGATGGACGGTGCCTCGAAGTTTGTGCGCGGCGACGCCACGGCCGGCATTCTCATCCTGATCATCAACATCGTCGGCGGCTTCTTCGTCGGCATCTTCCAGCACGGGCTTTCCGCGGGCGAAGCAGCCAAGACGTACACGCTGCTCACCATCGGTGACGGCCTCGTGGCGCAGGTGCCGTCGCTGATGCTGTCCATCGCCACGGCGGTGATCGTGACGCGCGTGTCCAAGTCCACCGACATGGGCAAGCAGCTCGTCGGCCAGTTGTTCGGGCAGCCGCGCGCACTGGCCGTGGCCGGCGTGGTGCTCGGCGTGATGGGCCTGATCCCGGGCATGCCGAACATCGCTTTCCTGCTGCTCGGCGGCACCTGCGGTGGCGCGGCGTGGCTGATGATCAAGCGCGAGCGCGAGGCGAAGGAGCAGGTGGCGAAGGCTGCCGCCGAATTGCCGGCGCCGGCTGCGCCGGTGGAACGTCTGGAACTCGGTTGGGAAGACGTGGCCAGCGTCGATCCGCTGGGCCTGGAAGTGGGTTATCGCCTGATTCCGCTGGTGGACACACACCAGGGCGGCGAGCTGATGGGCCGCATCAAGTCGGTGCGTCGCAAGCTCTCGCAGGAGCTGGGCTTCCTGGTGCCGGCAGTGCATATCCGCGACAACCTGGACCTGGGCCCCAACACCTATCGCATCACCCTGATGGGCGTGCCGATGGGCGAATCCGAAGTGCACAACGATCGCCTGCTCGCCATCAATCCCGGTCGCGTGCAGGAAGGCCTGCAGGGCATCGCCACGCGCGATCCGGCGTTCGGCCTCGAAGCGCTGTGGATCGAGCCGGGCCAGCGCGAAATGGCGCAGAGCCTGGGCTACACCGTGGTCGATCCGGCGACGGTGGTGGCCACGCATCTGTCGCACATCCTGCAGAGCCACGCGCACGAACTGCTCGGCCACCAGGATGTGCAGCAGCTGCTGGACCGCCTCGCGCAGACCACGCCCAAGCTGGTGGAAGACCTGGTGCCCAAGCGCCTGTCGCTGGGCGTGGTGGTCAAGGTCATGCAGAACCTGCTGGCCGAGCGCGTGCCGATCCGCAACATGCGTTCCATCGTCGAATCCTTGGCGGAGCACGCGAGCCAGAGTCAGGATCCCGGCGCGCTCACTGCCGCCGTGCGCGTGGCGCTGGGTCGCCAGATCGTGCAGGAGATCTCAGGGCTGGGCACCGAGATTCCCGTCATCACGCTCGCGCCGGAACTGGAGCAGATCCTGCTGGGATCGCTCGCAAATGGCGGTGTGGCGGGCGCCGCGGTGGAACCGGGCCTTGCCGACCGCCTGCAACAAGGCGTTGCCGACGCCGCGCGCAAGCAGGAAATGAGCGGCGAACCGGCCGTTTTGCTGGTCGCGCCGCAGCTGCGTCCGTGGCTCGCGCGCTTCACTCGCCATGTGGCACAGAACCTGCACGTACTCGCTTACAACGAGGTGCCGGACAACCGCCGAGTGCGTTTGGTGCAGGCATTGGGTCGCTGAAAACAAGGCGAGCAACGAGGAAAGGACGGGACATGACGAGCGCAAGCGTGATCAACGAGAAGTCGACATCGGCAGCACGCCGTGATGGCGCCGCGCCGCACGTCGCCGCACGCGTGGAACTCTCGTCGCTCGTCCGTCGCCGCTGGAGCAGCAAGGCATGAAGATCAAGCGTTTCGTGGCCCCGGACATGCGTCAGGCCATGCGTGAAGTGCGCGAGGACCAGGGACCGGATGCGGTCATCCTCTCCACGCGCCGGATGGACGACGGCATCGAGATCATCGCGGCCGTGGATTTCGACGAAGCCCTGGTGCGCGAAGCCGCGCGTCACGGCGCACCGCTGGAAGTGGAAAACCGCGCGCCGGCCGCTGCGTCCGCGCCGAGGGCCGAAGTGAAGCCCATCGCGTCGCGTCGGGCCGACGTTACGCCGCCGCCGCTGCCGACGACGAACCGTCGCGACGACGATGGCGTTTCCGTGTCGCTGTCGCGCCGTGCGCTGCCGTTGCGTGACGAACCGGCCATCGAGCCGCCCGTGGCCCGCATGCCCGAAGCGCAGGCGGCCACGCTGGTCAAGGCGCTGGAAGAAAAGAACACGGCGCTGGAAAGCGCGCAGGCTGCGGCAGCCGCCGATATCTCCGCGGCGTCCATCCATCCGTTGCTCGAACGCGCCATGCAGGACACCGCACGCGTTCGCGCCGAACTGGGCAGCCTGCGCGATCTGCTGGAAACGCAGCTGTCGAGCCTGATCTGGAACGACATGGAGCGCCGCCAGCCGATGCGCGCCCGCGTGTTGCGCGAGATGACGCGCCTTGGCATCGAGCCCGATGTCGCGCGCCAGCTGGTGGGCGAGCTGCCGGTGGAGATCAATGCCGAACAGGCGCGCTATCTGCCGCTGGGCGTGCTCAGCCGCAGCCTGTCGATCAGCCCGCGCGATCACTCAGAGCGTCGCGGTGTGACCGCGCTGGTCGGTCCCACCGGCGTGGGCAAGACCACCACCATCGCCAAGCTCGCCGCGCGTGCGGTGATGCGCAATGGCGCATCGCAGGTGGCGCTGGTGAGCACCGATCACTACCGCATCGGCGCCGCGGCGCAGCTGGAACACTACGGCCGCCTGCTCGGCGTACGCGTGTATCCCGCCTATGACGCCGACAGCCTGCGCCACGTGCTGGAATTGCTGCGCGGCCATCACACCGTGCTGGTGGATACCGCCGGCCTGGCCGGTGGCGATCCGCGTCTTGCCGAACAACTCGACGTGCTGGGCAACGGCGGCGACTTGCGCGCCTGCCTGGTCATGGCGGCGAACGCGCATGCGTCGTCGCTCGACGAGGCGGTGCGTGCCTACCTGCCGGTGAAGCCGCACGCCTGCATTCTCACCAAACTCGACGAGGCACCCAGCCTCGGCGGCGCGCTGTCGGTGCTGATCCGTCACCGGCTCGCGCTCGATTACGTCACCGACGGCCAGCGTGTGCCCGAAGACATCGCCACAGCCGATGCCCGGGTGCTGGTGTGCCGTGCCGCGCAAGTGCTCAAGGGCAACGCGCCGGCCGATGACTTACTGATGGCGGATCGTTTCGGACTAGCGGTGGCAAACGCATGAACGGTGTCTTCGCAATGAACCAGGCGATGGGGTTGGAAAGCATGCTGCGTGCGTTGACCGAGCGACACAGCCGCCAGGCGCCGGTGCAGGACCAGGCCTATGGCTTGAGCGGCAGCGCGCCGCGCAAGCGTTGCCGCGCCATCGCGGTGGCCGGCGGCAAGGGTGGCGTGGGCAAGACCACGGTGTCGGTGAATCTCGGCATGGCACTCGCCATGGGCGGGCACGAGGTGATGTTGCTCGATGCGGACATGAGCCTCGCGAACATCGACGTGCTGCTGGGCCTCACGCCCACGCGCCACATCGGCCACCTGCTCGACGGCGTCTGCTCCATCGAGGACTTGCTGATGACCGCGCCGCACGGCCTGAAGGTGGTGCCCGCCGGCTCCGGCACGCGCCGCCTCTCGCAGCTGGGCGCGGGCGAGCACGCCGCGGTGATCCGCGCATTTGACGATCTGGTGTCACCGCCCGATTACCTGGTGGTGGATACCGCCGCAGGACTTTCCGACAACGTGGCGATGTTCGCCGCCGCGGCGGACGACGTGGTGCTGGTGGTGTGCGACGAGCCGGCCTCGCTGACCGATGCGTACGCGCTGCTCAAGGTGCTGAGCCGCGACTTCGGCGTGCGCCGCTTCCGCATGGTGGCGAACATGGTGCGCAACGTGGGCGAGGCGAGGCAGCTGCATCAGAAACTCGCACGAGTTTGCGATCGCTTCCTCGACGTGGCGCTGGAATTCATGGGCCACGTGCCGAGCGATGAACGGCTCAAGCAGGCCATCCGCCGCCAGAGCGCGGTGGTGGACCTGTGGCCGTCCAGCCGATCGGGATTGGCATTCAAGCAATTGGCAGGTGCGGTCGATACATGGGGTGAACCCGAGCGACTGGGCCTGGATCGCATCGCCTTTTTCAGCAGGCAGGCCGCAGTAGCAACGGGGTGGTGAAATGAGTGTGGCTTCCGAATATCTGCAGCTGCAACGGCAGAGTGCCGACGAACTGGTTCGCCAGCACGCTCCCCTCGTGCGAAGGATCGCCTATCACCTGATGGGTCGATTGCCGCCCAGCGTGGACGTGAGCGACCTGATTCAGGCCGGCATGATCGGTTTGCTGGAGGCCGCGCGCAATTTCACCACCGGCAAGAACGCGAGCTTCGAGACGTTTGCGGGTATCCGCATCCGTGGCGCGATGCTCGACGAATTGCGGCGCACCGACTGGACCCCACGGTCGGTGCATCGAAAAGTGCGCGAAATGGCGGAGGTCGTTCGTCAGATTGAAATCGAAACCGGTTCTGATGCCGATGACGCCGAAGTGATGCGGCGGCTGGGCATGGGCGCCGAGGAATATCACCAGGTGCTGGCCGACGCGGCGAGTGCGCGCCTGCTCAGCCTCTCCGCACCGGACGATGCGGACGGTGGCGCGGCGTTCGACGTGGCCGACGGCGACAGCCTGAGCCCGGCGGACAGCGTTGAGCACGAAGGCATGCGCGAGGCGTTGGTGGAAGCCATCGGCGGCCTGCCCGAACGCGAGCAGCTGGTGATGTCCCTGTACTACGAGGAAGAACTGAACCTCAAGGAGATTGGTGCCGTGCTCGGCGTGACCGAATCGCGCGTGTGCCAGATCCACGGCCAGGCCATCGTGCGCTTGCGGGCGCGGATGAGCGGCTGGCATGAGGGGCAGGAGAAGGAAGGCAGGAAACGTAAAGGGACGAGGGGCGATTAGTAAGGGCGCGATCCCGGACGGTCGCTGCGCCGGCTGGGGTCGAACCGACGTTCGGTCGTTGCGCTCTCGCCACTCGTCGCTCGTTCCTGTTCAACACAAGTCATATCTACGCGCAGCGGAGAAAGCGTTTGGACAAGAATATGAAGATCCTCGTGGTGGACGACTTCTCCACCATGCGGCGCATCGTTCGCAACCTGCTGGTCGAACTGGGTTTCAGCAACGGGCTGATCCAGGAAGCCGACGATGGTGAGAACGCGCTCACCATGTTGCGCAACAACGCCTTCGACATGGTCGTCACCGACTGGAACATGCCCAACATGACGGGCATCGACCTGCTGCGCGCCATCCGCGCCGAGCCCTCGCTGAAGGGCATGCCGGTGCTCATGGTGACTGCCGAGAACAACCGCGACCAGATCATTGCCGCTGCGCAGGCGGGCGTGAACGGCTACATCGTCAAGCCGTTCACCGCCGTCACCCTGCAGGAAAAGCTGAGCAAGATCTTCGAACGCCTGGCCGCCAGCGGAGCCAACGCATGAACGCACAACTCTCCCTGATGGCCGGCGAAACGATGCCGAAGGAATTGCACGACCTGCTCAACAGCGCCGACGGCGCCGCTTTCGAGCAGGCCTTGGACGTGCTGGTGCGCGAGCGCGAACAGCGCGTGTTCCGCGCGCTGGGCCTGCTGGCGCGCGACCTGCACGATGCCGTGCGCCGCCTCGGCGGCGACCTCGCGCAAGAAGGCGTGCCGGGCAGCGTGGCCGATGCGCGCAAGCACCTGGAAGACGTGCTGGAAATGAGCTCGCAGGCCGCGCATCGCTCGCTCGATTTCGTCGAGCGCATGCGCCCGCAGGCCGAGGCGCTGGCCGAGAACGCCGGCGCGGTGATCGACGGCACCTCGGAAAGCGACGTCGCCCACGTGTTGGCCAAGCAATCGCAGTCGTTCGCCAACGCCTGCCGCGATGGCCTGGCCGATTTCGTGGTGGCGCAGTCGTGGCAGGACCTCTCCGGCCAGCGCATCAAGAAGGTGGTGAACTTCATCGGCAGCGTGGAGAACTCGCTGCTGGAACTGGTGAGCCTTACGGGCGCACTCGCGTCTGGCGAAGCCTCCGCTGGTCCGGTGAAGGTCACCAGCCAGGACGAGGCCGATCGCCTCCTGAGCGAATTCGGATTTTGAGGGCGCGCCCCATGTCTTCCCATCACCCACGTTGGTCACAGCAGCCCGGCAGGCAGTGGGCCGTGGCGCAGCGCCTGACTGGCCGTCAGGTCAAGCCGCGGGCCGCTGCCTGCCGGGCTGCTGTGACCAACCCTTCGGGCCGGGTCTGTTTGCCCGCCATCCTTCGTCATCACTCAGTCATGTATCGACATACATTCCTTCGTTCTTCCTCGGCTGACGGGCAAACAGCTCCCGGCGTGGGTGACGGGAAGACATGGGGCGCGCCCTAAGATGGATCCCACGCTGGACGCCGAGCTGCGCAACGATTTCCTGGTGGAAGCCGGGGAACTGGTGCAGCGCCTGGGTGAGCAGCTGATCGGGCTGGAAACCTCGCCGCGCGACGCCGACCTGTTGAACGCCGTGTTCCGTGCGTTCCACACGGTGAAGGGCGGCGCGGGTTTTCTGGCCATCGAGCCGATGGTGCAGCTGTGCCATCACGCCGAGGATCTGCTCAACGTGGCGCGCAACGGGCAGTTGTTGCTCGATGCCGAACGCATGGATGCGTTGCTCGAAGCCCTGGATCTGCTCAACGACATGATGGCCGCGTTGGCCAGTGGCGATGCGATGGCCATGCCGCCACCGAGCCTCCTGCAACGGCTGACGCCGGGTGCGGCCGCGGCTCCGGCGCCGAAACCCAAGTCGGTCGCGCCACCTGTCGCGCCGCCGCCGAGCGACGGCAGCATCGACGATTCGGAATTCGAAGCCCTGCTCGACAGCCTGTACGGCACGGGCGGCGCGCCGGGTGCACCGGCGGCTTCCTCTGAATCGGGCAGCATTTCCGACGACGAATTCGAAGCCCTGCTGGACAACCTGCACGGCAAGGGCGGTACGCCGGGTGCGGCGGAAAGCGTGCCCGCGCCTTCGACCGCTTCCGGCACGATCTCGGACGACGAGTTCGAATCGCTGCTGGACAATCTTCACGGCAAGGGCAGCGCGCCGGGAGCACAGGCGTCTGCGCCTGCGCCCGTTGCTGCACCTGCGCCTGCCGCGCCCGCCAAGCAGGCGGTGCCCGCGCCGGAAAACACTGTGCGCGTGGACATCGCACGTCTCGACGCGTTGGTGCATCGCGCCGGTGAACTGGTGCTGGTGCGCAATCGCCTGTTGAGCCTGGCGGCGAAAACGGGCGACGAAACGCTGGAACTGGCCGCCACCGAACTCGACCGCGTGGCCGATGCCTTGCAGAACGCCGTGCTCGGCATGCGCATGCAGCCGGTGGGCCGTTTGTTCCAGCGCTTCCCGCGCATCGTGCGCGATCTGTCGCGCCAGCTCGGCAAGGACGTGGAACTGGTGCAGGAAGGTGAGGGCACCGATCTCGATCGCAGCCTGGTCGAAGCGCTTGCCGATCCGATGGTGCACTTGATCCGCAACGCGCTCGACCACGGCCTGGAAATGCCGGAGGAACGCGAACGCGCCGGCAAGTCGCGCAAGGGCAAGGTGACGCTGGGCGCGAGCCAGCGCGGCGAGCGCATCGTCATCACCGTGTCCGACGACGGGCGCGGCATGAATCCGGAAGTCCTGCGCCGCAAGGCGGTGGAAAAAGGCTTGATGGACGACGCGCAAGCCTCGCGCCTCACCGAGAACGAATGCTACGAAATCATTTTCCGCCCCGGCTTCAGCACGGCGGCCACCGTCTCCGACATCTCCGGTCGCGGCGTGGGCATGGACGTGGTGAAGACGCGCGTGGTGGAGCTGGGCGGCACCTTGTCGGTGCGCTCGCAGCTTGGTCGTGGCAGCACGCTGGAACTGGCCGTGCCGCTGACGCTGGCGATCCAGCGCGTGCTGATGGTGCGCGTGGGCGCGCGTCTGCTCGCCTTGCCGCTGAGCAATGTGGACGAAGTCTTCGAACTGGCGGCCGGTCAGCAGCAACAACTCGACGGACGTGCCGTGGCATCGCATCGCGGCCGTGCGCTCGCGTTGGCCGACCTCGGTGGCTGGATCGGCGTGGAAGGTGCGCCGGGACGCCATGTGGTGGTGCTGCATATCGGCCACATGCGACTGGGTTGCCTGGTGCATGAAGTGCTCGGCCGAGAAGACGTGATGGTGAAACCGCTTGGGCCTCTGTTCGAGGGCGTGCCTGCCGTGGCAGGCGCCACCGTGACCGGCGACGGCCGTCTTGCGCTGGTGATGGATCTTGCCGGTCTTTCCGGCAGCGACGGACAACTCCTTCCCTCTCTCCGAGTGAGCAGCTGACATGGATCTGGTTAGTCTCATCGGCACGATCCTGGCCTTCGTGGTCGTGATCGTCGGCACCATCCTCAAGGGTTCCAGCGTGGAAGCGCTGTGGAATCCGGCGGCTTTCGTGATCGTGTTCATGGGCACCATCGCCGCGCTGCTGGTGCAGAACTCCGGCAAGGTGCTCAAGCACGCGATGTCGCTGTTTCCGCTGGTGTACAAGCCGCCGCAGCATCAGCCGTCCGACCTGATCAGCCGCATCGTGGGCTGGAGCGAAATCTCGCGCCGCCAGGGCCTGCTGGGCCTGGAGCCGCAGATCGATTCGGAAAGCGACACCTTCGTGCGCAAGGGCCTGCAACTGCTGGTGGACGGCAGCGAGCCCGAGGCCATTCGCGGCGTGCTGGAAGTGGAAGTGGGCGCGCGCGAGCACCACGATCTTGCCGGCGCCAAAGTGTTCGAGAACGCCGGCATCTTCTCGCCGACCATGGGCATCATCGGCGCCGTGATGGGCTTGATGGCGGTGATGCAGAACCTCGCCGACCCGAGCAAGCTCGGCCACGGTATCGCTGCCGCGTTCGTCGCCACCATCTACGGCGTGGCGCTGGCCAACCTGTGGATGCTGCCGATGGCCGCGCGACTGAAGGCGCTGATCCACAAGCAGACGCAGATGCGCGAAATCCTGATCGAAGGACTCGTCTCCATCGCCGAGGGTGCCAACCCTCGCCAGATCGAGGCCAAGCTCCAGGGTTACCTGGGGTAAGCGGAGCGCAACGTCGTGGCCAGGAAGAAAAAGCACCACGAGGATCACGTGAACCATGAGGCATGGGCGATTCCCTATGCCGACCTGATGACGCTGCTGCTCGCCTTCTTCGTGGTGATGTACGCGGTGTCGGTGGTGAACGAAGGCAAGTACCGCGTGATGTCCAACTCCATCATCGAGGCATTCAATGGCTCCAGCCACGTGATTGCGCCGATGCCGCAGACGCGCGTGCAGCCACACAACGTCGATCCTGCCATTGCCTCGCCGGCCAGCCAGCCGGGCGGCGCCACCGTGCCGGTGAACGTGCCCATTCCAGGTCGCCCGCAGATGGTGCGCGCGATGGACGTGCGCGCCGCCTCGCCGATGAACGAGAAGCGCAACCTGGAAGTGATCCGCGACCAGGTGGTGAAGGCGCTGCAGCCGCTGATCGACAAGCAGATGGTGATCGTGCGCAAGACCACTTCGTGGCTGGAAGTGGAACTGCGCACCGACATTCTTTTCCCCAGCGGCGTCGCGCGGCTCTCGCCGGAGGCGAACGAGGTGCTCAACAGCATGGCCTCGATCCTCAAGCCGTTTCCCAATCCCGTGCGCATCGAGGGCTACACCGACGATCGCCCGATCAACACGGCGCTGTATCCCTCCAACTGGGAACTGTCCGCGGCCCGCGCGGCGAGCGTGGCGCGCCTGTTCAGCGAGCAGGGCGTGGACCCCACGCGGCTGGGCATCATGGGCTGGGGCGAATTCCACCCCAGTGCAGACAACGCCACCGAAGACGGCCGCAACCACAATCGCCGCGTGCTGATCGTGGTGCTCAGCGAAGAAGGTGAACCCACGCGTCTGCAGAACAGCGCGCCGGGCGCGGGCCAGCTCACGGCGGAAAACCAGAGCCCGGCGCCGGCCACCTCCGTCGCACCGGCGGCTGCGCCGGTGGAAGTGTCCTCCGCCAAGCCCGGTGCATCGGTGCCCACGGTGGAAGTGGTGGCCTCGCGGCCGGTCGACGATGTGCCGGTGAACAAGGTGATCCTCGCCAGGCCCGGGCGCGCTGCGCAGGAGGATGGCGAATCCCGGCCGGAAGTGACGCCACGCGCCACTTTGCCCAACGTCGCCGCGGGCGCCATCACCGTGGGATCGGCCCACGTGGCCGCGCCGGAGCATGGCCCGTGATTTGCAAGTCCGTCGTGCAGACCAAGGTCACCGCAGAGGAGTCGCTGCCATGAAACAACCCCACAACGTCGATCACTGGCTGTCCTTCCGCATTGGCGGGCAGCTGTACGCCGCGCCGCTCACGCAGGTGAGCGAAGTGCTGCGCGATGGCGAGCTGACGCCCGTGCCGGGTTCGGCATCCGACGTGCTGGGCATTCGTCATCTGCGCGGTCGCATCGTGCCGGTGCTCGATGGCCGCCGTCGCCTGGGGCTGCCCGACGAAAAGCGCGTGGACCCGTTCCAGGTGCGCCAGGTGATGCTCTCGCATGGCCCGCACCTGGTCGGCATCCGCGTGGACGCCATCGGCGATCTGCTCGAAGCCAGCGCCGCCGACATCGCACCGCCGCTGCCGGGCGGCACCTCGCGCGAGGACGATCCCGTGCACGGCGTGTTGCCCTCGCAAGGCAGTTTCGTGGCGCTGCTGGACGTGCGCCGTTTGTGCCGCCTGCCGCTGGAAAGCGAAGCGGCCTGACCTATCGGCGACGGGCAACGCTATCCTTGCAGCATCCGGGCGACATCATGGGGCCCGGGCCCGGCTGCGGTGGAGAGGAGCGTGTCCATGTCGTCGCAAGACCCCACTTTGCCTGCCGCGTCGGCGAGCCAGCGCGCGATGGTCATCATCGCGCTGGCGTGCGTGCTGGCCTTGCTGTACTTCGGGCGCGAAGTGCTGGTGCCGATCATCCTGGCGTTGTTCCTCAGCCTGTTGATGGCGCCGTGGGTGCGCCTGTATCGCCGCATCGGTTTCGGCCATGGCGCATCGGTGATGATTGCGGTGGTGGCGCTGGTGGTCGTCGTCACCGGCATGACGGGCATGCTCGGTTCGCAGGTGGTGCATGTGGCTCGCAGCCTGCCGCAATACGAAGCCACCATCCACACCAAGGTGCAGTCGCTGCGCGCGGAAACGCTGGGGCGGCTGGACATGCTGCAGGGCGAGCTGGGCAAGGTCATCGATGAATCCGGGCAGGGCGCGGCGCCTGCTGCCGCAGGCACGGCAGCATCGTTCGGGACGCCGCCCTACCTGACCAATGCGCCCGTTGCGCCTAAACCCGCACAAGCGGCAACCAAGTCGACGTCGGCACCAGTGGGCGTGATCACGCGCGTGCTGTCCACGGCCTGGGTGCCGCTGGAAACGGCAGGCATCGTGCTGGTGGTGTTGATCTTCGTGCTGCTGGAACACGAGTCACTGCGCGATCGCTTCATCCGTCTCGCAGGCGGTGCGGATCTGCGCGCGACCACGGCTGCGATCAACGACGCGGGCGAGCGGCTTTCGCGCTTTTTCATCTCCACCTTCTCGGTGAACTTTGGCGTGGGCGTGGCGATCTGGCTGGGCCTCACCGTGATCGGCGTGCCCAGCGCGCTGCTGTGGGGCCTGCTCACCGCCGCCATGCGTTTCGTGCCTTACGTCGGCGTGTGGCTGGTGGCGGCGGTGGTGAGCCTGTTCGCCGCGGCGGTGGCGCCGGGCTGGTCGTTGTTGCTGATGACGGTTGTGCTCTACCTGGTGGTGGAGATCATCGTGTCGCAATTGATCGAGCCGTTTCTCTACGGACACACGACGGGGCTCTCGCCGCTGGCCGTCGTCGTCGCCGCGATCTTCTGGAGCGGGCTGTGGGGACCAATTGGCCTGCTCATGTCCACGCCGCTCACGCTGTGCCTGGTGGTCGCCGGCCGCCACGTGAAGGCGCTCGATCTGCTCAACATCCTGCTGGGCGACACGCCTGCGCTCACCATGCCGCAACGCGTGTACCAGCGTGCCTTGTCGGGCGACGCGGGCGAAATCCTCAGCGAGGCGCGCGATTTCCTCAAGCGCAAGAGTTTTGCGGCGTACTGCGACGGCGTGCTGCTGCCGGCCTTGCAATTGGCCCGCATCGATCTTGCCGGCGGCGCCATCAGCAGCGAGCAACAGATGTTGGTCAAGCGCGCCATCGTGACCGTGGTGGAAACGCTCGACAGCCACGAAAGCAAATGGACGCGCTGGCGCCGCCGCACCTCGGTGCTGGAGAGCGTGAGCATCGGCCGCAGCCTGCGCCAGCATCGCGAAGATGCCTTCGGCCGCTGGCAGGGACCGCTCGCCGTGCAACCGTGTTCGGTGGTGCTTTGCATCGGCCTGGGCTCCGTCGCCAACGACCTTGCCACCGAACTGCTCACACGCATCCTGCGCGACCTGCACATCGATGCGCGTCATCTTTCGGTGGAAGATTTCCTGGCCTTCGACGCCCAGCAACATCCGGAGCTGACACCGAACGCCGTATCCATGGTGTACGTGGTGAGCACCGATCCCACCAAGGAACGCGGCGCCTTCGACGATGCGGTGACGCTGGCGCACAGCCGCATACCGCAGGCGTGCATCGTCGGCGTGTGCTTTCCCGAGCCCCTGGCCACCACGGACACACCGCTGCCCGTCAACGCCGAAGTCAACGAGATCGTCAATTCGCTCGAACAGGCCGCGCAGCAGGCGATCGCACGTTTTCCGGAAGGCGGCAGTCTTCCCGATGTGCCGGGAAGGTCGCCGCCGATCAGCGCGTGAACGGATGGTGGGAATCCGCATCTCGCACGGCGGCGAGGCATCGACGCGCGATTCCAGCGCGGCGCGAGCCTCGCATCGACGGTATTTTCCCCCGTATTTCTACCTAGTTCGGTTACGTGGATTTTCGCTTGTCCGCCATCGATCGCGCGGCCACGCTGAGGCTCGTCATCACGGCTGAAACGGTCGTGCTGCCCCGCCCATCGACCTGCCTGCGTGACGCCATGAAACGATTCGTATCCGTTGCCATCCTGCTTGCTGCCGTCGTGGCCGCGCCCGCGTTTGCGACGGAAGGCGCGGTGGGGCGTTCCATCACCGGCCTGCAGGCCGCGTCGTATTCCGGGCTGATTCCTCCCACACCCGGCTGGACCTGGAGCCTGGCCTACGCGTACTACAGCGGCGATATCAGTGGCAGCAAGCAGGTGCCCATCACCGGTGGCGGCACGGCGCTCGGCATCAAGGCGGAGTTCCAGTTGTTCAATGCGGCGGGCTTGTACATCTGGAACACCAAGCCGTCGTCGTGGAACTTCGCCTCGATGGTCATTGTTCCCATTGCCTATGTAAATGTGAACGTCAACGCGCGCCTTGGGGCTTTCAGTGGCGGCAAGAGCGACAGCGCCACCGGCCTCTACGACATGACGTTCGTGCCGGTGATCGCCAGCCATCACTTCAGCCAGACGCAGCACATGTCGCTGGCGCTCTACATCTATGCGCCCACCGGCGACTACACCAAGGGCGACCTGGCCAACACCAGCCTCAACACGTGGACCTTCTCGCCCACGGTGGGTTACACGCAGCTGTTCGACAAGGGCTCGCTGGAGTGGAGCACCACCACGGCGGTGGATTTCTACACCAGGGACAACGCCACCGATTACCAGAATGGCGCAGTGTTCCGCATCGACACGCTGTTGATGAAACGCTTTCCCACCGGTTGGGGCATCGGCGGCGTGGGTGGCTGGATCTATCAGCTGGAGGACGACTCCGGCCCCGTCGCCGATCGGCTCAATGGCTTCAAGGGCCACTCGCTGGCCTTGGGGCCGATGGTGAATTATTTGAAGAAATGGCAGGGCGGACAGGTGGAGTTTTCGATGCGCTATCTGCACGAATTCGACGTGAAGAACCGCACGGAAGGCAACTCGGCGATGCTGTCCGCAACGATCTCGCTCTGAGTTTTTCGCGACGTCGTCATGCTTTGCCGCCGACGTAACGCCGGCAATGATCGAGATAGTCGCGCTCGTGCATCGACAGCAAGCCGGTGACGGCCGACCACAGCCATGACGGCGCATCGAGCGTGCGCGAATGATTGCGTTGCAGCTCGCGGCACCAGGAGGTGCGCGTGGTGGCATCCATCTGACGCGAATGCGCGTACCCCACCACGTGGGCGAGGAAGGCCGCGACGCGGCGTGCCTGCTTGCGGCGCAGGCGCGCGATGTCGATCTTCAGGTCCTGCGGCAACAGCTCGCGCACGAAGACGGATTTGTCGAGCAGTCGCGCCGGTTTCATGCGATTGCCCAGCGCCGGTGAAAGGTGTTGCGCCGCGAGCACCGCGCGTTGCGCGGGATCGCGTGGCATGCGCGCATGTTTCGCACGCGGTGCGAGGGGCGCGACGGCTTCCTTGATGTCGATAAGGCAAAGGTCATCGCCTTCCACCGCATTGCCATCCACGTCCAGCAGTGCGGCGTAGCGCAGCTTGCCGAGCGAACTGCAACCCTTGCGCCAGTACGCGGCATCCAGCACGTTCACCTCGCCGGTGGGATCGCGCTGCCGCCATTGCTTGGCGAGCGCGTCCAGTTCCGGCTGGCGGAATATCGCCTGGATGGCCTTGCGCTCTTTGGCGAGGATGGGCCAGAACTCCTTGCCCAGTGGCAGCTCCAGCGCGGCGCCATTCGTGCGTTCGTTGGCCAGCGATTTCCAGCTGCGCCGCGCGGCCCGCTTCATCACCAGTTTGATGGCGCCTGGCATGCCCGGTTCGAGATCATCCGTTTCCGGGAACGCGGATTCGTAGCCGTCGAGCATTGCTTCCATCATGTTGGCGGTGGTGATGCCGGGAAGGTCCGAGCCGCGTGCGGCCATGGCGAGCGAGAGCGCCAGGCGCACCAGGTCATGCGCGGGGTTGCCGATCACGCTCTGGTCGAAATCGCGGATCTGGATATGCAGCTTGCCCTGCTCGTCGGCCACCGGTCCGATGTTGCCGATGTGGCAGTCGCCGCAGATCCAGATGGCGGGTCCGTCGGGAAGATGCGGCGCCGCGCGCGAATCCAGCCATTCGTAGAACTGCGCCGTGTTGCCGCGCACATAGGCGTGCGCCGAGCGGGCCATCTTGGTGTTGCGGCGTTCGATCAGCGCGTGTTGCCGCTGCGCCGGCGGAACGGCGGATTTGCTGGAACGGGCCATGGGTGATCCTGTCGGTGGCGGATCACTTTTGCCGACGAAACATGAAGAGTGCGTCGCGTTTCCACGCACGTCGCGTGGGCACATTCACGCTTCGCAGGAACCTGCGCTCAGTGCTGCGCGTCGGCCGCATCGTAGATGCAGGCCATCACTGCGGCAGCAGCGGCATACAGCGTGGCAGGCACTTCCTGCCGCAGGCGCAGCGAGGCGAGCAGGGCGGCCATCTGTGGATCGTGATGCAGCGGAATGCCCAGCGCGCGTGCGCGCGCAAGCAGTGTTTCCAGCGATTCCGGCGGAAGACTGACCGGTGTCGCCGCCGCATCATTCGGGCCGCCGGAAAGACGCAAGGTCACGCGACGGCGTGCCGGAGGAAGGGCGTTGCTCATGCCGTCGTCCTCAGCAGGATCGCGCTGTGCTGGCTGGTTGAATGCGGCAAGCCTTGCTGGCACGACAATTGGTCGAGGATCAGACCCGTGGCCGACAGCGCGTGACGCAATGCGCCGAACTGTTGCTCCAGCCGATGCACCGTGTCCGAGCGTTCGGCCCACAGGCGTACGGCAAGGCGCAGGTCGCGTAATTGCAGTTCGCCCTGGATGGGGCCCAGCGCCGGCAGGTCGATGGCGAAGCCGAACGTCCACGACGAACCCGTGTCGCTTTCGGTGTTCTGCTGCAGCTGGATCTGCAGGATGTCGCGGCCGTCTTCGCCCTGCAGCGGAATTTCGATCATCCAGGCGGACGCGGTGGTTGCTTCGAGCTGCGCCACTTCCACGCGCGCCAGCGCTGCATGTACTTCGCCATGCAACTGGTTGAGCAGGGCGTCGACGTCGTCGTCCAGCAGCGACACCGGCAGCATGGCGCGCGGCTGCGCCTGCAGGCCGCGCTGTTGCAGGGGCGGGGGCGTTTCGCTGGTGGAGCTGGTGGCGCGTCGCGCAGGCAGGTAGTCGTCGAGCAGGCTGGCCAGGCGCAGCAGCGCGCCCTTCCAGTCTTCCTGGCTCAGGCCGGCCATGTCGAGATGGGGTTGCGCGAGCTGGGCTTCGAGGAACAGGCCGCTGCGCTTGATCGCTTCTTCCAGCCCTTCGCCGCGCGTGATTTCGGCCGGCGTGCGCACCACGTGTTCCAGCAGTGCAAGCGCGGGGCGCAGGTAGGCCGGCAACTGGCGCAGGGCCGGACGCTGCGCCAGCGCATCGAGCGTGGCGAGCAGCGGCGCGTAGCCGTTCTGCTGCGGCAGGCGTTCGCGCATGGCCAGCTGGGTGGCCGGCTCGGGCATCTTCGGCATGATCACTTCCAGTTGCGGCTGCGCGCCCAGCGTCAGCACGCGCACCTGGAACTGCGAAGGCAACTGCTGGCCACTCGGTGCTTCGGTTTCCACCGCGAGCGCACCGATCTGCAACACCATCATGCCGTCCTGATTGATCCCCAGCGGGCGCGCGGACAACACGGTACCGATACGCCAGCTCTCGGCGGCACTGCCGGAGGCAGCGCCAGCCCAGGCGAGGGCTGCGAGGCTGGTGGGTTGGATGATCAATCGTAGCTCCTTGCGAACGAAACGCAGCGCGCGCCCGTCCGTGCCCTAGGCATCGGCGGCCTTTTGGAAAACTTGAGGGCCATTTTGCGCGGACCGGATCGCCCGGACAGGGACAAAGATCGCTAAAGCGAACAACGGCATGGCCGATAAACCACCCGTAGACGCCCTTCGTTGGGGCAGAGGATCAGCGCGATGGGCAGCAAGAGAACGGGTGAGGCCAGGAGTGAGGCGCGCGTAATCGCGCTGCCCGCCGACTTCCGGCTCGGCAGCGTGGCCGGCGTGAAGGCTGAACTGATCGAAGCGTTCGACGCTCCCGGCGCGCAGCTCGATGGCGCTGGCGTGGAGCGCGTGGATACCGCTGCGCTGCAGCTGCTGGTGGCGTTCCGTCGCGAGGCGACGGCGCGTGGCCAGTCGCCCACGTGGCTGGGTGTGAGCGAAGTGATGCGTGACGCGGCCGGCGTGCTCGGCCTCGCACAGGCTCTGGAATTGCCGGCAACCATGCCGGCCTGAAACTGAGGTGGAAGATGGCGAAGATTCTTGCGGTTGACGATTCGGCTTCGATGCGCGGCATGGTGGCTTTCACCTTGCGCAACGCCGGCCACGATGTGAGCGAGGCGGAGAACGGCCAGTTGGCGCTCGATGCGGCCAAGGGCGGCAACTTCGACCTGGTGCTGGCGGACGTGAACATGCCCGTGATGGACGGCATCAGCATGGTGCGCGAACTGCGCACGCTGCCTGCCTACAAGGGCGTGCCCATCCTGATGCTGACCACCGAGTCGCATACGGACAAGAAGATGGAAGGCAAGGCGGCCGGCGCAACCGGCTGGCTGGTGAAGCCGTTCGATCCCGAGCAGTTGCTGGCTACCGTCAAGCGCGTACTGGGTTGATGCCCTTGATCGTCATTCCCGCGCAGGCGGAAATCCAGCGCTTTTTTCACGGCGAGAGCTGAAGACGCTGGATCCCCGCCTTCGCGGGGATGACGGATAGGGCAGCGCGTAGCTATAGCTATTCCCGAAAAGTAGAGATCCCCATGAGCAAGGCCGGTCTGGCGCAGTTCCAACAGGTGTTCATCGAAGAGAGTCTGGAAGGACTCGACACGATGGAGTCGTCGCTGCTCGCGCTGGACGAAGGCGGCGACGCGGAGCTGGTGCACACCATCTTCCGCGCCGCGCATTCCATCAAGGGTGGTGCGGCCACCTTCGGTTTTCCGGAGATGTCCTCGTTCACCCACGAGGCCGAGTCGCTGCTCGATGAAGTGCGCAGCGGCAAGCGCGCCATCGACGGCGCCATCATCGAACTGCTGCTGCGCACGGTGGATTGCCTGCGCGGCATGTTTGCCCGCGCACAGGCCGGCGAGGCGCTCAACGATGCCGTGGCCGAAGGGCTGCGCAACGAACTGGCCGCCGCGATGGGACGCGGCGTGCCGGCCACTGCCGTGCAGGCGCGTCGCAACGTGGACCAGGCCGATGCCTGGACCATCCGCTTCCGTCCGCATGCGGGCATGCTCGCGGGCGGCAACGAGCCGTTGCGCCTGATCCGCGAACTGGCCGGGCTCGGCAAGCTGCAGGTCACGCCCGAGTTCGACAAGTTGCCGGCCTTCGCTGCGCTGGAACCGACGGAGTGCCATGTCGGCTGGATCATCGAACTGACCGGCCCGGTGAAGCGCGCCGACATCACCGGCGTGTTCGACTGGGTCGAAGGCGAATGCGATCTGGCGATCGAGGCGAAGCACGTGGTGGCCGACGTGGCCGCCGCGCCGGCAGCACCAGTCGCCGCGCCGTCGGCAGCGCCCACGGTGGCCGATGCCGGCGCCGCGCGTGCGCAGCGCGAAACCAGTGCCGAATCCAGCTCGGTGCGCGTATCGATCGACAAGATCGATGGACTGATCAACCTGGTGGGCGAGCTGGTGATTACCCAGTCCATGCTCGACACCTTCCGCGAAGGCGACATCGATGCCTCGCGCCTGGCCGTGCTCGAACAAGGGCTGGCCCAGCTCGCGCGCCACACGCGCGAGTTGCAGGAAAGCGTGATGGGCATCCGCATGCTGCCCATCGCATCCGTGTTCAACCGCTTCCCGCGCATGGTGCGCGACATCAGCCAGAAGCTGGGCAAGCAGGTGAAGCTGGAACTGATCGGCGAACAGACCGAGCTGGACAAGACGGTGCTGGAGAAGATCGGCGACCCGATGGTGCACCTGGTGCGCAATGCCATCGACCACGGCCTGGAAACGCCCGACAAGCGTCGCGCTTCCGGCAAGGGCGATACCGGCACGCTCACGCTGCAGGCTTCGCATCGCGGCGGCAACATCGTGGTGGAAGTGTCCGACGACGGCGCGGGTCTCAACCGCGACGCCATCGTGGCCAAGGCGATCCAGCGCGGCATCATCAGCAGCGGCGAAGGCATGAGCGACGATGCCGTGGCGGAACTCATCTTCCAGCCTGGCTTCTCCACCGCGGCCGTCACCACCGATCTTTCCGGTCGTGGCGTGGGCATGGACGTGGTCCGCCGCAACGTATCCGATCTGGGCGGCACCGTCACCATCCGCAGCACGCAGGGCAAGGGCAGCGTGTTCACCATCACCTTGCCGCTGACGCTGGCGATCATCGATGGCCTTACCGCCGCGGTGGGCGAGGAGCGTTACATCGTGCCGCTGGTGTCCATCGTGGAATCGGTGCAGCTGAAGGCAGATGCAGTGCGCAGCGTGGTGGGCGGTGGCGAGCTGTTCCGCTTCCGCGGCGAATACCTGCCGGTGATCCGCCTGCACGATGCCTTCGGTTGCGAGAACGCGGTGCATGCCATCGATGAAGGCCTGATGGTGGTAGTGGAAGGCGACGGTTCGCGCGTGGGCTTGTTTGTCGATGGCCTGATCGGCCAGCAACAGGCGGTGGTGAAATCGCTCGAAGCCAACTATCGCCGTGTGCAAGGTGTGTCGGGCGCGACGATTCTTGCCGATGGCTCGGTGGCGCTGATCGTCGACATCGCCGGCCTGGTTCGCATGCAGGGTCGCCGCAAGGCGGCCTGAGCACATCACTCCTGGTCACACAAGATCGTCGTCCCAGCGAAAGCTGGGATCCAGCGCCTTAGGCAGACTGGCGAAAGTCACTGGATCCCTGCTTTCGCAGGGATGACGATCAAGAACAACGAAAGACACTTCAAGCCGCGACAGGAAGCCGCGGCGCGCTGGGCTGCGGCCCGCGTCAGAGCAGTGCAGGGAATGAACCCGGGCACCGGCATTCCGCCCTTTTCATTCTGAAGGCCAGCGTTCCATGAGATCTCCACTGACAACCATCGACCGAATGAGCCTGGCCGCCAAAGTGTGGCTGGTGATTGCCTTCGTGGTGGCGGGGCTTGCCACGCTCACCTTCGTCTCCGCGCTGGACAGTCGCCGCCTGCAGATGGCCGCGCGCGTGAGCGCGCTGGGCGATGAAGTGAACACCGCCATCTCGCTGCTCGACAGCTATCACGCGCGTGCCGCGGCCGGCCAGCTCAGCGACGAGGAAGCGAAGAAGCAGGCGCTGGCGGCGGTCGCGGCGCTGCGTTGGAACAAGGGCGCCGGCTACGTGTTCGCGTTCGATTCGAACTTCATCATGCGCATGCATCCCATCATGCCCAAGCGCGTAGGCATGAGCATTCGCGACGAGGCGGACAGCCAGGGCACTTACATGTATCGCCACATGATGGAGGCCGACCAGCGCGATGGCTTCGGCGCCACCGAGTACATGTGGCCGATGCCCGGCGGCAAGCAGGACGAGCACAAGATCACGTACACCACCTGGTACAAGCCGTGGGATCTGCACGTGGCATCAGGCGCGTACTTCGTCGATATAAACGAACAGTTTCGCCACGCGCTGATGGTGAGCCTCCTGGAAGCCAGCCTCGTGGGTCTGCTGGTGATCGGCGTGGTGTGGCAGTCGATGCGCAGCATTCGCCGCAGCATCGGTGGCGAGCCGGCGTTTGCGCTGGCCATGGCCGCGCGCATCGCCGATGGTGACCTGGCTGGCCACGATGAGCTTCGCTTCTCGCCGGATAGCATGCTCGACGCGCTCGAACGCATGCGCACCAAACTGGTGGGCATCGTGCGCGAAGTGCAGCAAGGCTCGCAGGGGGTATCGACGGCCGCGCAGCAGATCTCGCGCGGCAACGACGATCTCTCCCATCGCACGCAGGAACAGGCCTCGAGCCTGGAAGAAACCGCCGCATCGATGGAGGAGATGACCTCCATCGTGCGCCAGAGTGCCGACAACGCCGGCCATGCCGATCAGCTCGCCCGCAGTGCCCGCGCACAGGCCGAACGCGGTGGCGAAGTGGCCACGCGCACCAGCCACGCCATGCGCGAGATCGAAGGCGCGAGCCGGCAGATCACCGACATCGTGCAGCTGATCGACGAGATCGCCTTCCAGACCAACCTGCTTGCACTCAATGCGGCGGTGGAAGCGGCGCGTGCGGGCGAGCAGGGCCGCGGTTTCGCCGTCGTCGCGGGCGAAGTGCGCAACCTCGCGCAGCGCAGCGCGTCGGCGGCGAAGGAAATCAAGGCGCTGATCGGCGACACGGTGGAGAAGGTGCAGGCCGGTTCCACGCTGGTGGCCGAATCGGGTCAGGTGCTCACCGGCATCGTCGACAGCGTCAAGCGCGTGACCGACATCGTGGCCGAGATCGCGGCTGCCTCGCAGGAACAATCCTCGGGCATCGACCAGGTGAATCGCGCCGTGATGCAGATGGACGAAGTCACCCAGCAGAACGCGGCGCTGGTGGAAGAAGCTGCCGCCGCTGCACGCGCCATGCAGGAGCAGGCCGACGAGCTGGAGCGCCAGATTCGCTACTTCCGGTTGCAGGGCGAAGCTCATGACGTGACGCGTCCTGCAGTTGCTGCGCGGCAGCCCGCACGCTCGGTGGCGACGCCGCAGCTTGCATCGGCCAACGCCGGCTGGACCGAGTTCTAGCGAAAACACACACGGTCGGCGACGTTGTTCGTCGTCGACAGGATGTTCTGGCGGCGAAGGATTCCAGGGGCGCCGCCAGCAACATCGACAACAGCCGTGACAGGAAGTCGCGGCGCGCAGGCGAGCGGCCTGCGTCATGGCAGTGCAGGGAATGAATCACGGCCATCGCAGCGCCGTCCCTTTCATTCTGAAGGTTTTATTTTCATGAAGTCTCCGTTGAAGTTCATCGATCGCCTGAGCCTGGCGGCCAAGGTGTGGCTCGTCATTGCCTTTGTGGTGGCGGGGCTGATGACGCTTACCGTGCTCTCGGCCATCGACAGCCGTCGCCTGCAGATGGCCGCGCGCGTGCATGCATTGCAGGACCACGTCGCCACCGCCACCGCCGTGGCGCAGAGCTTCCACGATCGCGCCAAGGCGGGCGAATTCAGCGAGGAAGAGGCGAAGCACCGCGCGTTCGAGATCATCCGCACGATGCGCTGGGGCCAGGGCTCCGGTTACGTCTTTGCGTTCGATTCCAACTTTGTCATGCACCTGCATCCCATCTTCCCGGAGAAGGAAGGCAAGAACGTGCGCGAGGACAAGGACCCGGACGGCAAGCCGTTGTGGCAGATGATCGCAGCGGTGGATCGCGCGCAGGGTTCGGGCATCACGCAATACTCGTGGCCCATGCCGCCGGACAAGAAGATCGAACCCAAGATCACCTATAGCGCATGGTTCCAGCCGTGGGACATGCATATCGGCACGGGTGCCTATTTCGTCGACATCAATGAACAGTTTCGCCACGCCTTGCTGGTGAGCCTGCTGGAAGCCGGACTGGTGGGCCTGCTGGTGATCGGTGCCGTGTGGCAGTCGATGCGCAGCATCCGTCGCAGCATCGGCGGCGAGCCGGCGTTTGCGCTGGCCATGGCCGCGCGCATTGCCGATGGCGACCTCGTCACGGGTGACGGCACGCAGGCGTTTGCACCTGGCAGCATGCTCGACGCCCTGCAGCGCATGCGGTCCAAGCTGATCGAGATCGTGCGCGAGGTGCAGCAAGGGTCGCAGGTGGTGTCGACGGCGGCACAGCAGATCTCGCGCGGCAACGACGATCTCTCCCATCGCACGCAGGAACAGGCATCGAGCCTGGAAGAAACCGCGGCATCGATGGAGGAGATGACCTCCATCGTGCGCCAGAGCGCAGACAACGCAAGCCATGCCGACCAACTCGCCCGCAGCGCCCGCACGCAGGCCGAACGCGGTGGCGAAGTGGCCACGCGCACCAGTCATGCCATGCACGAAATCGAAGGCGCCAGCCGCCAGATCACCGACATCGTGCAGCTCATCGACGAGATCGCCTTCCAGACCAACCTCCTTGCACTCAATGCGGCGGTGGAAGCGGCGCGTGCGGGCGAGCAGGGCCGTGGTTTCGCCGTCGTCGCCGGCGAAGTGCGCAACCTCGCGCAGCGCAGCGCGTCGGCGGCGAAGGAAATCAAGGCGCTGATCGGCGACACGGTGGAGAAGGTGCAGGCCGGTTCCACGCTGGTGGCCGAATCGGGTCAGGTGCTCACCGGCATCGTCGACAGCGTCAAGCGGGTCACCGACATCGTGGCCGAGATTGCCGCCGCCTCGCAGGAGCAGTCCTCGAGCATCGACCAGGTGAACCGCGCCGTGATGCAGATGGACGAGGTGACCCAGCAGAACGCGGCGCTGGTGGAAGAGGCTGCCGCCGCTGCGCGCGCCATGCAGGAGCAGGCCGATGAGCTGGAAGTGCAAGTGCGCTTCTTCCGCCTGCAGGCATCGACACCGAAACCGTCCATCCGCCCGGTGCACGCGTCGCCGCGTGTTCCGGCAACCCGGCCGGCGGCTGCCGCGAGCGGTGGCTGGAGCGAGTTCTGAGGCCATCGGGCCGCCGGACCGCGCCGGTGGCCGCCGAAATGCCGGAAACGTGCATTTCGCTCAAGTTTCCCCCGTCACCGCCGATCCAGAACCCGATAGGGGGCCTCGCACGCGGCCCCGACCACGAGGCGAACATGTCCGATAACACCCGGAGCGAGGCGCTCCAGTCGCAGTACCTCACCGTCAACCTCGCCCACGAGGAATACGGCATCGACATTCTGGCGGTGCGGGAAATCCGCGGCTGGACGCCGGTGACGCGTATCCCGCAGGCGCCGCATTACGTGCTGGGCGTGCTCAACCTGCGCGGCGCCATCGTGCCCGTCATCGACATGCGTCTGCGCTTCGGCCTGGAACGCGAGGCGTATGGCACCACCACCGTCACCGTGATCATCACCGTGGCCGGTCGCAACTTCGGCGTGGTGGTGGATGCCGTGTCCGACGTGCTCGACGTGACGGCGGACGCCATCCGTCCCGTGCCCGACATGGGCACCACCGTGGATACCGAATACCTCAAGGGGTTGACCGCCGCCGGCGAGCGCATGGTGCTGCTGCTGGACGTGGACAAGCTGCTGCAGCCCCATGACGCACAAATGCTTGAGGCGGCGCTGCCGGCTGCCTCCGATGTCAAAGCCGTGGCCTGAACGACCTACGCAGAAAGTGGAATCATCATCATGAAGAAGTTCGCACTGAAAGCCCCCGAACTCTCCGTCAAGAACCGCATGCGCGCGGTGCTTGGCCTGCTTGGTCTGATGCTGATCGCCGGTGCCGTCATCGGCATCGGCTCGATGCAGCAGCAGAACGACGGCATGGGCAAGATCTATGACGAAGAGATCGTTCCCGCCCAGCTGATCTCGCAGATTTCGCAGCGCGCGCAGATGTCCTTCATCCTGCTCGGCGAGGCCAGCTCGCTGGTCAGCAAGGCCGATCAGGTGAAGGCCAAGCTGGCCGACTACGAAAAAATGCAGACGGAAATCGATGCCTTCAAGAAGCAGTTTGAAGCCATCCCGATGAGCGCCGCGGTGAAGAAGCAGTTCGACGCATGGCGTTCCACCGACGCCGATTACAAGGACGCCAAGGATTCGCTGGTCGATGCACTGAAGCAGGCCGACACCGGCGCATCCGAGTTGCTGGAAATGCAGGTTCGCCCGCTGATGATGGAACGCCAGGACGCGCTGGCCAAGCTGGTCGACGCGCAGCGCGCCGACGCCAAGGCGATCTACGACTCGCAGGTGAGCCGTTACCACCTCGTGCGTACCGTGAGCATTGCGGCGCTGATCTTCGGCCTGTTGGTTGCCGGTATCATGGCGCTGCTGCTGATGCGCTCCATCCTCAACACGCTGGGCCAGGCCGTGAAGGTGGCCCACGCCATCGCCGGCGGCAAGCTCGGCCACAGCATTGCCAGCACCCGCAAGGATGAGCTGGGCGAGTTGCTCGATGCGCTGCGCACCATGGACGAGCGCCTCAGCTCTATCGTGGGCGAAGTGCGCCACGGCGCGGGCTCGGTGAGTTCGGCCGCGCAGCAGATCGCACGCGGCAACGACGACCTCAGCCAGCGCACGCAGGAACAGGCATCGAGCCTGGAAGAAACCGCCTCGTCGATGGAGGAAATGACCTCCACCGTAAAGCAGAACGCCGAGAACGCCAGCCACGCCAACCAGCTTGCCAGCGCCACGCGCCGCCAGGCCGAGCACGGCGGCGAAGTGGCCGCCCAGGCCAGCTCCGCGATGCGCGAGATCAACGATTCCAGCCGCAAGATTTCCGACATCGTCAGCCTGATCGACGAGATCGCCTTCCAGACCAACCTGCTCGCGCTCAACGCAGCCGTGGAAGCGGCGCGTGCCGGCGAACAGGGCCGCGGCTTCGCCGTGGTGGCCACCGAAGTGCGCAACCTCGCCCAGCGCAGCGCGGGTGCGGCCAAGGAGATCAAGGGCCTCATCAACGACAGCGCGGAGAAGGTGCGCGTGGGTTCGTCGCTGGTGGACCAGTCCGGCAAGGCGCTGGCCGACATCGTGGACAGCGTGAAGAAGGTCACCGACATCGTGGCCGAGATTGCCGCGGCCTCGCAGGAACAGTCCGCCGGCATCGACCAGGTGAACCACGCCGTGCTGCAGATGGACGAAATGACCCAGCAGAACGCCGCGCTGGTGGAAGAGGCCGCTGCCGCTGCCCGCGCCATGCAGGAGCAGGCCGGTGAACTCGCTCGCCAGGTGGGCTTCTTCCAGCTCGGCGAAGGCGGTGCGGACGTGGCGACCGAAAAGGCGCGTTCGCAGTCGGTGATGGCCGAGGCCGAAGCCGTGTTCGCCGCCGTGCGCAGCTCCCACGCGCCGGCACCGCGTGTTGCGCGCGCCGAAGCAACCGACGCTGGTTCCTGGAAGGAATTCTGAGCATGACCACGGCTGCCACGATGGACAACAACGGTGGCGTGGCGGCCGTGGGCGGCCCGTTGCTGGGCAATGCCGAGTTCGAATTCCTGCGCACGTTCGTGTACGAGCAATGCGGCATCTCGCTCGGCGAACACAAGCGTCAGCTGGTGCAGGGGCGCCTGCTGCGTCGACTGCGTGCGCTGAAGCTGCGCGATTTCCAGGCTTATTGCGAACTGCTGCGGCGCGATCCGCAGCAGGAACTGGGCGAGCTGGCCAGCGCGATCAGCACCAACGTCACGGCGTTCTTTCGCGAAGTGCATCACTTCGAGCTGCTCACCGACGAGTTGCTGCCGCGCTGGATCGCCGAGAAGAAACACGGCGGCCGGCTGCGCATCTGGTCGGCCGGCTGCGCCACGGGCGAGGAGCCGTACACGCTGGCCATGGTGCTGGCCGAAGCGCTGGAAAAGCACGGCGCGCAGCAGATGGACGCGAAGATTCTCGCCACCGATCTGTCGCCGCAGGCGCTGGAAACGGCCCGCAAGGGCGTGTATGCGCTCGAGCGCCTCGAAGGCGTGAGCGTGGAGCGTCGACGTCGCTGGTTCCTGCGTGGCGAAGGCGACTACGCCGACTACGTCTGCGTGAACCCGCGCCTGCGCGAACTGGTGAGCATCCTGCCGCTGAACCTGTTGCACGACTGGCCGATGCAAGGCCCGTTCGACGCGATCTTCTGCCGCAACGTGGTCATCTATTTCGACAAGCCGACCAAGCAGCGGCTGTTCCAGCGCTACGCCGGCCTGCTGCCGGATGGCGGCTATCTGTTCCTCGGACATTCCGAGTCCATGTACGGACTCAACGACAGCTTTGACCTGATCGGACGCACGGTCTACCGGAAACGCAGTGCATGAATGGTGTGGCAGTAAAGGTCCCCACCGGGACTGGGTACGATCCGGCGCGCGTGTTGCCTGGGTTCGAACACCTGCGCCGTTTCTGGGACCCGACGCAGTCGTGCATGACGGTGAAGGTGTTGCCCGGCGAGTTCTATGTGAGCGCGCAGCAGGAAATGATTTCGACGGTGCTTGGTTCGTGCGTGTCGGCCTGCATCTTCGACCCGGTGCGCTGCATCGGCGGCATGAACCATTTCATGTTGCCCGAGCCGGTCAATGGTGAGCGCGGCGGCTGGGTCGACACGGTGGGCCGCGCCGCGCGCTATGGCAACGACGCGATGGAGCAGCTGATCAACGCCATCCTCAAGGCGGGCGGGCAGCGCGCGAACCTGATGGTGAAGGTGTTCGGCGGCGGCCGCGTGCTGGCCACCATGACCGACATCGGCCAGCGCAACATCGCCTTCGTGCGGCGCTACCTGGAGGCCGAGCGGCTGGAAGTGGCGGCGGAGGATCTCGGCGACGTGCATCCGCGCCACGTGCAGTTTTTCCCCGCCACCGGCAAGGCGCGCGTGCGCCAGCTGCGTGGCCGCACCGACACCGTGCTGGTGGACGGCGAGCGTCAATATCTCAAGCGATTGGCAAACGATCCGATAAAGGGAGAGGTGGAGCTGTTCTGACGCACGCTGCGTCACGACGGTTTCCTCTGGCAGGCATCTGGCGCCGACACGGGCCGGCGGACGCGGGTCATGCACCTGCACCGCACCACGAAGGCGAGACGAATACGCGATGGAAAGAGTACGTGTCCTGGTTGTCGACGATTCCGCGCTGGTGCGGAAGCTGCTGTCGACCATGCTTTCGTGCGATCCGGGCATCGAGGTGGTGGGTACCGCCGCCGATCCGCTGATTGCGCGCGAGAAGATCAAGCAGCTCAATCCCGACGTACTCACGCTCGACGTGGAAATGCCGCGCATGGACGGCATCACCTTCCTCGAGAACCTGATGCGCCTGCGCCCGATGCCGGTGGTGATGGTGTCCTCGCTCACCCAGGAAGGCGCGGAAGTGACGCTGCGCGCCTTGGAACTGGGCGCGGTGGATTTCTTCACCAAGCCGAGCAACGACCTGGCCAGCACCTTCGCCGAGGGCGCGCAGGAAATCTGCGCCAAGGTGAAACTGGCCGCGCTGGCCCGTCCGCGCCAGCGCACCGCGGTGCGCAAGATCGACGTGCCGCCGCGCCTCACCGCCGACGCGGTGCTGCCGCGTGCGCAGAGCGCCGGCACGCGCGGTGGCATGCCCATCATCGCCATCGGTGCGTCCACCGGCGGCACCGAAGCCATTCGCGTGGTGCTGGAGGCGATGCCGCCGGATGCGCCGCCGATCGTCATCACCCAGCATATTCCTGCCGCTTTCAGCGGTGCGTTCGCATCGCGCATGGATACATGTTCCGCCATGCGCGTGTGCGAGGCGCAAGATGGCCAGCCGATCCAGGTGGGCCACGCCTACATCGCACCGGGCAGCCAGCATCTGCTGGTGATGTGGGACGGCGCCAAGTACGTGTGCCGCCTGCACAACGGTCCGCCGGTGAATCGCCACAAGCCCAGCGTGGACGTGCTGTTCCGTTCCATGGCGGCCAGCGTGGGCAAGTCCGCCATCGCGGCATTGCTTACCGGCATGGGCGACGACGGTGCGCGCGGCCTGCTCGAACTGCAGCAGGGCGGTGCGCATACGCTGGTGCAGGACGAAGAAACCTCGGTGGTGTGGGGCATGCCCGGCGCTGCCTGGAAGCTGGGCGCGGCCAGCGAAAAGCTTCCGCTCGAACACATTGCCGCGCGACTGCTCGCGATGGCGCATCAACCCGTTTCCCGCGCCGCCGTGTCGGCCACCTGATCTGCGGATATGTCTATGGATGCCTTTCTTTCCTTCGTGCGCATGCGACCCGTGGCCGGCCTGGCCGCCAGTGCCATCGCGCTGATCCTGACCATGTTGTGGCCGTCGGCCTGGCTCGGTCCGGTCATCATCGTGCTGCTCACCGCAGCATGGATCGTCGAGACGCGCCGTGCCGTGCCCGCCGTCGAGCCGGTGATCCAGGCATCGCTGGATCATCACGAGCCGGTGCGCGAAGCGCTAGAAGAAGTGCGCAGCTCGCTGGTCGACGAACTCGGCCACGCCACGCGTGAACTTCATCAGGCGCTGGACCTGCTGCGCGATGCCGTGTCGGAACTCGGCGGCGGCTTCGACGGCCTGTCGCGCAAGACCGGCATGCAGCAGTCGCTGCTGCGCCAGATCATCGACGGCCAGAACGAAGGCGTGTCCGTGCAGGATTTTGCCGCGCGTACCAGCGACCTGCTCGCGCACTTCGTCGACATGATCGTGCAGATGTCGCGCGAGAGCCTGCGCATCGTCTATCGCATCGACGGCATGGCGAAGGAAATGGACGCCGTGTTCGGCCTGCTGAAGAACGTCAACACCATCGCCGAGGAGACCAACCTGCTGGCGCTCAACGCGGCCATCGAGGCGGCGCGTGCGGGTGAATCCGGCCGCGGCTTTGCGGTGGTGGCGGGCGAGATCCGCAACCTGGCGAGCCATTCCAACCAGTTCAACGAACAGATCGGCAGCCACGTCGAGCGCGCGCGTACCGCGATGGAGCAGCTGCGCGGCCTGGTCGGCACGATGGCGTCGCAGGACCTCAACGTGGCGTTGTCGGCCAAGGGCGGCATCGACGCCATGATGGCGCACGTGACCGAAAGCGACGCGCGCACCAGCAAGGTGGCGGATCAGGTGGTGGAGATCAACCGCGGCCTGGGCACCGACGTGGCCACCACGGTGCGTTCGCTGCAGTTCGAGGACATCCTGAGCCAGCTGATCAACCAGACGCGCCAGCGCCTGGTGGAACTGCAGGACATCACCACCGAATGCACCCGCGACATCCAGGAGCTGGCGTGCAATCCCATCGATGCCGAGTTGCTGGCGCAGCGCGCCGAACGCGTGCGCAATCGTTTGGCCATCCAGCGCGAGAAGGCACGCATTCGCTCGCGCGGCCCGGCGTTGCAGAACTCGATGGATGCCGGCGAGATCGAACTGTTCTGATTTGACGTGCCGTGAGCGTGCAGTGGCGCGCTCACGGTGATCCTTCGATGGATCGCACTCCTGACATAGGTAATGCCCCGATGAGCCTGACCGTTCACCACGATCCCGACCTGGACTGCGTCACCCTGCAGTTGGGCGAGCGCTTCGATTTCACCGTGCATCGCGCCTTCCACGACGCCTGCCTCGGCGGCCGCGCCGCGCGCAGTTACGTGATCGACCTCGGCGAGGTGTCGAGCATGGACAGTTCCGCGCTCGGCATGCTGCTTCTGCTGCGCGAACATGCCGGCGCCGATCGCGCGGAAATCCGCATCGTTAACGCGGACACCAGTCTGCGCGGCACGCTGCGCGTGGCGGGCTTCGACAAGCTGTTCGTGCTGCACTGAAGTTCGGGTCACCGCCCGATGGAGGCGTTCAACGAACGCCTGTTGCCGCCGCACGGACTTGGACGGGGCGATGCCGTCCCGCGTCAGTGTGGCGAAGGCAAGCAAGCCCGAGCCTGCCTCGGAAATCCGTAAATCATGCGCCCGCCCACGCTCGGCCTTACGCTCGATTGACGCTGCGCCGGGCGGGGCGTAGGTTTCTGCGGGTCACCGGGAGCAACATCCCGGTCTCTCGTGTCCGGCGTTGTTCAACGCACACGTCGTCGCTTCCGCCCCCTCGACTTGCGCGCACATGACTCCGATGTGCGGCGCTGTCGCGTGCCGGCTTCTCGGGAATAGCCGTTCGGATCCATGCAGGGGATGGCGCGGATGTTTCGTCCGCCGGGACAAGGACGCCCCAACAGCGGGCTTTCGCGGGCGCTATCGCCCCAAGCCCTGTCGACGTCGTCGAACCATGGGAGAACGTGCGATGGCTATTTCCGTTCCGTGCGGCATGAAGTGTGCGTTGCTGGTGCTGGCCTGCGCTTGTGCAGGCACGGCCTTGGCGCAGGACATGGCGAAGGTGGCACCCAAGAACACCAAGGTGGTGATCGACAACGATCAGGTGAGGGTGATCGAAGTCTGGCTGAAACCCGGGGAATCGTTGCCGATGCATTCGCATCCGGCCAACGTCGTCGTGTTCGTCACGGATGGCAAGGGCAAGATGACGACCGCGGACGGCAAGGTGACCGAGACGGAACGCAAGGCCGGCGAAGCGGTGTGGAGCGGTCCGGTGACCCACAGCAACCTCAACACCGGAACGATGCCGACCAAGGCCGTGGTGATTGAGCTGAAGACGGCGAAATAGGTTCGGTGGTCGGTTGCGATCATGGCAGTCAGCACTACGGCAACCAAGCAAAGATGACGGCCGCCCAACGGGCGGTCGTTGTCCTATCGGCCCATCGCGTAGTGCGGAGCATTTTGTCCGCATGTGCCATGCGGTCGACCACTAAGGTATGGATTGTTCCCGGCCGGGCAGGCGGTGCAGTAGCGCGAACGCGCCAACATCAACCGTGCCGTGGTCCGCATCGACACGCTGTTCGCGTTGCATCGAGTTGATCGCCTTGGTTTTTAGCACCGGGCTCAGCTCACGATTTACCGCAACTATTGCCGGTATGCTGGTGGCAGGGAAGGGCCCTTGCTGGAAAAGGTTGATGACATGACGTCCCGACTTCGTTGGTTGTTGCTTGGCGGTAGTTTGTTGGTGGTTACTGCCTTCGCCTTGTCGTTTTATCTCGACCGCGAAACGCCAGCGCCAGAGGCAGCAAGTGTTGCGGCTAGCGCTGCAGGCTTCGGAAGGCCGGCCTTTTCGGAACCTCAGTTGCAACAGTTTCTGGATGAGGCACACAAGGCCGAAGCCATTGCAGATCCCTTGCAGCGCTGCCTGTCTTATCCCAATCCCCCCGGCGTGAACTGGTCTGCCGACGTGGCGTCGGCATATTGCCATTTCACGGTGGATTCGGAAGTGACGTCGACCCAGGTCCGTGACTTCATCGAGAGCGGACGCGTTGCCCAGTTGCAGGACCTGTTGGCCAATGCGGAAAGGGCTGAGCTGTCCGACCCCGCGGCTCAAAGCCGTCTGGACCGGATCTACAACCTCGTGTTTTCCGATGGTTCTGATGACATGCGCGCATTGATGGATGCATGGAAACGCCAATCTCCGGATAGCGCCTTCGCGTTGGCGGCAAGCGCCGCCGCTTATGTGGCCATGGCGGAGAAGCAACGAGGCGATGAATTCGCCGACAAGACGCCTCAAAGCGCGTTCGATGCGATGCATCGATTGCTTGGTCTGGCGCGCACCGATCTGGATCGAGCTGTTGAGATCGACTCGAAACTTATTCCTGCTTATCACACCATGATCGTCCTGGCGCGGATGGACAGTGATCCGCGCTACGCAACCGATGCAGCGAAGCGGGCGCTTGCTGCGGACCCTGCCAGTTTTCCGATCTATGCGAGTCTGGTTGCGATGGCTGAACCAAGGTGGGGTGGTAGCGTTGCCTTGATGAACCATCTCATTGGGCAAGCTCAGGCGCATGCCTCAAAGAACGGACTCCTGCGCGTGCTCCTCTCTCAGCGCGACGGCGCTCGCGAACGGATCGAAGATTGTGCGTGCGATGACTTCGCTGATGCTGATCTGTACCGACGGTTCTTTGCCGAAGTGCCTACTCTGAACATCTTGCGGAGCGCTGGATGGGCAACGGAACAGCGGAACCATCCGGATTTGTCGGTGGTCTATCGATCGGAATTTCTTCGCTTCTATCCGGGTGACCTGGGCGCTCGCGAAGGACGTACTTTCGGTTTGCTGCAGTTGGGGCGAACAGCATGGGCGGTGGAGGAAGGCAATGTCTTGGTGAGGCTTGAACCCGGGGACCAGAATGCCTATGGACTTCGTGGATCGGCGTACCGCGCATCGGGTGATCCTGCGCGCGCTGCGCAGGATTACGAGCAGGCTTTGCGGCTCAATCCCGCCGATTCGGATCTGCTTTTTTCATTGGGCGACATCTATGCAAATCAAACCCACGATTGGGACAAGGGCTGGGCCGTCGCCGATCAATTGATGCAGATCAATGATCCTCGAGGATGGCTGCTTAGAGCGCAGATCCAGAAGGCACAGCCGCGTGAGGGTCTGGACCAGACCGTTGGCGAATTCATGCAGCGTTTCTCAGCGGATCCGGCTTCGAGGCCGCTCGTCGCAAGCATGCAGGTACTCGCGAGGCATACTTCTGTGGCGCCTTCGGCTCCACCCCTTCTTGACGCCCATTGAAGGGTGGGTCGGGCCGGGACCTTCGTTTTCAGCAGCGCGTGTCGCCGGCCTCGGCCAGGCGTGAATCGCGGTCGCCGGCGAAGCTCACGCCGTTGCGGCCGTCGAACTTGGTGCGATACATCGCCTGGTCGGCCTGTCGCACGAGATGCTCGAAACGCGTGCCCTGTCGCGCCGTGGCCACGCCGATGCTCGCGGTCACGGGAATGGTCTGGTCGCCCACGCGCGCATGCGAATGGGCCAGCGCAAGCCGCAGGCGTTCGGCGGCTTCCAGGCCTTGCACCAGCGTCGCGCCGGGCAGCGCGACCACGAACTCCTCGCCGCCGTAGCGGCTGGCGAGCTGGTGCGGCCATTGGATCGCCTTGCGCAGCATCTGCGTGACGTGGCGCAGCACGGCGTCGCCGGCGTCGTGGCCCCAGCGATCGTTGATCTGCTTGAAGTGATCGAGATCGAAGATCAGCAACGCAAACGGCTGGCCGCGTTCCAGGCAACGTTCCAGCGCCGCGCGCCCTTCGGCCACGATGGCGCTGCGATTGAGCAGGCCGGTGAGGCCATCGGTGCGCGCGGCGCGGCGCAGGTCCACCATCAGTCGCTCGGTAATGAGTTGCAGCAACGCGAAGTACGAGGCGAGCGTGGCGAGAATGCCCACCACATAGGTGGCCGCCACCGGCATGCCTGCCATCGTCAGGTCCTGGCTGGACGCCGGATCGAGCGGAACGAACACGCGCGCCAGGTAGAACAGGCCATTGATCATCAGCACGGCGCCGGCAATGCGGCAGCTCTTGCGGATGTCCGGTTCGCTGTAGCGCAGCAGCAGGTAGGCATAGGCAAAGTTGAACGCCATGGCCTGCAGGCTGCCGGCCAACAGGCGCGCGCCCAGGTTGGGCGACGCAAAGGCGAACCAGGCGATGGCACTGGTGTAGACCGCGGCGAGGCTGCACGGCCAGCGCCATCGCATCGGCAGCCCCAGATGCTGGGCAATGCCCTTGAGCGCAAGAATGTTGCCGGTGACCAGCAGGCCGTTGCCGACGACGATGGAGATGACGTCGGGGATGTGGTTGCGCAGCCCGATCAGCGTGATGCCCAGCGTGTTGACCCAGATGCTGGCCACCCAGATGCGCAGCACCTTCTGCGTGTTCAACACCGCCATCAACGACGTGAAACCAACCGACGCGGCAATACCCATCAGAAGGCTGACAAGGGCCAGGGTGGGAATGTCTAGATGCATGTCGCTCCCTGATGCCAGCGAAGCCTCTTGGCCAAGAGGGCGCGCAGGGCCTCCGATGAGGCGGTGACTGGGTCACTCAAGCATATCGGACAAATTCTCCAAAACTTGAACTGCGTCACATTTGTGGGGCGTCGGCCCAAAAAAAGAGGCCCCGGGAGGAGCCTCGAAAAAAAAAAAAACAGAGCTACACCAAACGAGGTTTACCAGGTGCGCACGTCGGCCACGCCGACGGTGTACTGCTGCATTTCGGGGTCGAAACGGAACAGGCGGCCCAGATCGAATTCCACGGACTGGCCCGGGCCGATGTTGGTGGTGCCGGCCGGCCAGCCCTTCTTGCTCTGGATGACCTTGCCCGCACCGTCCTTCGCGTCGATGCTGATTTGCGCGGCAGCGGCTTCGGCGCAATGGTTCACCAGCGAGCCACTCAGGCTCAGGCGGGCGGCGGCGCCGGCGCCGACGAGCTTCATCTTGAAGTCCTGCACGGCGAAATCGGTGGGAGCGCAGGCGGCATGGGCGGCCAGCGGAGCGGCCAGGAAAAGGGCGGCGGCGATCAGGGTCTTCTTCATAAAGGGATCCGTGATGTGGTCAGGTTGGGATGGGTCGACCTGACTCACATCGGCGGTCCCGCCGAAATCTTTAGTACCCGCAGCGGATTGCGTTCAGATTCGGCCCTTCAACTCCGTGTGCTCGATGAACCACAGGCCCGCGAACAGCTTCGGATCGATCGAGTAACCCTCGGCCGCGCGGGCGAACAGCCACTGGCCGGCCTGTGTGCGCGGCACTTCGTGGACGATGATGTTCTCGCTCTCGTCGCCGCCGCCCGGGCCGACCTTCTGCAGATCCCAGGCGCGCACGAAGGCGATCATCTCGGTGCTCATGCCCGAGGACGACGGGCCTTCGTGGACGAACTCCAGGCGTCCGCAGCGGTAACCGGTTTCTTCTTCCAGCTCGCGGCCGGCGGCGAGCAGGGCGTCTTCATCGCCGTGCTCGTGCAGGTCGCCCACCAGGCCCGCCGGCATTTCGATGGTGTGCTTGAGGATGGAGACGCGGTACTGCTCCACGAACAGGATGTTGTCCTCCGGCGTCACCGCCAGGATGATCACCGCGCCGCCCGGGTTGTTGCGCTCGGCATACTCCCAGCGCCCGCGCTTGCGCAGGCTCAGCCACTTGCCGACATAAAGGGTTTCCACCGGTGCATCGGCATCGGCGGGAAGGCGGGTATCGGGATGATTCATCGGCGTGGCCGCGCGGCAGGTTCGAAGTGATGCATGTTGCCGCGCGCTCATGTCAGCCACAACCACGCCGTCATTCCACCGCCAGTTCCACCGGGCGTGGCTTGATGCGCACGGCCCACGCCACGCCTGCCACCAGCAGGGCCACGCCGACGAGCGTGAGCGCGCCGGGCGGGCGTCCGCGAAAAATGAAGGCGTAGGCAAGCGCGGCCAGCGTCTCGAACACGATCAGCTGTCCCGCCAGCGCCGTCGGCAAGCGTTGGCTCGCCGCGTTCCAGCACAAGGTGCCCAGCCACGACGCGAACAGGCCGATGGCTGACATGAGTCCCACGAAGCGCCACGGATGCGGTCCGAACGGCATGGCGAACGGATGGCCGCTGAGTTTCATCAGCGACCACAGCAGCGCATAGCCGCATAAGGCCAGCGGCAACGTGGCCAGTCCTTGTGCGGTGGCCCAGGTGCGCGGGCTGCGATCCGGATGGCGACGCAGCCAGTCGGCATTGCGCAGCGGATACCACGTCCAGCACACCACCGCGCCGGCAGCGAGCAGGGCGCCGCGTGCGTAGCGCCACAGGTCCGCACCCGAGGGATGGTCGAGCATGGCGATCTCCGCGCGATTCACGCAGGCGATGCCCAGCGCGATCAACGCCAGCGAAGGCGCCAGCGACAACCATGGCAGGCGGCCATCGCGATGCGCATCGCGCAGATTGGCCGTAATGGCGATGACCACCGGCAGTGTGCCGATGATCATCGTCGGCAGCGGTGCGCCCGCCAGCTGGATCGCGCTGGCCAGGCACACGTAGTACAGCAGGTTGCCGACGGCGGCGAGCTTGAGCGCTTCCAGCCAGTCGACGCGCGCGAGTACGCGCAGCGCGCGCCGGTCCATCCACGCCAGCGGCAGCGCGATCACGCCGAACGCAAGGTAACGCCCCACCGATTGCAGTGCCGCCGGATAGTCCGGCAGCAACAGCGGGCTGACGAAGACCAGCCCCCACATCAGGCCGGCAGCAAGTGCATAGAGAGTGCCTGTCCACATGCGCACAGCGTGACGACGCGCGAGGCGGCCGTCTTGTACCAGATTGCGGAAAAGGCGCCTGCGGCAGTGCAGCTATCGCTGCAACGCGCGTTGATAGCGCGCCGGCGTCACGCCATAGCGGCGCGCGAACGTGCGCGTGAGATGCGCCTGGTCCGTGAGCCCTACGGCGGCCGCCACCTGCGCGGGCGATTCGCCGCGCGACAGCAAGCGCTTGGCCTCGGCGAGGCGGAATGCCATCAGCATCTGTTGCGGCGTGGCGTGATGCTGCGACTGGAACTGCCGCAGGAAATGGAACGGGCTGAGGCCGGCCACGGCGGCGAGTTCGTCGAGCGTGAGCCGGCGCGAAAGATGCTCGTGCAGATAGTCCACCACGGGTGCGAAACGCGCCGAGCGACCATCCTGCGGCTTGCGCGATGCGTGCGCGTGGCGGCGAAACTGGCCGAGCAGTTCGTACAACAGACTGTCGAACGCCAACGGCTCGCGTGCGCGCCACAGCGCATCAAGCAGATCGGTGATGCGACGTGCGCTGGGCACGTCTTCGCGTACCACGTCGCTGAACCACCACGCCGGTTCGCCCGTGACATCGGCAACGACCGATGGCTCGATGTACGCCATGCGGTAGTGCCAGCCGCCTTCGGTTTCGGCGCGGCCGGTGTGCAACTCGTCCGGATTCATCATCACCACCGAATCGGCGGGCGCGAGATGATCCGCGCCGCGATAGCGGAAGCGCTCCACGCCCGATTCGATGGCACCCAGGCCAAAGCCGTCGTGCGTATGCGGCTCGAAGGCGTGACGCACGATGTGCGCGCGATAAAGCTCCACGCCCGGCCGATGCGCCGCCATGCGGAACTCGGCTTCGTCGCGTGGCGATGGGAACGTGGAAGGCACGCCTTGCATGCCGCCATGCTAGCGCGATGCGCGTGGCGGCAGCGTGGTCAGGTCAACAAGGCTTTCAGGCGCGTGCGTGTCAGCGGTCCGAAGCGCAGTCGTTCGCACAGCGCATCCATGCCCTCGGTTTCGCCACGCAGCCGGCGCAAGGCATCGGCTTCGGGCGGCACGGGAGCATCCAGCGCAATACGGGTGAGACGGCGATAGAGCCGCGCCGACTCCGCATGCTCGCGCAGCTTCGCCGCGCAGCTCGCCGCGCCGCGCAGGCGCAGGAACGGCACTTCGTCCACGCGATCGAGCAAGGCATCCAGGCTGCCGAAATGGGAAAGCAGCGCCGCGGCCGTCTTGGCACCCACGCCCGGCACGCCGGGAATGTTGTCCACGGCGTCGCCGCAGAGTGCGAGATAGTCCGCCACCTGATGCGGATGCACGCCCAGCTTCTCGTGCACGCCGGCCGGCCCCCAGCGCAGGTTGCGCGCGTAATCCCACTGTTCGTCGAATTCGCCGAGGAGTTGGCCGAAGTCCTTGTCCGCCGACACGATCACGCTGCGGAAGCCGTGGCCACGCAAGGTCCACATGGCGCTGCCGATCAGGTCGTCGGCCTCGAAGCTGTGATCGATCAGCACCGGCACGCCCAGCGCCTGCGTCACTTCGCGGCACAGCACGAACTGGTGTTCGAGATCCGGCGGCGGCAGTTCGCGATTGGCCTTGTAGGCGGGGTAGATGGCATTGCGGAACGAGGTGGTGAGCGAGGCATCAAACGCCACCGCCACGTGCTCGGGCTTCACGCGCTCCAGCAGCTCGCACAGGAAACGGGTGAAGCCGTGCACGGCGTTGACCGGATGGCCGTCCACGTCGTGGAACTCGTCGGGCATGGAATGCCAGGCGCGAAACACGTAGAGACTGCCGTCCACCAGATGGACGGCTGGACGGCTCATGGCGTCCATGTGCTGACCACGTCGGCGAGCACCGGGCGCTCGCGATCGGGAACATCGATCTGCGGTGTACCGATATGCACGAAGCCGATCACGCTTTCATGGTCCTTGAGCCCCATGATGGCGGCCGCCTCGCGATCGTACGCCGCCCACCCGGTCAGCCACTGCGCGCCAAAGCCCAGCGCCTGTGCACCCAGCAGCAGGTTGTAGGCAACGCAGCCAGCGGAAAGCTGCTGCTCGATCACCGGCACCTTGCTGGCGGCATCGAGGCGCGCCACCACCACGACCACCAGCGGCGCGAAGTCGTAGCGCGTGCGGTCTTTTTCGCGCTTGGAATCGGTCATGTCCGGATTCACCCGCAGCGAGAGCGTGGCCAGGCGATCGCCAAAGGCAAGCTTGGCAGCGCCCTCGAGCACGATCAGGCGAAAGGGTTCGAGCTTGCCGTGATCCGGCACGCGTATGGCCGCTTCGAGCAGCGTTTTCAGCGTGGCTGCGTCGGGACCGGGTTCACCCAGCTGGCGGGACGGCACCGAATGACGGTTTTGCAGCAGGGAAAGGGGATGGGACATGGGGAGGTCCGGGGAGGCCAAACCTTGATGCTAACGCAGGAGGGCGGGAGTGAGAGAACGGGCGTGGGAAGCGAGAGAGGGCAGCTTTCTCTCACTTACCTCCACTCACTCCTGCGCTATCAGCTAGCCAGCCGGAACGACCCCGGCAGCAAAGCCTGCACGCTGGTTTCCTGCACGGTGCCGGCGAGATTGCCCAGCCACACCGGCATGGCCTCGTCGCACAGCTCGGACATCACCTGGCGGCAGGCGCCGCAGGGGCTGATCGGGCCGTCGGTGTCGCCGATCACGGCAAGCGCCGCGAAATCACCCGGCCGGCAACCGGCAGCCACGGCAGTGAACAATGCCGTGCGTTCGGCGCAATTGCACAGGCCGTAGGAGGCGTTTTCCACATTGCAGCCGGTGAAATGGCGGCCATCGCGGGTCACCAGTGCGGCACCGACGAGAAAGCGGGAGTAGGGCGCATACGCGTGTTCGCGCGCCTGGCGCGCCAGGTTCAGCAGGACATCGGGAACAACGACATCAGTCATCGGGATCTCCATAGCGGGATCCCCACCGAAACTGTCGCCCAAGGCGGTTTCCGGACCGGTGGCGGGCCAGTTAACTCCCTTGGCGAGTGGACCGCAAGTAGCCGGTGGCCGGTGCGGCAGACCATCGGATAGGATGCTCTCACCCTTTCCGCAGGAAATGCACGATGCCGATCACCGTGGCTGCATTGCGCGAAACCGCTGCCGGCGAACGCCGCGTGGCGATCACGCCGGAGGTGGCGAAGAAGTTGCGGGGCAAGGATGTCCGCGTGCTGTTGGAGCGCGGTGCCGGCGCGGCGGCGGGGTTCCCCGATCAGCTGTACACCGACGTCGAATTCGCCGACGCCGATAGCGTGCTGGCGCAGGCGGACCTGTTCACCTGCGTGCTTCCGCCCGACGACAGCGTCTGGGCGCGCCTGCGCGACGGCGTCGTCGTGGTCGGCCAGCTGCGCCCTTATGGCGCGGCGGCACGCATCGTGGCGATGGGCAAGCACAGGCTCACCGCGTTTGCGCTGGAATTGCTGCCACGCACGACGCGCGCGCAGGCGATGGACGTGTTGAGTTCGCAAGCGGCAGTAGCCGGTTATCGCGCGATGTTGATCGCTGCCGAAGCGTCGCCGAAATTCTTTCCCATGCTCACCACTGCGGCCGGCACCATCCGCCCGTCGCGTGTGCTGGTGATTGGCGCGGGCGTGGCCGGGCTGCAGGCCATTGCCACGGCGCGTCGTCTTGGCGCGCAAACCGAAGGCTACGACGTGCGTCCCGAAACGCGCGAGCAAGTGGAATCGTTGGGCGCGAAATTCATCGAACTGGGTGTAAGCGCGGCAGGCAGCGGCGGTTATGCGCGCGAGCTGACGGCCGAGGAGCGCGCGGCGCAACAACAGGCGCTGGCCGAGCACCTCAAGAGCGTGGACGTCATCGTTGCCACGGCAGCGGTGCCGGGTCGTCCCTCGCCCAAGATCCTCACGCGTGCGATGGTCGACGGCATGAAGCCGGGCGCCTTGATCGTCGACCTTGCGGCGGAAGGCGGCGGCAATTGCGAACTCACCCGGCCAGGCGAGCGCGTGGAGCACAACGGTGTGGTGATCCTCGGGCCGCTCAATCTCCCGGCCGGCGCGCCGCTGCATGCCTCGGAGATGTATGCGCGCAACGTGTACAACTTCGTCGAACTGCTGGTGCAGGGCGGCACGCTCGCGCCCGATTTCAACGATGAGCTGGTGGCCAAGAGTTGCATCACGCGCAATGGCGAGCCGCATTTCCAGGGGTGATGCGATGGACGTCCATTTGCCCATGGACTCATGAAAAAAGCCCCGCAATGCGGGGCTTTTCTTCAATGCCTGGGACCACCGGGCGGTCCCTTGGGCGGCCCCATTGGATGCCCCATGGGCGGGCCGTCGCGCATTTCACTGTGCCACTGGCGAAGCAACTCTTCGCGCTGATCGGGCGACAATTGCTGGAAACGCTGGAAAGCGGCGTGCAACTGCTCACGCTCCTGCTGCGGCAATTGCTGGAAGCGCTTGCTGTTCTCGCGCGCCTGTTCGCGCTGCTGCGGCGTCATCTTCTGCCATTGGTCGATGCGCTGGCGGATCGCCTCGCGCTGGTCGGGCGGCAACGACTTCCACTGCTGTGCACGTTCGAGCATGCGTGCCTGGCGCTCGGGCGGAAACGTATTCCACTTGTCGCCCAGCGGAGCGAGGATGTTGCGCTCATCCGGCGACAGGCTCTGCCACGGACGCGGCGGGGGCGGCGGCCCGTGCATGTCGCCCGGTGGTGGCCCGGGTGGGAAAAGACCGCCCGGCGGAGCGTGCACGGGGTCGTCCTGCGCGCCCGGCGGCGACTGCTGGGCCAACGTGGTAGTGGCGATGCCGCTGAGTCCAAGGACCAAAAGCAGCGACACGAAAACACGGCATCGACGCATGGTTACCTGCTCGCCTCGCTGTCGCTGTTCTTGGCCAGCCAACCGTAGAAATCCAGGTTCTGGTACAGCGTCGGGTCGGCGGCAGCGGCATCCGGCGGCAGTTCGCCGTCGACGTCCACGGCCAGAGCGACGCCGTTCGGCGTCACCGCGGTCGGGCGCTGTACCGGGGAGGACATGAACAGGGCCACGAAGGCGATGGCCGCGAAGGCACCCGCCGGCAACAGCAGTTGCAGCATGCGATGAGCCAGCGACGAGTGGTCGGCCTTGGCCAGCGCTTCGCGTCGGGCAGCACGCAGCCGCGCGGCCACGGCGGGGTCGACGTGACGCGAAGCCTCGCGATACAGCTCACGGGCGCGGCGTTCGAGGTGGTTGTCAGGCGCGTTCATCGCCATTCCTCCAGTTGGTCGCGCAAACGTTGCAGCGCGCGCGACAGGTGTGTTTTTACGCTCCCTTCCGAACATCCCATGGCCTGGGCGGTTTCCGCCACATCCAGGCCCTCCAGCACGCGCAGCATGAAAGCTTCGCGTTGGCGCTGGGGCAGCAGTTTCACGGCTGCCGCCATATCCGCGTAGGACTGTGCATCGTTCAACCGTTCCAGCGGGCCCGGACCCGTGTCGGCCGGTTCCCAGGCCGGGAGGTCTTCACCGTCATCATCCCGTCCGCCGAGCCAGCCCACCATGATCGAGCGCACCTTCCGGCGACGCTGCAGATCCACGATGCGCCGGCGCAGGATGCCCCAGAACAGCGGGGTCCATTCCTGGGCGGGTTTGTCGCTGTAATGCTTGACCAGCCTCAGCATGGCGTCCTGCACGGCGTCCAGTGCATCCTCGCGGTGCCCCAGGTTCAGCTCGGCCATGCGGAAGGCGCGGCGCTCCACCTGGGCCAGGAAGGCGTTCATGGATGCGGGCGCCGCCCGAACGTCGTCGGCCAGCAGGTCGGCTTCCAGCGTGGAGACGGCGCTGTTCATGCCGTCGTCGTCCGGTTCGTCGGCTCGGCCATCGTGAGACTCCATCGGTACGTCCTCTGACATCAACGTCCGACGCTCGCACGCGTTGACCCGCAACCGTATAGTGCGGTTACACCGATGTCCTGGCGGGGAGGGGTCATGATCGACGGTTTCCTGGCGCTTTATATCTTTATGCTGGCCGCTTTCACGGGATACGAGATCATCGCCCGGGTACCGGTCATTCTGCACACGCCGTTGATGTCCGGCTCCAATTTCATCCACGGCATTGTGCTGGTGGGCGCCATGATAGCGCTAGGTCATGCACAGACTCCTTTCGAGATGACCATCGGGTTCATCGGCGTGCTGCTGGGGGCGGGCAATGCCGCCGGCGGCTACGTGGTGACGGAACGCATGCTGGAGATGTTCAAGGCCAGCAAGCCCAATGCCGGCAAGGAGGCTAAGTAATGGCCTGGCTGCCTGTGGTAATCAAGGCCTGTTACTTCCTCGCTGCCCTTCTTTTCATTCTCGGTCTCAAGCGCATGAGCTCGCCGCGTTCGGCGCGGGGCGGCATCGTGTGGGCGGGCGTGGGCATGCTGGTGGCGGTGCTCGCTACCTTCGCGCTGCCGGACATGCAGAACCGGGGGCTGATCTTGGCCGCGGTGCTGATCGGCGTGTCCGCCGCCTGGTGGTCGGGACGCCGGGTGGTCATGACGGCCATGCCGCAGATGGTGGCCCTCTACAACGGCATGGGCGGTGGCGCGGCCGCGGCCATCGGCGCGGCCGAGCTGTTCAGCTACGCGGGCAAGTCGGTAACCCTGCTGGATGGTGGCCAGTTCACCGCCAACGGCGTCGATACGCCCAGCGCGGCGCAGTTGGTGTTGGCCGTGCTCGGTGCCTTGATCGGTTCGGTGAGTTTTTCAGGCTCGCTGATCGCCTTTGCCAAGCTGCAGGGCTGGCTGGACCGGCGCTTCGTCTTTCCCGGCCAGCGCGTGGTGAACCTGCTGGTGCTGGCCGCCGCCGTGGTGCTGGGCGGGATGATCGCCAGCGGCCAGCTGACCATGCCGCTGATCGTGGCGTTCTTCGTGCTCGCGCTGCTGTTCGGCCTGATGATGACCCTGCCCATCGGCGGCGCCGACATGCCGGTGGTGATTTCGCTCTACAACGCCTTTACCGGCCTGGCCGTGGCCTTCGAGGGCTTCGTGCTGCAGAACGAGGCGATGATCATCGCCGGCACCGTGGTTGGCGCCGCCGGTACCTTGCTCACGCAGTTGATGGCCAAGGCCATGAATCGCTCGATCGGCAACGTGCTGTTCGGCAGCTTTGGTGCCGCCGGCGGTGCGGCGCAGGCGATTGCCGGTGCTCAGAAACCGATCGAGGCCAGCGACGCGGCGGTGATGATGGCCTACGCCGAGCGCGTGGTGATCGTGCCCGGCTACGGCATGGCCGTGGCGCAGGCGCAGCACAAGGTGTGGGAGTTCGCCAAGCTGCTCATCGAGCGCGGCGTGAAGGTGAAGTTCGCCATCCATCCGGTGGCCGGCCGCATGCCTGGCCATATGAACGTATTGCTGGCGGAAGCAGGCGTGCCCTACGACCTGATCGCCGACATGGACGACATCAATCCCGAGTTCCCGCAGACCGACGTGGCCCTGGTGATCGGCGCCAACGACGTGGTGAACCCGCTGGCCAAGACCGATCCGGCCTCGCCCATTTATGGCATGCCGATCCTCGACGTTTCCGCAGCCAGGCAGGTGATCGTGGTCAAGCGCGGCAAGGGCACCGGCTTTGCGGGCATCGAGAATGCGCTGTTCTACGCCGACAACGCACGCATGCTATATGGCGATGGACAGGCTGCGGCGAGCGAGCTGGTGGCGGCGCTGAAGACCTTGGACGGTTGAAGGATCAGTCGCCCACCTTCGGCGGGTGAGCCTGGCGGAGCGCGACGAAAGCGGCGATGCCCATGCCGACGATGAACCAGATGCCGTCGCTGGGGCTGCATCCCAGTTCGGCCAGCTGCAGCAACAGCTGGAAGCCCGCCGTGCGCATGGAATCGACCAGGCCCAAGCCCATCAGGCCGGCGATGCGCGCGGCCGCCGTGAGCAGGTTGACGTACAGCGCCGCGATGAAGGTCGCCAGCGCCGCCAGGATGGCGGCATTGCCGCCGGCAGGACGAACCCAGTGCCGGATGGCCTTGCCCAGCAGCCAGCCCAGCGGCAGCGCGAGCCAGGGCAGCGGTTGCCGCAAATAAAGCGTGGGAACCATCCAGACCGCACCTGCAGCCAGGCCCAGCATCACTGCGCTCACCAGCGCGAACAACAACGCAAAAACGGCCCGGACGTTCATGAACGGCAAGCGGCAAACTGGACGGCGGACACGATTCTTCCCGGGCGTAAAACCGCCATAGTAGCGCGCCGTGGCGCCTCTCCGCCCCCGGTTTTGGGCCCCGTTCCCCTTGAGATTGACCCGTTCCGACCTGATCTCGGCGGACATGACCGGCCGTCAACCGGCATAATGAGCAGCTTGGCGCGGCAGTTTGCCCCGCCCAACGATGAGATTCGGCAGGATCGGCATGAGCGGTTTCAGTCTTAGCAGCGAACCTTTCACCCTGGAGCGCGACTGCCAGGCAGTCATGGTGCCCCAAGGGGAAACGGTGAGCCTGCCGGCCGGCCAGATCGGCTACATCACCCAGGCGCTGGGCGGCAGCTTCACCGTCTACGTGGAAGGCAACCTGTTCCGCATCGCCGGCAACGACGCCGACGCGCTGGGCAAGGAACCGCCGCCGCCGATCGAGCTGGCCAGCGACGCCAGCGATGCCGATGTTGAGGCGCTCGTGTGGCAGCAGCTGCGCACGGTGTTCGATCCGGAAATCCCCATCAACGTGGTCGAACTCGGCCTGGTCTACGACGTGAGCATGGAGCACCCGGCTCCCGACCAGCGCAAGGTCTACGTGAAGATGACCCTGACCGCGCCCGGTTGCGGCATGGGCGACATCCTCGTCGACGACGTGCGCACCAAGCTCGAACTCATCCCGACGGTGTCCGAAGCGGACGTGGATCTGGTGTTCGATCCGCCATGGAACCATTCGATGATGTCGGACGCGGCCAAGCTCGAAACCGGCATGCTCTGACGCCGCGACGGCGGCGCTCTTTCTCTATGAACCATGATGACCGCGCGCGACGCCGCGCGAGCAAGGTCGTGCGCGGCGCATGCGCTTGATGCAAATCATCACCGGCTCTTCGTGGCAACGCCAGACTGCGTAGCGCAGTCTGTTTCGTTGCCAGGAGCCAAGGCATGTTTCCCGAATACCGCGAACTCATCACCGACCTGAAATCGCGTGATCCACACTTCATCCGCCTGTTTCATCGCCACAACGAGCTGGACCAGGAAATCAGGAACATGGAGCTGGGTGTCACGCCCGCTGGCGACATGGCCATCGAGCAGCTCAAGAAAGAAAAGCTGCACCTGAAGGATCAGATCTACGTGATCCTGCGCAAGGCCTCCGCCGTCTGATCGACGGGCATCGAATGTTGCGCGCGCATGCGCAACATCGCCAACACCGAAAGGAATCGCCATGTCCATCTCATCGACGGGGCGTCGCGCTGCGTCCAGGCGCTCGAATGCAGCCACGTTGTCGCCTCCTGCCAACGGCGGCGGTCCGCATGCCAAGGAAATACAGACGGTCGGCCATGCCGTGGCCTCTGCGCAGACGGCGGTGGCCGAAGGCGCGCGGGACATCTTCGTGGGCGAGGCGGCCAAAGATGCCGATTCGCTGTACGAGAGCATGCGCACCGTGCTCGATGGATTGTCGCCCGATGACGCGGCGCGCATTCGCAGCCTGGTGCTGGAAGGCGATCCGGGCATGCGCAGCACGGGGCATCGTCACCCCGACGACGAACTCTCGGCCGGCTGGCGCAACGGCGAATACCCATACCGCTACAAGATGCAGCGTCGTTCGTACGAGAAGCAGAAATACCGCCTGCAGGTGGAGTTGCTGAAATTACAGGCGTGGGTGCGCGAGACGGGCCAGCGCGTGGTCATTCTTTTCGAAGGCCGTGATGCAGCAGGAAAGGGCGGCGCCATCAAGCGCTTCATGGAGCATCTGAACCCGCGCGGTGCGCGCGTGGTCGCGCTGGAAAAGCCCTCCGAATCGGAGCGTGGCCAATGGTATTTCCAGCGCTACATCCAGCATCTGCCGACACGCGGCGAGATCGTGCTGTTCGACCGCAGCTGGTACAACCGCGCCGGCGTCGAGCGCGTGATGGGTTTCTGCACGCCCGCCGAGTACGACGAATTCATGCGCCAGGTGCCGGAGTTCGAACGGCACCTGGCCAATAGCGGCATCCATCTCTTCAAGTTCTGGTTTTCGGTGAGTCGGGCGGAGCAACGTCGACGTTTCGAGGAACGCAAGCTGCATCCGCTCAAGCAATGGAAGCTCAGTCCCGTGGATCTGGCGTCGCTGGACAAGTGGGATGAGTACACCAAGGCCAAGGAGGCCATGTTTGCGCACACCGACACGGCCGATGCGCCGTGGATGGTGATCCGTTCCGACTGCAAGAAGCGGGCGCGCCTCAATGCCATGCGGCACGTCCTCAACCGCATCGCCTACGCCAATCGCGACGAGCGCACCATCGGTCTGGCCGATCCGTTGATCGTGGGGCGGGCGCTTTTTGGTTAAGCCCCATCGCAACGCCGGCCATGGGAGCGCTACCGGTGCCGCTTGAATTTATCGATGATTAATTTTCTTCATCGTGCCGTGAAGAGGCGTTGCTGGCGTGCGCGCAATATCTTTCGCATGTGCTCTTTCGTTCCGCGATTTTGGGACGAACCACCTCGGCGACATCGAATCGATATAACTCGCGCCAGATAGCCATCGGCGTTCGGATGCAAATATTGCGACGGGCATCACCACTTTTTTCAACGATTTGAATCGCATCGAATTCCAAAGCGATCCTGTCTTTGTATGGCTTGCGCAAGCGGTCGCAACTAAAAACGAAAACGGTCCTTGATTCGCAGGTTATTGCTGCTTTTGAGGCGTTTCTCGTGACTTCCCGTTTGCGTTGACGCTCCGAATTTTCTTGATTAGCGTCAATTGATCCGTGAGCGGGAGGGTTGACGGATGGTCCTTTGGCGACGTGGATACCGGCCTTCGCCCGGTAGGCGTCGTTTAGCGAGTCTGTGCCTGGGCATGCCGTTCCATGGAATGGCAGGGGGAAAGCAAGTCCGGGTGCCTATCGGATCGCAACACAGTCACGAGACCTGAGGCCGCTTAGCGCGGTGCCTTCATGCATGTGGTGCAACGCACCGCATCGGGTCGGTTCGTCCTCAAAAACGTCAAGGAGACAAGAATGACTGTTCGTATCGATTTGCGGGGAAAGGCAATTCGCAAGGCACTGCTGCCGATGGCGATGTCCCTTGCCATGGCTGGGTCGCTGCACGCGGCGACCAATGACGCTTGGGTAGGCGTGCGCACGCAGGCAGCCATGAGTCGCTCGTCCGGGCTCAGCACCGCCGCCACCACCGCCGCGGCAAGCAACGGCACCTGGACACTGAGCATGCACGGCTCGCCAACGGTCGACGCCGCCACGGTGTCGCCGCTGGAAGCGAGCAAGCCGGTGCACGTGGCGCTCAGCCTCAACCTGCGCAATGTGGATGAGTTGGAGACATTCCTGCACGCAGTGAACGATCCCGCCAGCGCGCAGTTCCACCAGTTCCTCACGCCTGCGCAGTTCAAGGCACGCTACGCGCCGACCGACGATCAAGTGGCGCAGGTACTGGCGCATCTGCGCCAGTCGGGCTTCAGCAATGTGCAGGTGTCGCCGAACAACATGTTGATCGAGGCCGATGGCAATGCGAACACGGTGAACGCCGCGTTCCGCACCACCATGCGCACCTTCGCTTACGGTGGCAAGCAGCGCATCGCCAATGATTCGGCGGTACAGGTGCCGGCCGCACTCGGTGGCATCGTCAATGCCGTGCTCGGCCTGCAGAACCTCAACGTGCCGCACACCATGCATCACATCGTGGGGCCGGTGCATGCGAATGCGAACAACGTCGGCATCCAGGCCGCAGCGGCACAGACCTCGCACAGCCCGAAGGATTTCCCGGCGATCTACGACGCCGGCAGCACGCCGACGGCATCCACCACCAAGGTCGGCATCATCACCTGGGGTGACATGACCCAGACCATTGCCGATTTGAAGACTTTCACCACCGGCGCAGGCATGAGCACGGTGAACACCCAGGTGGTGAAGACCGGCAGCCAGGCCTATGCGGACGATCCCGACGGCGACGGCGAATGGAACCTGGATAGCCAGACCATCACCGGTACCTCGGGCGGCGTGAACACGCTGATCTTCTACACTGCGCCCAACTGCGCCAACGACAGTTGCCTCACCGATGCGGCCATCACCGCGGCGTACAACCGCGCGGTGACCGACAACACGGCGAAGGTGATCAACGTGTCGCTGGGCGAGGACGAATCGGCGGCCAACAGCTCCGGTACGCAGTCGGCCGATGATGCGATCTTCGCGCAGGCGGTAGCGCAGGGTCAGACCTTCTCCATCGCCTCGGGCGATGCGGGCGTGTACCAGTGGTCTAGCGATCCCACCGAAGGCGCGCCGGGTTACGTCGCCAACTCCGCGGGCACCGTGAAAATCTCGCTCACCCATTACTCCGTCAGCGAGCCGGCCAGTTCGCCGAACGTGGTAGCGGTGGGCGGCACCACGCTCAGCACCACGGGCACCACGTGGTCGGGCGAGACGGTGTGGAACGAAGGGCTTGCCGCCGTCGATCCGAACAATGGCGACAACAACAAGCGCCTGTGGGCCACCGGCGGCGGCGTGAGTCTGTTTGAAGCCGCACCGAGCTGGCAGACCACCGCGCTGGGTTCGTCGGTCACCAAGCGTCAGGTGCCCGACGTGGCGTTCGATGCCGCGCAATCCACCGGCGCGAACATCGTGATCCAGGGCCAGACTTACCAGATCGGCGGCACCAGCCTGGCTTCGCCGATCTTCGTGGGCATCTGGGCGCGCATCCTCTCGGCGAACAACAACACGCTGGGCCTGCCGACGCAGAACATGTACGCGCATTTCCCCACCGACGCCACGCCGCTGCATGACGTCACCTCGGGCAACAACGGCTACAGCGGCAACGGCTACACCGCCAAGGCCGGCTACGACAACGCCACCGGTTGGGGCTCGCTCGACATCGCCAAGTTCAACAGCTACGTCACCCAGTACTGGGGCGGCGGTGGTGGGGGTGGCACGGGCGGCACGCCGACGGCGAACTTCAGCTTCGTCACCAATGGCCTCGTCGCCAACTTCACCGACAGTTCGACCGATACGGGCGGCAGCATCTCCGCGCATGCATGGACCTTCGGCGATGGCGGCACCTCCACCGCGGCAAGCCCGAGCCACACCTATGCCGCGGCCGGCACGTATAGCGTGACGGAGACGGTGACCGATGGCGTCAGCGCCAAGACCTCGAGCAAGACCTCGTCGGTGACGGTGACGAGCGGCGGTACGCCGTCGCAGCTCATCGTGAATCCCGGCTTCGAAACCGGCACGGCCACCCCATGGACCATCAGCTCCGGCGCACTCTGCAGCAACAGCACTTGCAGCGGCGAAACGGCGCACAGCGGCACCTGGTTCGTATGGCTGGATGGCTACGGCAGCACACACACCGACACCGCGTCGCAGAAGGTGACCATCCCCAGCGGCAAGACCTCGGCCACGCTGACGTACTACCTGCACATCGATACCGCCGAGACCACCAAGACCACCGCGTACGACAAGCTCACCGTGCAGGTGCTCAACAGTAGCGGCACGCTGCTGAAGACGCTGGTGACGTACTCGAACCTCAACGCGGCGGCAGGTTACGCGCAGGCGAATTTCGATCTCAGTGCGTACATCGGCCAGACGGTGACGATCAAGTTCACCGGCACGGAGGATTCGTCGGAGCAGACCTCGTTCGTGCTCGATGACGTGAACCTCAACGTGCAGTAACCGCGCGTTCGCGTGGTGCAAAAGCAAAAGGCCCGGTCAACGATGACCGGGCCTTTTTTCTTTCGTCGTTATGCGTGCAAATCAGCCGTTGCTTTCCTCGAAGCGATTCGCGTCGCGGTTCTTGCGCACCTTTGCCGGGTCCCACACGCGACCATTCATCGTGATGTACACGCCATCGGGCAGCGTCTGCACGGCGGCCACGGCGCAACCGATGTTGAACACCGCATCCGAACCCTGGAAGCGCGCAGGATTGAGCGCGCCCGTGAGCACGATCACCTTGCCCTTGATGCTGGCCAGCTCGCGTGCGGTTTCCACCATGGTGTCGGTGCCGTGCGTCACCAGCACGTGGCGATGCGGCTGCGCTTCGATGGTGGAACGCACCAGCGCGCGGTCCTCATCGTTCATGTGCAGGCTGTCCTTGCGCAGGATCGGAATCACATCGAACTGGAAGGCCACGCCGAGCTGGCTGAGGATGTCGCCGATCTGGGGCGAGCCGATCTTGTAGTCCGACTTGTCGTCGAAATAGATCTTGTCGATGGTGCCGCCGGTGGTGACGATGGTCAGATGCTGCATGGTCGGAAGTCGCCAGGGTGGGGAAGCGGGCATTTTAGCGGCTGGGCCGTTTTCGTGCTCAGTGCGGGCCCAGCAGCAGGGCGGTATCGGTGGCGTCGGCCGCCGTGAACCGCGACAGGCCGTGGGCCACGAAGCGGCGCAGCGCGGCCCCGGTACGCGCCGCGCCGTGCGGTGCGGACCAGGTGTCGTGGCGTGCCAGCAGCGCGGCGGCGGTGCAGCGGGCAAGGGTGAGCGCCAGGCCACGGGCACCCGCCTCCAGCGCGTCGCGCTCGGCGGCGCGGCTTTGCAGGTAGGCGGTGGCGGCGTCGAGCGCCTTGTGGATGTCCTGGCGCGCATGCGCATCGATGCTGTCGGCTAGCCAGCCTTCGATGGCCGTGCGCAGGGCGCCGAGGTTGTCGCCGGCCAGCGCGCGCAGGCTATCCAGCGACAGCACGTTGGTGGTGCCCTCCCAGATCGCATACACCTGCGCATCGCGCAGCAACTGGGGCAGGCCGGTGTCCTCGATGTAGCCGGCGCCGCCGAAACATTCCAGCGCTTCGGAACACAGCTCCACTGCCATCTTGCCGGTCCACAGCTTGGCCAGCGGCGTAAGCAGGCGAAGCAGGGCGACTTCATGCGGTTGCGCGGCGCCGTGTTCCACGCGTCCAAGCAGATGCGCCACTTCGAAGGTGAGTGCAAATGCACCTTCGAATTCCGCCTGCATGTCGGCCAGCGTCTGCGCGTGCAGCGGCTGATCGATCAACCGCTTGCCGAACGCACGGCGTCGCGTGGCGTAATCGCGCGCCAGCGACAACGCGCGCGCCATGCTGGCGGTGGCGCCCACGGCATTCCACGTGCGCGTGATGTTGAGCATCGGCGCCACTTGCCGCACGCCGTTCGACAATTCGCCGAGCGGCCACGCGGGCAGGCCATCGAGATGGATTTCCGCCGTGGGCAGCTCGTGCGTGCCGAGCTTGTCCTTCAGGCGATCGATGATGAGTTCGGGCTTGCGACGTTCGCCATCCATCGTTTCGACGTAGAACAGCGCGAGCGCGCCCGGGCCGCTGCCGGCGCCTTCGGGGCGCGCGAGGCCCAGCGCCATTTCGCCGACCACCGCCGAACTGAACCATTTGCGTCCATGGAGGCGCCATTGTCCCGACGCATCCTGCCGCGCGATGGTTTCGGTGTTGCCCACGTCCGAGCCACCGGCGTTCTCGGTCATCCACTGGCCGCTGAGCCAGAACGTCGATGCGTCGCGGCTGAGCAGATGCGGCAGCGCGCGTTCGATCAGCGCCTTGTTGCCCGAGGCCTTGAGCGCGGTGGCCGCGCCATCGGTCATCGCCAGCGGGCAACTGTAGAACTCGCTGGCCACGTGATAGAGGTAGACGCGTGCGAATTCTTCCAGCCGCGCATGCTCATGCGCTTCGTGGCCGGCGGCGAGTACGGCGTGTTTGGTCGTGATGTGCGGGCCTTCCCGCCAGGCCTCGGTGAGCTCGATGCGATCGACACGGTTGCCCCACGCATCCCACTGCGTGAGCACGGGCTTGCGACGCGTGCTGCGGCAGGCGCGTTCCCATTCCATGACGGCGTAGTCGCCCAGCGCCTGCAGGTCAGGTTCGATGGCGGCGAGGCGCGAGGGCGGCAGCGCGCGACGAAGCATGGCGCGCAGCAGCGGGTCTTCACGATACGGATGAGCGAGCTGCGGCGGATCTTGCAGGAATCCCATGATCGGCTCTCGACGGATCGGTGCCGTCGAGTATAGGTCGCGCCCGTGGGTGTTGCGTGGTAGCCACATCGATGCAGCGATGTGGCCACGCAGGCCATCAGTGGGCGTGCGCACGCTCGCTATCCAGGTGCGCCATCTGCGCAGCGGCGTAACGCTCGCCGGCAGCGGCATGCTTCGGCACGGCGGCTTCGATGGCGGCCAGATCATCGCCGCTCAACGAAACATCGAGCGAACCGAGCGCTTCCTGCAGTCGATCGCGACGACGCGCACCCACCAGCGGCACGATGTCCTTGCCCTGCGCCGCCACCCACGCGATGGCGAGCTGTGCCACGGACACGTTCTTCTCTTGTGCAATCGTGCGCAGCGCGTCGACCAGCGCAAGGTTGTGGTCGACGTTGCCCGCCTGGAAGCGCGGGCTGATGGCGCGGAAATCGCCCTTGCGCGTGCTGTTCTTGTCCCAGTGTCCGCTGATCAGGCCGCGCGACAACACGCCATACGCGGTGATGCCGATGCCCAGCTCGCGACAGGTCTGCAGGATGCCGTCCTCGATGCCGCGCGAGATCAGCGAGTATTCGATCTGGAGATCCGCGATCGGATGCACCGTGGCGGCGCGGCGAATCGTTTCCGGCCCCACTTCAGAAAGGCCAATGTGGCGCACATAACCGACCTTCACCATGTCGGCGATGGCGCCGACGGTGTCTTCGATGGGCACGTTGGGGTCGAGCCGCGCGGGACGATAGACGTCGATGTAATCCACTCCCAGGCGCTGCAGCGTATAGGCGAGGAAATTCTTCATCGCGGCGGGACGCGTGTCGTTGCCGCCCCAGCCGTTGGCGGGATCGCGCAACGCGCCGAATTTCACGCTGATGAGCGCCTTCTCGCGCGGCACGTTCTTCAGCGCCTCGCCGATCAGCATTTCGTTGTGGCCCATGCCGTAGAAATCGCCGGTATCGAGCAGGTCGATGCCTGCATCGAGCGCGGCGTGGATGGTGGCGATGCTTTCGGCGCGATCGGAAGGTCCGTACATGCCCGACATGCCCATGCAGCCCAGGCCGAGGGCGGAAACGCGGGGGCCGGTGACGCCAAGTTGACGGTGTTGCATGGTGAATCTCCGGAGGGTGGCCGCAGCAGGCGGTGGGGATCGGTTCGAGGGGAAGTATGGCGTAGCGTCCGGTGTACGATAATCCGGTCCTATCCGTACGACCTGTGCCGGAATCCGCACAATGGAAGAGCTTGGCCTCGCCGATATCGAAGCATTCATCGCGGTGGCGCGCGCCCGCGGTTTTCGCGGCGCTGCGTTGCAGGGCAATGTTTCCGCCTCTGCACTGAGCGCCGCATTGCGCCGGTTGGAGTCACGCCTTGGCGTGCGCCTGCTCAATCGCACCACGCGCAGCGTCACGCCCACCGAAGCCGGGCAGCGTCTGCTCGATCGGCTTGCGCCGCTGATCGGCGACATCGGTGGTGCGCTCGACAGCATCAACGCGTACCGCGACAGCCCCACGGGCACGCTGCGCCTCAACGTGCCTTCCATCGTGGCGCGCCATGTGTTGCCGCCCATCGCCACGCGTTTCCTCAAAACGCATCCGGGCATCACGCTCGATGTGATCACCGACGATGCCTTCGTCGACATGCTGGCGGCGGGATGCGATGCGGGCATTCGCTATGAGGAACGCGTGGAACGCGACATGATCGCGATGCCCATCGGGCCGCGCACGCAGCGTTTCGTGGCGGCAGCATCGCCTTCCTATCTGGCAGAGCGTGGAAGACCGGCGAAACCGCAGGACCTGGTGAATCACGCCTGCATCCGGCATCGCTTTCCCAGTGGTGTCATTGCGGCATGGGAATTCGAGCGTCGCGGCAAGACCGTGCGCATCCGTCCCGATGGCCCCCTGCTCGCGTCCACCATCGAGATGGAAGTGGAGGCGGCCGTGGCGGGCCTGGGCATCATCCACACCTTCGAGGAATTCCTGCGGCCGCAGCTGGAAAGCGGTGCGCTGGATTCCGTGCTCGAAGACTGGTGCCAAGGTTTCACCGGCCCGTTGCTGTATTACCCCAGCCGCACGCACATGCCGGCGCCACTGCGTGCCTTCGTCGATTTCATCAGGAGCGAAGGCACGCAGCAGGGGGACGGTGAAGTGCGCCGGACAAAGTGAAACAGCTCAGGGTTTGCGGAACTTGTAGATGAAGCGATCCGTGTTGCCCTTGATGGACGGATCGCGTATGCCCTTGGTGTGATCGTCGGCAGGGTTGCGCAGCGCATCGCTTTCGCCGTCGAACTGAAAGCCAACGGCGGTAAGCTCGCTCTTCACCGCGGCCGGGTCGATGCGATGCAGGTCGTTGGTCTTGGTGATGCCGGTGCCATCGGCCGCGGCGTGATCGAGCACGATCAGGATGCCGCCGGGCTTCAACGCATCGAACAGGCGCTTGTCGAGCTTGGCCATGTCCGGCGTGCCCATGAAGGGATCGTGCAGGTCGTGGTAATTCTGCGAGGTCCAGATCACGTCCACCGGTTCGGGCAACTTCAGTTCGTTCACCGGTTCCACCAGCACGCTGACGTTGGCATAGCCTTCCTTGCCGGCGAAGCTGCGCACGCTTTCCAGGCCCTTCGGCGCGATCTTGTCCATCTCGGCGGGCTGCAGCGCGTAGACCTTGCCCTTGCTGCCGACCATGCGGCTGAACAGGCGCGTGTAATAGCCCTTGCCGGGCATCAGATCCACCACGACATCGCCGGGCTTGATGCCGGTGTAGCCGAGCACGACGGCGGGTTTGCGCTGCTCATCCAGCGCACGATCTTCCTCGGGGCGATGCTTGTCGGCGATAGCCAGGCCGACGAAGCTCGGCAGGGGATGCGTCGCCGGCGCTGCCACCGCGGCGGTGACAGTGAGCAAGGCGGCAACAGCGATCAGGCGGAAACGCTTCATGGGGTCATTTCCTCAGTGCACGTAGTTGAGAGCGATCGCAGGCGTGACGGACGACGTAGTGCGGTTGCCCGAGGGAATGACACGCACGCCCAGCAGCAGGCCGATGTTCGGCGACCAATTGTATTCCACGGCCGGCGCGAACCCGATGTAGCGATTGGACTTGGCGCCCAGCGGTGTGTCGGGCGGAAAGGGATCGTTGTTCGCGAATTCCTGTCCGCCCACGTGCGTACTGCTGTTGTGGTTGTAGATCACATCCAGCGCCAGCACCCAGTTCCGCGTGAGGCTGTATTCGAACGACGCATTGGCGAAGGCGTTGTTGCCGGGGCGTGCGTGGCCGCGAAAGTTTGCGTCAGTGCCGTACACGCTTACGCCCTCCACATCCGTGCTCGATGAAAACGAAAGGGAAACATTGAAGCGCACGCGCAGGATGCGGCCGTTGGGCATCCACAGATACGTCTGCGTGTTGAGGCCAATGGTCGTGGTGTACGCGCCGCTGCCGAGGCCGTCGGCGGGGCGATTGCCGAGGCGATCGTATTTGCCGCTGGGAAAGGTTTCCTGCACCTGGATGGCCACGGTAGGCAGCCAGCTCCCTTCATGGAACTGCCGCAACCGGTATTGCGCCTGCACCGTGATGTCGCCTACTTGCACGCCGCTGCTGTTCGGCGCGCCGCTGACGCGGTTGTAACCGAACACCGGAATGATGCCCATGGTGAAGTTGTTGGCCACGCCGTAATTCATGTACGTGCGCGAGCCGAAACTGTCCACGCCGCGACTGGTGACGTCGTAGAGATAAGGCTCGAGCAGCACGTGGCCAGGCGGCAGCGTTTCGGCCGAATTGGCCATCATCGGGCCGGTCCACCAGGCGTTCTCGCGGGTCTGCGGCACTTCGGTCGCGGAGGATTCGTCCTGCGCGTGGCAACTGCCCGGCAGGCACAGCAGCAGCGCCAGGCACAGCACGAAAAAGCGTGGGTCGATCAGCGATGAGGGCAGTTGGCGCTTCATGGTTGATGGCTCGGGCGGACGGGTGCAAGCTATGCCCGCAAGTGGTTGGCTGAAATAGCCACTTTGTCGTGAGTTGATATGACCACTCTGGAGCCGTCGCCATGCAGCGCATTCCCGCCGGATTCCTGCCGCCCGTGGCCATGGACATGGCCAGCGATTCGCCCATGTACCAGCAGTTGTCGGACTGGTTTCGCCGCGCCATCAGCAGCGGGCAGCTGAGGCCGGGTCAGCGCGTGCCTTCCACCCGCAGCCTGGCCAACGAGCTGGGCATTTCGCGCATTCCGGTGCTCGGCGCGTACGAACAACTGCAGGCCGAAGGATTCCTCGAAACCTTCACCGGCGCGGGCACCTGCGTGGCCAGGGCCATTCCCTCGGACATGACGATGGGCCGGATCAAGGCAGTGCGCCCGGAACCGACGACGCGTAGCGGCTCGCGACGCACGTCGCTCCGCGCCGCACAGATGCACACGCCGGAAGCGACCTGGCTGGCGAACATGGGCGCGTTTCGCGTGGGCCTGCCGGCGCTGGATGCGTTTCCCACGGTGCTGTGGTCGAAGCTGGTGAGCCGGCACGCGCGCCATCTGTCGCCGGAGGCGATGGGCTATGGCGATCCCATGGGACATCTGCCGCTGCGCGAGGCCATTGCCGAATACCTGGGTGCCTCGCGCGCCGTGCGCTGCGATGCGTCGCAAATCCTCATCACCACCGGTTCGCAGCAGGCGTTGCAGATCTGCGCACACGTGTTGCTCGATCCGGGCGAGCGCGTGTGGATGGAAGATCCCGGCTATCCCGGCGCACACCAGGCCTTGCGCACAGCCGGCGCCGAACTGGTGCCGGTGCCCGTGGATGCGGAAGGCATCGACGTGGCGCACGGCACACGCGTGGGCGTGGGTGCGCGTGCCGTGTACATCTCGCCGTCGCACCAGTTCCCGCTGGGCATGGCGATGAGCGCGTCGCGGCGCATGCAGTTGCTGCGCTGGGCTGCGCAAAACGATGCATGGATCATCGAGGACGACTACGACAGCGAATACCGTTTCGGCAGCCGCCCGCTGTCGTCGTTGCAGGGCACCGACACGCATGCGCGCGTGATCTATCTGGGCACCTTCAGCAAGGTGATGTTCCCTGCGCTCCGACTGGGCTACGTCGTGGTGCCACACGACCTCGTGCCGGACTTCCACGCGGCGCGCGACGCCATCGACACGTTCTCATCGATGCTCTACCAGTCGGTCATGACCGAATTCATCCGCGAGGGACATTTCGCGCGGCATATCCGCAGCATGCGCACGCTCTACATGGAGCGCCGCGTCGCGGTGCACGACGCCATCCAGAAATATCTGGGCGAGCGTCTGGAGGTGATCGGCACGGAAGCAGGCATGCAGTTGGCGGGGTTGTTGCCGCATGGCGTGGATGATGTGGCGGTGTCGCGCAAGGCGGCTGCCAAGGGTGTGTCGGTGCGGCCGCTGACGCCGTGCTACATCGTTGCGCCGGAGAGGGGAGGGTTGTTGCTGGGGTATGGGGGGGCGAATCTTGCGCAGATTGATGAGGGGGTGAGGAGGTTGGCGGAGTGTTTTTAGGCGAATGGGTTCGCAGCAGCGTTTCCTCTTCCGCTCGTCATCCCGGCGAAGGCCGGGATCCAGTGACTTTGCTTTCCGATTGTCGCGGCGGGGTTGCTGTTGCTCTTATGCAGCGCTTCCGCGATCTGGCCGCCTACGCGGCGGGCGTTTCGATCGGCTGCCGCCGCTCGAGTCACTTTTCTCTTGCTGGCCCAAGAGAAAAGTAACCCAAAGAGAATGGCCTTCAGAGCAAAGGCTCGCAGCAT